>JAEHJW020000841.1_pt1 | contig 19030 bp, 13 predicted proteins | sample 9271431 | NCBI WGS metagenome assembly JAEHJW02 | reverse complement strand
TTAATTCGATTTAATTTGTTCTTTTAAGTTAGTTTCATCTTTTACTTTAGTTTGATCTACTTGGGTTTCTTCTGTCTTATTAGCAACTTTAGCATCTACTTCTTTTTTTACTTCAATTTTAGGTTGTCCATTTATAAACATTCCTTCGTGTATTAATATCCCTGTAGTTCCATCATATAATTTTCCTTTTCCATTATATGAATTAGAAACAAAATCGCCCTCGTATATTAAGGCACCAGTAGATCCATCATACAATTTGCCTGCACCATCATATAAGCCATTAAATAAATTCCCAGTATACACTTTTATATTTTGATCATTATATATAGTACCCATTCCTTCATATTTTCCAGCTTTAAATTCTCCTGAATATATTAAATTTTGAGTAGTCTCGTCATATAATTTTCCACTTCCAGAGTATAAACCTTCTAAAAAATCTCCACTATAAACCAAATTTCCTTTTTTAAATTTTTTCCCTTTTCCACTATATAATCCCTCTAAAAATTCTCCATCATATATTATTCTTTTATCTTTATTTGTATCTTGATCTTCAGTTTGATTTTCGTCTTCACTTAAATCAAACTCTATACCTTTACCTTGATATTTTCCAGCTAGGAATTCTCCTTCATATACTTTTTTATTATTTTCATTATATAGTGTTCCTTTACCACTATACTCGCCACCTAGGAACTCCCCTTCATATATTTTAATATCCCCATCAATGCTATTTTCTGTTTTTATTTCTTTGTCATCTTTCTCTTTATATAAAATTCCCTTGCCCTCAAATTTATCATTATTATATTCACCGTCATATTTTATATCATCTGATTTATAGTATTCTTTTCCAGTTCCACCTTTTACTTTATCTTTAAACTCACCTTTATACATTATGGTTCCGTCTTCATAGTATAAAGTTCCAGTTCCATTTAAAAACACTCCACTTTTGAATTCTCCATCATACAATACTTCATTATCTTTATATAATAATCCTTGTCCATCATATCTATCCTTCAAAAAATTTCCATCATATATTAAATTCCCATTATTATCATATTCTTTACCTTGACCTTCTTTAACTCCATCTTTAAATGATCCTTTATATTCTAGAATAGTATTTTCGGAATAAAGTTCTCCTGCACCATTAAATACATTACTGGCAAAACTCCCCTTATATTTAATTTTTCCATTTGAATAATATAACTCTCCCAATCCTGAATACTCTTCCATGAGAAATTCTCCTACATATACTATATTCCCATTTTTATCATATAATTTTCCTTTTCCAGTTATTCTTCCATTTTGGAGTTCACCTTCATATATTATTACTCCACCTTCTTTATCTAATATCTTGGCCTTCTTTCCAGTATATTTAAACATTTCCTCTGAATTTACTACAAAAGTTGGCTCTGTCAATGCTGATACTATTTTCGGCACTACAATTCTTACAAATAATGTAGATAATGCCAAAGTTGCAAGTATTAAAAAACATACTAGCTTTTTTGATATATAGTAATCTCTAAATAAAACATACTCCTTTAAGCTAGAAGGTTTCTTTGAAAGAGATTCTTCCACGTTTTTATTTAACTCTTTTGTTACTTTTCCAATTAGTAAATTTACACTAGTGACTTTTTGAAAAGCAGTTCTTATCTTTTTAAATGAACCACTTACCACCAACATAATATTATTTAATGCACCTTCTATTATTTTCCACAAAGGTCTCTTTCCCTCCTTTTTAAACAATGTTTATTTATAAATTTGTTCTGTTCCTATTGCATTTATCTTAGTAGGTTGTTGTGCTTTATTAGTTTTTGTGTAGGTTATTATTAAATAAACAATTCCTATACTAAGAACTAACATTATAAATATAGGTTTTACTTTATTAAAAATTGATAATATTTTATTTAATATTCTTCTAAATCTACTTAGTTTTTTTTCTTTTTTTAAATCTAAGCTCTTAACAAAACTTTCATAAAGCGCTATATAATCAGAATAAATATCAATTAGTTCTATATAAACATCATTTTCACAGTAGTTAATTAACTTTTTTAATCCATCTACGTTATTTATAGTCAGCTCATTGTTGAATACATTTTTAAGCACTAATCCTATTCTTTTTATAGCATCTTTATCTTTTATATTATTATATCGATCTACATTTTTTAGAAAGTAATTAAAATAAACTTTTCCACTAGAATCTAAATTAATATTATTATTTGAAAGAACATCATATAATATTGTTTTAGGCATGTCCAAAATAACTGCTAATGATAATATTTGTTTTACAATTGCTACTCTTTGCATAAGTGGCATTTGAGATATTTCAAAAAAGTTTACAGGAACCTCTTCATAGTAAGAGAATATAACATATAGATACGAGTTTTTACTGAAACAATCAATAAAATCAACAAATTTATTATTACTTTTTAATAAAGAAAATATTTTTATGGTCCTATGTATAATATCTATTTTCTTTAAAATAATAACCGTACACAATTTTTCTTCTTTCACATTTTCAAATTTACATATATTTATTTCAAAAAAGTCATTTTCAAACACTCTTTTTATAATGGATAAGCTTCCATGGGTTGTCTGCACTTCCAATATTGTCACTCCTTCATCTTATAGAAAGACTATCTATCCCTTTTTTAAGACGATAATTTTAGTTATCAAACTATATTTTCTATATTTTAAGAACAACCTAATAATGTTTCTATTTATTGTCACTCCTTACAACAATAAATGTTGAACTTGAAACTTCTGGATTAGTAATACTTTTTGCAACAATTTCATAAATACCTGGAGTACTAGGTGCAGTATATTTTCCATTTTCATCAATACTTCCGCCTTCTTTTTCTTTTATGCTCCAAGTACATCCCCTATCTTCAAGTCCTGTAGAAATTGCTTCCAAATAAATAGTATCTCTTACATTTATATTGCTAACATCTGGCTTTATATCCATAGTAATTTGCTCTATATCCTTATTTTTCTCTTTATTATCTCTATAAACCATCCATCTAATTTTTATACTAGTCTCTTCAATATTTTCTAATAACTTTACTCCAATAATCATTGTACCTGTACTAGTATTAATTTTTGATGCTATATCAATTTTTTTTGTAACTCTAAAAATATCTGTATTGCCAAAAACAATTTCGTCATTAGCATCATTTTCTACTCCAAGTACTACATATACATTCCCAAGTCCTACTTTATGTGTTATTTCATTTGATAAGACTATACTTCCGGCCTTCGTATTCTCATTTAAATTAATTTTCACTACACCAGTTTGAATATCGAAAACTTTTTCAACTATTGTATTATTCTTAAATCCAGTATTTTGCTTCAATGAATTGTTAACTTTTATATTTTCAACTTCATCTTTTTCAACCTTTTCAAGAGCTTGTAAAAGTGTTGAATTTAAAATATATTGATTAAATGGATTATTTTCCACATTTTCAATTATATACGTATTAGCAGCCTTAACTAAATAAATTTTTGCTAAATATATCTTTTGATCTATGGTAGAGTTAACAATATCATCCATACTAGTATTAAAAAAATTTCTTAAAATTTCATCTTTTATATTTCTATCAATAATATTTATTATTGCTTTTTTCGTTCTATCTATCCTTACCTCTCGTGTTCCAATTATTAATTTAAAGTTTTCTGAATTAACTTCAAAAATCCCTTGCACATCTTTAATTTGCTTTGCTGTTAATTTATATTTAATTTCATATTTTTCACTCTTTACTAACTTGCTTTCATCAAAATTTATATTTAAATTTTCTTCACCATTATAATCACTACATTCCAATGAAATATTATAATTTAATAAAATATTAGTTAAGTTATTGTTTTTTTCAATGTTTACAATTAAATCGAATTTTTCTCCTTCCTTTACATATTTAGGCACAGTGTGTTTTATGCATATTCCACCCTCGTCATATATTTTATATGTATTACTCGATATATTAATAGCCTCAGATGGTTGTACTTCTGGATCATTGTAGTCTAAAAATAATGTGTATCCTTCTCTATATTTATTATATTGAATATTGTCTTCTACAGCATCCATTGCATTTGAAATTGAATGAATTGGCTCTTTCTCTTCTTCGTCATATTTTATACACAAATAAACATGACTGCTATCATTAGGATCTTTATCTTGATCAAACCCTTCAAACATAGAAAGCTTTTTTATAACAGGAATATCAACAAATACTTCTCTCCCTACAGAATCTAAAGCTAATCCACTTTCTATTGATATAAGACTATCATCTACCTTGATTACATTAAGTCCGCATACAACGCCTACTCCATGTAACAATCTATTTATTAATCTTCTTTTATCATTAATATATTTCTGCTCAACTTCAAAATCTCCTACTCCCAATAACTTACCAAAAAAATATTTGTTACGTTCAAAAGGGAAATACTTTTCATTTTTCACTTTTTTACCCTCCTATAATATAAGTTTTATATATTTTTAAATGTCCCTAAATACTATTCTTCAAGTCTAATAAATGGTAATGTTGAAAAACCATCTAATTGCATACTTCTATCAGAATTTAAATAACTATTAATCCCCAAATAAGAATAATTACCAAGAAAAATATATGGTTTTAATATTACTAATTTGACTTCAGTATGAGCTGGCTTAAACTCATCAATTAATTTATAAACTTCTTTATATTCTTTTTCAAATGGTATACTTTTCTCACTTAAAACTACTGTAAATTCATATGGATTATTGCTATAAAGTTTTGAAAGTATTTTGTATTGTTTTGTATCTTTCATATATTTTTTAATATGAAAATATTCAATAATATAGGGTTTTTCAGATGCATACAATTCTACTATATCTGAAAGTCCTTTTGGAGTACCAGTCTTCTCATAAAATTTTGTTATATTCTTAATGAGATATCTTAATTTATCTTCCTTCCAAATATAAGCATTCTCTATTTTCACCCATTTAGCTAGCCATTCTAAAAATTCCTTATCGATAATATCCGGATCAAAATATGATGATATTTTATCTATTGTTTTTTCCAAATCAATATATAAAGATTGAAATATTCCAAGGTACCCCTCTAAAAACTTTTTACTTTCTTTATCTGTTTGATAAACTTCTGGCAAATACCTAAGAAAAGATTGTATTGGAAATTCTATTTTTATTAAATCTATAAATACTTTGTTACTTTTTGACTCAAGTATTTCTATCTTAAACCAAAAATACTTACCTATTGCATCATGAAGTAATATATCAAATGGATTTATAACTGTTTTTATCTTAAACTGTTGCATAAGATTACTTATTTCATTAAGATTTAGTTCCTTATTTTTCAGTTCATATTCTAAGTCTGATATATCATCTGTACAATAATATGTTAATTTAATTATTCCATCACCATATTCTCGTAGTAAAAGCCTATTCCAAATATTTTTAATCTCATGACTATCATAAAAATCCGATAAAAAAATTCCTTCTCCATCATGTTCATTTTTTACTGAAATTCCATCAGAAGTTATTAATATATTTTCACTATACCCTTTTTCAAAATCTTCTTCCTTATTTAATATATAATATACTGGATCTTCATAACTCATTTATTTCATCCCCTAACCATCTGAAACAGTAATTTGATAATTTTTAAGATATATCATTCCATTCTCTGGTACACTAATATCCCCAGCTGAATTTCTTTTAGCACCTCTTCCATCAAAATTTATTACTAAAGAATATATGTGACTAACGCAATCTAAAGTATCAATTCTTCCGTATAAATTACTATAAACTAGGCCTTGTCCAAAATTCCATTCTTCATCTTCAAAATAATTTCTTATAGAATCTTCAATTCTGTCTTTAGCATCTTTATAATATGATTTTACAATTACTTCTCCATACACATCGATTCCAAGGTATTCTACTGGAATCACTTCTATTTCTGTAGTTATAAGTCTATATTTTTCAATTTGATTTTTTATATTTCTAACATATGCTTTATTTAGCCCTTGCTTTTTCCCTCTGCTATAAGGTTCAGCAACAATATATACACAGTTTGGATTAGTATTTGAAAAAATACTGTTTGGTTCTTCTGGTACAATTGCTTTTGCATTTTTAATCATAAGTCCCGGTGTAGATTTGACTATAACTTCATAATCATCATCTGTAACAGCTCTTGTAACTTCTTTCAGACCTTTCCGTACTTGTTTAAATAAATCCTCTATTGTAGGTACTATTTTTCCTCCTACTGCATGTTCATAATTAATAATTGTTTCATTATTTCTGTTCCATAATATATTATTAATTTCTCCCTTTTTAACATTTCCTTCATTAGCAATAGTAGTTGAACATGATGTTATAATAATTTCACCATTTGGAATTCTTCCATTTATTCCGTCTCCAAAATTCAGAGTATTTTTTGACAAATCTAGAAAATAACTTCTATCCTTACAATTTACCAAATATAAATCTTCTGTTTTACTCCATTCTTCCCAAACTAAGCCCTTTAAATCTTTTGAAATGAGTATTTCAAAATCTTCATAATAAATATTATCTAAATTTAAATCAATTGCTAAAAAAGGAAAACCATCAGCAATACCTAAATTACGTTTAAATTCAGATTCACTTTTATAGCAACAAACTTTTAAATTTTTTTTACCTTCTATTGGAAAATTGTCATGTTTAAATTTATTAAGAATTAAAATCTTATTATTTTGAATAACTTTTAATTCATATTCATATGTTTTTTCCCATAATCCATCACTTCTACGAATAAAAACTTCAATATCTCCCATTTGTCCTAAATAATTAGGAAGTCTAAATTCTTGAATTTTTTCAGAGCTCACATCAAATTGAATATTATCACTAATGGTATCCTTTTGAACCACTTTTATGGAATTAGTAGAAATATATTTTAGTATAGGCGGTATTTCATAATTACATTCTTTTAAAATTGCTCTAATTGAATATAGACCTTCATTATTTTTGTGCATATCTTTATTTATGTTAAATGAAATAATTCCAGTATTTATAAAACTAAACGTTTCATCTTTTATATTCTCTATTTTTTCCCATCCATTTTCGTTATAATATTGCCATTGTAATATTGCTAAAGGGTAAAATGAACTATCTTTAATTTTATTTCTTTTTATTGGATAATCATCATAAATCTTAATTGTAATATCTATGTCTGTTTTTGTAGGAAGTTTTTCATTAAAACATATATAAAATGTATTTTCTAATTTAGGTTCACGCCCAAAAACATAATATTGATTTTTCCAATTTTCTTCACTTATATCAATTATATTTTTACCTTCAGTTGTATAAAATTTTTCTATGTTTACTGGAAAAATAACTTCTTCTCTAGTTGTTTCAAAAATTATTCCATTAGCTGAAAACTTGCATTTGTCAGGAAGTCTCTTTTCATTTTCTATATTCGATATTGTTACTATCGCTACTGAAGGTTTATCATATACTAAATTTTGACCTAATATTTTTAAATACTTATATTTATTTTTAATACTGATTTGATTTAGATAGTATTGTTGCATTTCTTTTAACCATGCATATAATTCAATAAATGTAATTCCAGGATCACTACTACCTTGATTTATCCACTCATCAGTAAAACTCGGAATCATCTTTTTTGCATTCTTAACTATCTCTTCAAACATTTGATCATCTAAACTGCGTATAGGTAACAATCATTTCACCTCCTACTATACTTATTTAACCGATACATTTATTTTATGTTTTCCATTTAGGGGAATAGCATATATTTTTTTACTAGTAACTTCTATATCTATATCTTGTTGTATACCTTCATAATTAATACTTGAATATAGTATTATATTATTTATTCTTTTTATATTTTTTATATTTTTTAAGCAATTTAGAATTTGTGTTCTTTCAGGCAATTCTCCTATTTTCCACCCTTTCTCATTAAAGTTTCCGCGTATTGGATCTATAAATTTATTTATTGCATCCTGTATATCCTGCTTAACCGAAAACACATAATCCAAATCTGATGTTTCCACATCTACTTTTACAACTATTTCTATGAAGTAGGGCGATATTATATTAAATTGTCTTTTCTTATTAAGCATATTTACATTTCTCATCTTTAAATATAAATCTACTTCTTCCTTCAACCCACTAAAATACAAATCATCAGCAAAATTGCCTTTTTGCAATATTACTAACGTAACTGTTCCAGGCTCCTTTTCACCATTAGTGTTTAAGCCAGAAAAGCATTTAGCTTTTATAATATTTCTTGATGATTCCATTGCCAAATTTTCATAATCTGTAGCCGTAATTGCACGTTCTCTATGTTGTAATATATTGGGACTTCTTTCTAATGATTCATTTATCACTTCCATATCGCTTCCACCAGATGTTGCTAGTGGATTAAAAACTTTATTTATATACCCTAATGATTTTGTCATGTTTTGTATTTCTCTTGGGGGAATATTTCCCATTTCTCCTCCACCAATGCTGTAATATATTTTTATGCTCTGCCTATTTTGAGCTATAGGTATTTTACCATTAACATCATCACCAAAATCAATTGTCCCCTCATTTCTATCACATATATAGTGCCTGTCTATACAATTAGATGTAATAAAATCATTAACTTCTTTCCATCTTACCCAAACTGCTTCATGCTCTCCTGATGAATTATTAACAATTTCAATATTGTCCTTATTATAATTCCATACATCTTCTTCAGAAATTTTTCCGTATTCATTTATCCAAACTTCAATATTATTTATATTATCTCTTGTTAATTTACACTTTTTATTCTTTTCATATGCTTCAATATAAAACATTTCCTCATTTTGAGTATCATTTTGTATTATTTGAGTTGAGTTTACATATATACCTTTAATTATAGGTAATACTTGTTGATTCTTCTCATAGTTTCCATTTGGATTATATATTCTAATCCAATACATATCTCTATTAAATAATATCTTTTTCATAAAATCTTCTTGACCTAAAAAAGATACTATTCCACTTTTTCTCATATTATCAGTTTCGTCCACAATAGTTAGTGTCTTCCACCCATCTTCTGAATAATATTCCCATACAAGAACTGGAATACCGTATGGTAATATTGATGCTAATGAAAATAATATTTTTATAGGTACCCCTTCTGGCTTTTTAGTAAAAGCAAAATACGTAACATTATTTTGCATTCCTAATCTTTTTATAATTGATAATTTTTGATTCTCATCATTTATATATTCTTTTTTATATATTTTACTTACCATATTATTTGTAGACCCTATTTCTTCAGGTAAAATTGGGGATGTATATTTATAAGCTATTTTCACCTTATCCATCACAGGCGAAATATACCAACCTTTATTCATATATGCATTATTTACTCTAAGTACTCTAATTCTAATAAAGCATCCCTCATATGAATTTACTACTGTTTGTTCAATATCCTTTGGACAGTTAAATTTAATTGTTATATTTTTTCTTTGAAAATCATTGGTACTATTAAACAATTTAGAATAATCCTTATCTAAATATAATCTTGCCCAACCTTTTCCATTCCAATATTCCCACATAACTTCACTTACAGATATCTCATACTCTTGTTCTTTTTTAAAGTTAGATTTTTTCATTATCAATTTCCAGTCAAATTCATTTTCCACATTTAATGTTTCGATTGGAATTTTGGCAAATTCCAATTCAAATGTTAAAGTTATATCTGATTCTGCTTTTAAAAATGCCTCATTACATCCTATGTATAAATCATTATACACAGAAAATCGCTCTGAAAATGGGAAAAATTCTTTCTCTTCCTGTTCTATATCATTTGAAAATATTCTATCTGGAATAATATTCTCTGCTTCTGATGCTAACAAGATTTTATTTATATTTAATTCTTCAAATTTATGAATATTACTAATTTCACATTTTATAATGCCCATAGCATCTTTACTTTCCTCAATATCATCATTTTGCTCATTTACAAAATCTTTGTTTATTTGGATGTACTTATCATTTTCTATAACTTTATCAAAAGTTATAGTCTTATTATTTATCACATAACTCCACTTAACAAAATTTAAATTTGTTAATAACTTTGGTATATCTAATTCACATTTATTATCATTCATTTCTACATAAATTTTTATCTTACCTTTACCAGAAATATTTAATAACTCCTTATGCTTAATATAAAATTCATGCTTTTGTAAATTTTCTCCCTCAGTATTAAAGAGAATAATTTCTGTTTCTTTTTCATCTTCCTTTTTTTCATAACTATTTATTATAGTATCGTTTTTAAAGCTTGTATTATACACATAATCTACATCAGCTGGTGTAACATAAATGTCTTTAAGTGTTTCAAATATAACTCTTTCTGCTCCATCTTTTGATGCACTTAATTTTTCTCCTTTTTTAACCAGTACTCCCTCATCAATTCCACCCACTAACTTTAATGTTATATATCCTTTAGCTGAAATTGATGGATATAAATTTGCATTTATAGTATTTAAAAATGTTAAAAAATTCTTGTATGGAACTTTGTTAAGTCTTTCTATAGTGCCATGAAACATATCTGTAAAAATAAGTGCTAAAATGCTACCCATATCTAAGTCTTCTGTATCAAATCTCCATTGTGGTGCATAATAAGGTGCTACGTCTTTTATGTATTTAATCAAATCTTCTTTAGTTCGTTTATCAATGGATGGGATTTTCATTTTAACTTCACCTCTTTACATATATTATTCAGTATCATACATATATTCTTGACTAATAATATCCCTGCTATTTAGAAGAGTATATTTAACATTTACCAGTACTTGTCCTTTGCACTCTTTACTTTCTACAACCTGCACTTCAAGATTATCAATTCTATGTTCCCATTGATTCAATGCCTCTATAACTTCGAGTTCAATTTGCCTTAATGTTGTAATATCTAAGATTCCAAACATAAACTTATTAATATTGCATCCAAAGTTTGGATTCATCATTCTCTCACCTTTTTTAGTCATTAAAATTATCTTTATTGATTCAGCAACATCATCTTTATAAGCAGATGTTTTTATTCTTCCAGTTGTTAAATCTGGCCTTACTGGAAATTTCCAACCAACATCTTTACTTTTGGTTTTAAACATATGCATATCACTTCCATTAATTTATTTTCACCATAGCACCTTTAATATTTGCAGGACCATCGCATTTAATATTCATAGTTCCAGAAGCTTTTATATCAGTTTTACTGCCTTCTATGGTCACACTTTGACCTTTTATGTTAATAGTTTTTCCTTTCAAATCTATATTGTCAGCTTCAACTGCTATTTTTTTTCCGTTTCCATCAATTGTAACTTTTGTGCCTTCTGTATCAAGTATAATTTTCTTTTTAGCATTAAGGGTTATATTTCCCTCTTTACTATCTATTTTTATAATATTTTCTCCATCATCGCTTTTGGCAGTTATTGTTATACAATTCTTTTCATCTTCCATGGATATTTTGCTTTTTTTGGGTGTAATTATATCAATCTTTCCTTTATCCTCAGTATCATCAAATATTATTTCGTGACCACCTTTTGTTCTTATTTTTTTTATTGTGTTCTCTTTTGTTACAGTATTTTCTGGTATCGTATCAACTTGATTCCAAAGACATCCAATAACATATGGTCTTTCAATATCTCCTCTTTCAAATATAATTGCTACCTCATCCCCTACATCCGGAAGAAAATACATTCCTTTTTTTGCCCCTGCATATGGTACTATTACTCGCATCCAGTCAGTTACATTGACAGTACCATCCGTCATATAAATCTCTGCTTTAATCATTCCTGGATATTTTTCATCATATATTTCTTTTACTATACCAGTAGCAAACCCTGATAAAGTATTATTAGATATATTGCTATCACCAAAAATATTCTCAAAAATCTCCATATTAATCTCCTTTACATTTCTTCCTATTGCTGTGTGCTAAGATTTAACGAAACTATATACTCTCCAACACTAAAATTATGACTCACTTTTGTAATATAATATTTTTTATTGAAGTCATTATCAAAGTTTTCAAGTTTTATATATCTTCCTGGTACCAGTTCTGGGATTCCTATACAGTCTAATTTAGCCGAATATGCACTTTCTAATATGTTTTGTACTTCAATACTTGCTCTTTCCTTGGCTTTGTCATCTGTATTAAATTTTCCTGATTGAATTATTTTATTGGAAATAAAACTCTTTTGTATATATGGTGTATTAGTCATTCCAGTATCTATCCCTTTAGTAGTTACTTTATTGCCATCATCTTTTCCCATAACCGTTACACTTACATTTTTATATTTTACTTCCCGATTAAAAGATATAATGCTTTCTCCAAATTCTAATGATGTTATTAAAGTTTTCACTTTTTTGGCCTTTCTAAGGTATGCTGTACCTGCTAATATAAAAAATTCAAATCCATTTTCATTTGCAATCTTTTTTATAAAATCATAATCACTAATATTTTGTGCAATTTGTATCCCTGTTGCCGGTATATTTTCTACTTCTATGTCAGATATATAACTTCTTTCCTTATTTAATAATTCTGTAATAATATCTGACAAAGGTCTTTGTTTATCTCTTCGTTCTATTGTAACTTTTTGCATTAATACATGTATGGCATCCATACATACAACTGTAATGGAAGGCGAATCACTAAATTCATAGTTTATAGCTTCTACATATCCCTTAAAAAGGATTTGGTTAGTATCGCTATATCCTAAAAATACATCTACACTTTTCCCTAGTATTAACTTTGATTTTATTTCACTTTTAAAACCATTTTCTTCATAACTATAACAATTTCTCACAGTGAATACACACATGCCTGCAGTATCTTTAACACTAATATCTATTTTTATATCACCAATATTATCTTCTGTTAAAATTTCACTACCTATAGAAATCTTACACGATGGTGATATAAAATTATTATATTTAGTTATCAAATCATTAAATTCTTGTTCAGAACTATTCATTAAATCTGCCATACAGTAACATCCTCTTATAATATTTGGTTCTTTAAAATATTTGCATTACTAACCATTTTCAATTTAATTAATCTCAATATTTAATTTTATCAAGGTTAATATCTTCTGCCTTATCATTGTTGTTTATAGACTCTTTGGTCTACTAGATGAATCTGAAGACCGTGGATTTAGAATTCCTTGTTTTTCCGCAATCTTTCGCCATTCTGCTGGTGTTCTTGCTTTATTACAGAGCTCATCATTACCACCCTTTTCTATATCACCATATTGCTTAAGGGTTTTATCTGTAATATTATTGGAAATACCATTAGCTTTCTCCATAAATGTTAAGTTTACAGTTGCTCTTATTGGAATACCTTCTTGAGTAAATTTTGTAAAAGTTTGAGTCGCTGATGAAATATATCCTACGAATAGGAATTTCCCCCACATAAATAGGCATATTGGCGGTACTATTGACCCTTTTGAGGTTTTGACTGGTGAAAGTAGTTTTAGTATTCTATCTGTGTACTTTCTTACATTTTGTTCAGCAATTTTTTCCTTTTTGCTATTATATTTCATATCGCAATCAAAAAATAATTCTACCTCAAAACTAGCCGGCTCCATATTTTTATATGTAATAGGCTTATCCTTTTTGCCATGTACATTTTGTGTATTATAATTAACACTTTTACTTATTTTATATTCACTTGGATTAAACATAACTGGAATTTCTTTGTCTTTATCAGGACCTTCTCTTATAACTATTTTAGCTTTTTCTAACGCCATATAAAAACTACTCCTTATTTATAATCCTCTTCTTCTTCTCTCATAATCTAAAGTTTTTTCTATTTTAACAATAACTTTTCTAGATAAATTATCGATTTTTTCTTCATCATTATTATTTTTAACTTGTGTTATTGAACTCAATTTATTTTCTATTATCTTTTCTACTGTATCATTTATGACTTTATTAATTTGTTGTTCATTTATTCTAGCTTCATTTATTTGTACTTGATCTGCATTATAATTTGTGTCACTATTTATATTTTTTTTATAATTCATATTTGTAACACTATCATATCCATCTTTTATTTCTTGTTCTTCTATATGCAATTTTTTATGATTAATTAGTAACTTTTCAGCACAGCTCATTACATTTTTATAAATGTCTGTATTCATTGTCAATGATTTTTTATTCTTCATTTTTGAAACACTTACATTAGTACTTGCTATGTATAGTTTGTTTTCACTTAATAATATTTCTTCAACAAAATTACTTTTTATTTTTTTTATTTCATTTCTTATATTTGTATTAATAATTTTTTCTTCTGTTATTTGTTTTTTTATGATTTCCCCTATCAATGAATTTTGAGTCCTTAATCTTTGTAACATTACACCATTATTTGTTATCGCTTCAGAAATTATATTTTTAAAATTTACATTTTCAATATTCTTTGAATTAATATTTTTTATATATTTACTTACTAGTTTAAGTTGTTTTTCTGTATATATATTTCTAAATATTTTTTTATTATTCATATGATATTTCTGCATAGCTTTATTGCTATATATAATATTATTAAGATTTTCTACACTTTTAGTATTTTTTTTAAAAATTACATCATTGCTAACATTACTTGTTCTAATTATTGAGTTGTTATTATGTTTACTTTCATTTAATAATATTTCTTCATTAAACTCATTTTTCAAATTTCTTATTTCATGTCTTATATCTATTTTATTAATTTTTTCTTCTATTATTTGCTTTCTTATTTCGTCTTCTTTAAATGAAAGATTTATTAATTTTCTTTCTTTTTTATAAATATTATTTACGATATTTATATTTTTCATCATTTCAAATTTATTTAATATCTCTGTTTCATCATGAATTATTCTATTGCTTTTTATTAACTTAAAGGACGATATTTTATTCTCTTGCATTTGCTGACTTATAAAATGTTTTTCTTTTTCTTCTTTATTTAAGCTGTAACTTTCTACCATTTTCTTGTTTATATTGTATTGTTCTTTTAATAACTGCAATTCATCTATCTCTTTTATAAGAGTTTCTTTGTAGTTGTGCATAGTTATTAGAAGTTCTTTTACTAAAATGTTCTCTTGACTTTTACTTATATTTTTTAAAATTGTGCTAGAAGTTATTCCAAAGCTTACTTCTTCAAGAGTTCTTTTTTTTATTATATTTACTACAAATAAATTATCATTCACTATTTTCTGTAACATTATACTGCTATTATTTATAGTTTTTGAAATTACATTTTTAAAGTTTATCTTCTCAATACTTTTTAAATTTATTTTCTTAGTATTTTTGAAATTTATATCTTTAATATTTTCTAAATTGGTATTCTTAATATTTTTAATTACAAAGTTAAGTTGCTTTTCAGTATATATATTTTTAACTATTTTTTTATTATTCAAAGGATATTTATCGTTATATATAATATTATTAAGAGTTTCTATATTAGTAGTATTTTCTTTTAAGACTACATCATTACTAGCATTACTTGTCCTAATTACTGAGTTATTATTATGTTTATTTTCATTTAATAATATTTCTTCACTTAACTCATCCTTTAAATTTCTTATTTCATGTCTTATATCTATTTTATTAATTTTTTCTTCTATTATTTGCTTTCTTATTTCGTCTTCTTTAAATGAAATATTTATTAATTTTCTTTCTTTTTTATAAATATCATTTACAATATTTATATTTTTCATCATTTTAAATTGATTTAATATTTCTGTTTCATCATGAATTATTTTATTGTTTTTTGCCATCTCAAAGAATACTATTTTATCCTTCTCTATTTGTTGCTTTATAAAATATTTCTCTTTTATTTCTTTATTTAAGTTGTAATTTTTTTCTGTTTTTCCACTTATATTGTATTGCTGTCTTAATAAATGTAATTCATCTATCTCTTTTATAAGAGTCTTTTTGTAGTTGTGCATATTTATTAGAAGTTCTTTTACTAAAATATCATCTTGATTTTTATTTACATTTTTAAAAATTATACTAGAAGTTATTCCGAATCTTAATTCTTCAAGAGCTCTTTTTTTTATGATTTCTACTACAAATAAATTTTTATCTGTTATTTTCTGTAGCATTATACCGCTATTATTTATAGTTTCTGAAATTACATTTTTAAAGTTTATATTCTCAATACTTTTTAAATTTATTTTCTCAGTATTTTCGAAATTTATATCTTTAATATTTGCTAAATTGGTATTCTTAATATTTTTAATTACAAAGTTAAGTTGCTTTTCATTATATATATTTTTAACTATTTTTTTATTATTCAAAGGATATTTCTTAATATATTTATTGCTATATATAATATTATTAAGATTTTCCATATTAGTGATACTTTCTTTTAAGACTACATTATTACTTGCATTACTTGTACTAATTACTAAGTTATTATTATGTTTACTTTCATTTAATAATATCTCTTCACTAAACTCATTTTTTAAATTACTTATTTCATGTCTTATATATATTTTATTAATTTTTTCTTGTATTATTTGCTTTCTTATTTCGTCTTCTTTAAATATAAGATTTATTAGTTTTCTTTCTTTTTTATAAATATCATTTACTATATTTATATTTTTCATCATTTCAATTTGATTTAATATCTCTGTTTCATCATGAATTATTTTATTGTTTTTTGCCATTTCAAAGGATGATATTTTATCCTTTTCTATTTGTTGCTTTATAAAATATTTCTCTTTTATTTCTTTATTTAAGTTGTAATTTTTTTCTGTTTTTCCATTTATATTGTATTGCTGTCTTAATAAATATAATTCATCTATCTCTTTTATAAGAGTCTTTTTGTAGTTGTGCATATTTATTAGAAGTTCTTTTATTAAAATATCATCTTGATTTTTATTTATATTTTTAAAAATTATACTAGAAGTTATTCCAAAACTTACTTCTTCAAGAGTTCTTTTTTTTATGATATTTACTACAAGTAAATTTTTATCTATTACTTTCTGTAGCATTATACCGGTATTATTTATGGTTTCTGAAATTACATTTTTAAAACTTATATTTTCAATACTTTTTAAATATATTCTTCCAGTATCTTTCAAATTTATATTTTTGATACTTGTATTCTTAATATTTTTATTAACTAAATTAATTTGCTTTATAGTATCTATATTTTTTAATATCTCTTTATTATTTAAATGGCTTTTTTTTATGATTTTATTACTATATATTTTTTTAATATTTTCTTTTATTGATAAATCATTGGTAACATTGCTTGTGTTAAATACTGAATTATTGTTGCCTATATTAGAGTAATTATAATTTGCGTTTTCTATCTGAAATAGTATATTTTTTAATTCGTAATAGCTTTTGCTATCTATTGCATTAACTTTTTTCAAGTGATTTTTAATTACATATTCTATATTTTTCTCAACATATTTCAGATTGCCACTTGTACTATTGATATTTTTAATAGTATTTAGTTGTAACAATAGTTTTAATATTAAATTAGTATCATAATTCTTATTATTCAACTGATTTTCTTCTTCTTTAAGGTTCTTTAAAAATATGAGAGAAAGCTGTGACCAACTATCCCCTTGAATCAATAACATCTTATCAAAAATATTTGAAACAAAATCATTATCGATCTTTATTAATTTTGTGTAAACTGATTCTGTAAATATATTCAAAACCATAACAAACCACCAACCATAACTACTCATTTGATTTTTTATAATCCCTTTTAAAAATTGCTTATTTCAACTTTATTCTATACTAACCTGCTTTAAACCTGAATGCATTAATTCAATTCGATCAATAAGTATATCATTTCCTTTGGCATCTAAATCATTTAACTCCCATTTCAATATTACAATGTCATTAAAAGTATACATGCTGGACATTTGATAATTATCATTTAATATTATTATAGTTCCTGGCAATGGTATCCTAACACCCATTTCTATACTTCCATTTGCTGCTAGCACTAATGGATTATATTTTCCAACACCCTTTTCAAGTGTCAGTATATTATTTTGAGCTTGAATATTCTTTCTCACAACATGCACAAAATCATTAACTCCACCTTCTATCTTAGAATCATATTCTACGCTTCTGCCAATTCCACTGACTCTTTGAAAACTTGTTAATATTGGACCAATTGTAACAATAAACTTGTTATTCGCCACTATATTCCATTGCTTCCTTGATGTTCTATCAACAATAGCCAATTTTTCTCCTCCAAATTTATTTATTTTTAATACAAATACAAATGTATTTGCTATAACATAGAAATTTTTATTATATAGAAAAAATATTTTTAGGTTCATCATTTAATTCACTATTAATCCTTGATATTTCATCACACCAACGTCTTCTTTCTTTATGTTCCATGTCCATTATTTCATCATGTTTCCAATGAAAATAATATGCTATAAATGACACTTCCTTATATATCCGATCAACTGGATAAGTTATTATTGATCGGTCTCCATAAAATTTATAGGTGCATCGTATTGCTCTCCACAATGTGGACAGACTGTTTTATATGTAGGGTTTTCCATTTGATTTATTCTTTGATATAAATCTTGTAAAAATGCTAAATCTGCTGTGAAAAGTTTTTCTATTAACCTAACATCTACCATTGATATTCCTTCTAAACTTGTAATAACTCTAGCCAACAAAATTATTGTTAAGTATCCTGGGTTTTGTTGCACTCTTGGATCTTTCATAGGAACGATTTCATCTGCTGCAGTTGCAAGACGCATTACTCCTTTTTTGTGAATCTCACCATCTTCGTCAATATATCCTTTAGGTAATATAAACTCATATTCTGTCTTAAATGCCATTATTATTCCTCCTATTTTTAAATTATTATTTATTCTAGGCTATGCTTTAATTTTAAAATTCTGGACAGTCAAAAGTTTTATAAAAAAAGTTAACCCTTTTAGGTGAATTTATAGTATCCTTTTAATTGCTCAAGAAAAAAAGGAGGTACACTCTACCAAAAAGAATTAACTAAAATTAGTTTATCAC
>JAEHJW020005049.1_pt1 | contig 19031 bp, 22 predicted proteins | sample 9271431 | NCBI WGS metagenome assembly JAEHJW02 | reverse complement strand
AGATTCAAAATCTGTGCATCATCACAAGAAGCTATATTAAAACTGTTCTTAGCCGCCGATAAAGCTTGATCGAAAACAGCGGCAATGGCCCCTACTGCCAAAAGAATAAGCCATATTATATTAGAATAAGAAGGAGTAAGTGTAGGAAGACTAAGACTGAGCAATGTTGCATTCAGTGTAGCCAGCATATTGTTAGCATGCTGAATTGTCGTTTGAGGCGTCCACGTTGAACCATTTACCGTGTAGCTCATACGCCCCCCTTAATGATAGTTGTAGTCAACTTACTCCCTACTATATCATAATTTGGGCTAAAAGTCGAGAGCCCGACCGCCAAAAGAGAGGCCCGAATCGCTTGATCCAGGTCGCCAAAACTCAGGTTTCCGGTCAAATATCCAGTCCAATCTACCCCGATTCCGGGGAGTTGTGGGATCGTGCCAATCTGAAGAAAAGCCGCGACGTTAGCTGATTGTTGCTCAGCTAAGGTGTCTTGTATGATAGGTACTATATTGCCAACTACATTAAAATCCCATGTTGGATAGGCACTAGAGGAAGTAACTGTAGATGTCATTTGCGCGTCTATCGCCATACTGTCTCCTTTAAGGAGTGAACAATTGATCGAACTGACTCTTCAAAGAAGCTAGCTGAGTCTGAAAAGAGGCATCCACAGTAGTTGTTATAGTGCATGTTCCTCCTCCACCTCCGACTACTGCCCCCGTCCCCGTAGCTGTCATCGTTTTTGTTAGATTAACAAGACTATCTATAAGGGTAGAAAAGCTCTGTGCTGTATTCTTTAATTGTATAAGGTTGTTTTTTATATTCATTTGAACTTGCGCATTTGTATCTGAATAGGCAAGAGGGATAGCTTTCAAATTGCTTCTATCATAATGATGAAACTCTTTAGCCGGATTCCCTGCAATAGGCGTTGCACTTCTCGTACTCGGCACCGTATCTTTAAGGCCAAGAAGAAGGACAGGATCGCCTGCTTGTAGAGCGAAGTTTATAGAAAAATTAGCAGATGAGGGATAAAGCACTTCTATATTGTTAGTTGTTATTTTAGGATAAGTATAGCCATCGGGAGGATATTTAGGTGTATAGATACCACTATGGTCAACGTTTACCGTCTTATCACTATTTATAGAAGAAACTACACCATAATCGACAATAAAGCGGCTGGCTATTATCGATAGAACAACGTCTCTCGTTGATAGGCTTATACTATCAAGTACAATATCAATAGGGTTAGACATATTACAGCGCCAATAAAGTCATAGTGTTTGTGTCTCCTATTGTGGAGAATTGAAAAGCCATTGTCTGTACTCTAAGATATGTTTTTGCAATCGTCACCGCTCCTCCAAGCTGTTGTCTGAAATACTTAGGATCAAAATAGATAAGGTCAGCGGGGCGAATAGAGGGAATAAGCGGCCCTGTTATTGAGTAGCCCCCTGCAATTTTATTTACTGTGGTTACATAAGTAACTTTATGAACAAGTCCTATATCACTATCGCTATAATAGGCTCTAAGCACATCGCCATCCGGTTGAATAGTAATACCTAAAAACTGTCTAAAGTTATGCGCTATATCCATTCCTGTTCCATCTTCCTGTATAGACGCCTGTATTGTATCTGAATCAGGAATATTCGTAACAACATGAATCGGCCGTTTTGCCCAATAACTCAACGAATTAGCCATTGACGTAATAATAGTATTTATTTGCGTTCCACTCTTATAGTTAAGACTTATGGGCATTGATGTCCAAGAATAAAAGCTACCGACTAAGAGCGTAAACACGGTTACACCGTCTGGTCCTGGCTTTTCCTGATAGGCCGATTGTAATTCTCCCTTAAAAGAAGCATTATCAGAAGAACTAGCATAACCTACAACCATATCGATGGTGCCACCCAATGTATAATCGCTAAGATCAACATTAGATGAGAAGTTTACAATTCGTACTGTCATGCCAGGACAAGCAACATCCGATACAAAGTTTCCTGCTATCGTGATAGACGGCTTTCGACCTTTCTCAGGCATAGTTATATAAGTAACATAGCCCGATTTAGAAGTAAGTGTTATATTTATTATTTTATCAAACAACGGTTGTGCTGACCATTGTTCACCTTGACTTAATATATCACTCATACTCGCCAACTCACCATATACATACTTATACTGCCCAAATCGTTAAGCCCAACAATAGGAAGACTCGTTATAAAAGCAAGACTATAATCTGCAAAACCAGTCCATGCCATAACGTTTGGATAAACTTGCGCTTCGCGTATTTCGCCTGAAGGGAAAAACGTAAAGACATTCCATACATTATTGAAGAATTGAAAATTAAACGTAAAGGTAGAGTTTTCTACCCTAGCTGAGAACGTGAAGTTACTAACTCCCGTATCTATTATAGGAAGTGTTACTTTATAATAATAAGAAGTAGCCGCGTTCATCCAACACTTCCTAAGAAGGACGCAGCGCTATTTACGCCTCCTTCTCCACCGGCATAAGGAATAGAGGATGCCTGCCCTTGTCCAGCGCCTATCGCCCCTCCATCGATACTGCCCGCCGAAGGTTGACTAAAAGTAGATTGAGCCGCCGACTTATAGTCATTAAGTATATTAACTTCCCGTAAGGACATAGAGAAGGGCACTTTGTTTGCTACTTCAGCTCGTGTATAAAGAATCATTTCTACTATAGCCACCTGCGTAAGCTCATTATCTCGTGTCTTGAATGTCACAAGTTGTCTATCATTAAATATCTTTTCGAGAAACTTTGTTTTAAGCTTCAAGGAAGGCATGAAAAGCCCTGATTGTTCTATAGGAATGAAAGGTATCGCTTGCACAAAGCCTTCGGCTACATCACCTATTTGAGCGCCAGGAATATATCCTCGCAAAGTCCATTCACGAGGATGAGGAGCTATATTATCGCTTATGAAGCTTTTTCCTCCTCCTGTGCTCACTTTTGGGTCATAATCTGCATTAACAAGAAGCTGCTCCGAAACTTCTGCACGATAATTGACACTATATTCTTCGCATTCAAGGCGTATGCCTCCGGTAACTTGACCTACTCCAAGAGTATTAAGAAAGTTACCGAAAGAGGCAAGACCAGGAATATTAGATACGCTTGTTCCTCCGATGACGGGAGAACGAAGATATGTCTTTACATATTGAGCAACAGTTGGTGCAGCAGTGGCGGCAAGCGTTATAAGATTCATCTAGCGCCTCCCGCCCCTATTAGAGAGTCTACGCCGTTATAGATGGCTTGTTTAAGTAAATCTTTTTCTTTATCCTCTAGTCCAGAACCTTTTTCTAGCCCATTGAGGTAAATACGAACTATCTTGTCACCTGGATTAACGCCGTTGCGTTTAGCTATGTCTTGCATAGCTGTAATCAACTCCTGAACATTGCCTATCGACTGTCCCTTCTGCATTTGTGTATAGGCAATTGAATATGCAGCTATACTATTAATATCGGGGTTGTCCAGTTTTCCTGTCCAAAAATTATATCCCATTCTATTATAAGCATCGGACATTACAGCACGAAGCTTATCCGCTTTGGGGCTTCTTGAATTAAGCGCCACTGAAAAGTCTTGTCTACCTCTAAGCGAACTATCAAGAATAGGCTGTGGCGCGAACATTTGATTAAGCGGTTTCATTCCTTCTACAAGAGGCAGTTGTCCGGTAAAGAACTTCTTCCAAAACTCCATGCCTTCTTTTGATAGAGGATTAAACATGACCCCCCATTGCTGCATTACATCATTTACTTTCACCATTATTCTTGAGAACACAGTAAGATTAGTAGAAAAGTCCTTTATTCCACTTATAATACTATCTTTATTGTCTATAAGAGACTGGTTTATCGCATCGAGAATAGGTTTAAGCCCTTCTAATCCTTCTACAGAGAACAATTTAAGAAACTCCTCTATTCTCTGCTGTATCTCATTAACTTCTGTTGCAGTTAAAAGGCTCTTTTTACTCGTTCCTGTATCTGTTGCCCGTATACTCTGTCCTTTACCTATAAGATCACTATAGTTCTGCCCTGTCACATACAGATAAGAAGCAACAGTGGATGATTGAGGACCAAGTATATCAGTCAAACGTTGCTCATACGACTGCGCATGTTTAGGATCAGAACGCATCTTTTTAAGGGTAGAATTAAAAATGTCCGTTATAAATTGCGACGTGCTTTTATATAGCTCTTCCGATTGATTTGTGATGCCGTTCAATGCAAGAGCTGTAGCCGTATTCTGATCGTATTTACCTGCTGTAAGTGCTTGTTGTTGTAGTTTATTAGCGCTTTCCATCTCTTTACCGAAAGCGTTTTTATCTACACCAGGAATAACTCCTACTCCAAGTATCTGATTAAGATATGTTTCATACGTCATACCAGACTTAAAGGCATTAAGCCCAGTTACGGCTGTTTGCTCGTTCATTTTGACCATCGCGCCAAACATCTTTTCCAGCGCTTCGGCCACGTTTTTTATTACATAAAGACTAGAAGCAAGCCCCATTGTAAACTCTGTCCATGAATTACGTGCAGCACGGCTTGTGTCCGTTTGCTGCCTCATCTTCATTTCAAGAGTTACAATGGCTCTATGCCCTTTATCAAAGGACTCTTGATCTACTATGAGACGGAGTGCAGAGAAGTAACCGCCAATATCTTCATCAGCCATTATAATCGTACTCCATCATACTTCTTCAAGATGCTTAGACAAGCTAGTCCTGAAAACCAATCTTCAAGGTCTATAGGCTCTCGTTTATAACCATACACAAAAGTGTAATAGTTAAACGTTAGAACTCCCGGTGTTTCCTTCTTTATTTCTCTGATAACAGCGTTGTCACGACTCCCGCCGCCGCTTCGGGAAGAGCCTTTCGACGCGGCGGTATTGATTTTTTTATGATATGCGCCATACAGATATTGATAAGAAGTCTAAGAGCCATTGGATGATCGTTAAAGAAAGGTGCGAGCGTCGCCCAATCATCATCGATGCTTGTCATAACAAAGGCTCCAAGTTGTTCCCCATCGTAAAACATAGTTACTTTCTTGTTCTTAATGCAGTATTTGGCTAATACATCATTATCGGCCATGGAAGAAATAGCGTTGTCCTCGAGCGCACGAACGATGATAATAGGAGGTACTATAGCGAACCCTCCTTCAACGTCCATCGTGTACTCTCCGACGTTCGCCACTTCTTCCATGGTCTTTGAAAGATTCGCATATTCGCTTTTATCAAACAACATTGGGTGCCTCCTTAGTTGTTTACGCTACATCGTAATAGGCATAATTGAGTACCACGGGGTACACAATAATATCGTTTCCTGCCATGATAAGAGGGGGAACCGTCACCACAGTCACATAATGAAACGTGATAGTCTGCGTGACATCCGTTCCATTAAGCGTAACCGGATAACTGAATACAAGAGTTCCGCCTACATTATCCGAAAGCCCCTGAAGTGTCATAGCGATAAGAGGAAGATCGCCAGTGGTGGGGTCTGTAATTGAATTAGTCACACGAAGCGCGTTTATCGTCACACGCCCCGCTCTCATGGAGTTCGTAAGCGTAACCGTTCCGCCATCAACAAGAGGAACTAGCTTAGAGTTATCCATTTGCTGCGCGGACGTAACAAAGGTATCCTCTAGCTTAAATCCTTTAAGCGAAATAGCTGCATTAGAAAGTATGAGAGGATGCCTAAAGGTAGCTGTAAAGTTACCTACAGATTGAACTCTATAGTTGGCCATTCTTGTCTCCTTAGCTCAGTGCAATATAAAGCGAGCCATTGACAACCACGTTCCTAACATTGTCATTGAACGTAGCTTGCCAAGCATTAGGAATAGTGATAGACTGCCCATTCGTAGGAGGAAGATTGGCAAAAGTAGGGGCAGTTATTTTAACATAGCTGAGTCTGCCGAAGTCAGCAAAAGGAGACAGCACCGTTCTAAGAATCGTGAGAATGCCTTGGTAAGTATCATTATTCTTAAAGTGATTAAACTGAGTAAGATACTGTGCGGATTCTACTTGACACATATAGTCAACATAATTAACAAGCCACTGTGCGGCAGGCAGATTTCCTTTGAGCGTCTTTCCTCCACGCAAAGCGACTCTTCCCGAAGTATCGCCAAGATAAAGATAGAAGCCTACATTAAGATTGGACAGAATAGTCATATTCGTAGCGCTAAGCGGTCCGCTAGAGCCACCGGAAGTAATAATCTGAGACGTAGCAAGATAGTCCATATTATTACCGACTGACGTTCCTGTCGTATTGAGAAAACCTAGCGTCAATCCAAGTTGGACCAGCGCCCCATCAATCGTGGTAGTCGCATGATACACTATAACAGGATCGGAACCGGCCTGCGCACAAAGGTATCGAACACTCGTCGTATCCGAAGGACTCAGTACGTTAGCATCTGCCGTATCAATCCAGCACTGAGAAAGAAGCGTGTCAGAAGAACAAAGCGTAGCGAGAGCCGAATGTGCCGCACCTAGATTCATTGTCATGTGCTTAAAATAGGCTAACGTGTGATTAGCATTAAATTGTGTAGCAAGACCGCTCACCGTGGCCGCTGGAAATGCCGTTCCGCCCGCTGTCGCAGCGTCATCGTAGATGGATACATAGACAGTCGGCAGTGTAGTTCCTGCAAAGAAGTTGGTCATGTCCGTAAGGAGCTGACCACCCAAGGCGCTACCGTATGTAGACGCATTAAAAGATAGCAGTGTTCCTACAGGCTGAACGCCAGACGCAGTGAAATAGCCTCCACTTGCAGCCTCCCCTGAACCGACAAAAAGCATTACATTCTGATAGTTCGCTCCGGCTACCGTAGTGGATGTAACCGTAGTAGCGAATGTAATGTAGTTTTGTGCTATACTACCATTAAAATCATTAGCCATATTCTTCTCCTTACGATGGAACTATCAAGGTTCCGCTTATTGTCGCGGAAGTTACTAAAGTCCCTCCCGTAGAATAAACTACGATAGAGCTTGTCCATTGCAGCCTAAATCGTACATTATAGGCTAGAACTGAGTTTTCTCCCTCTTGGAAAAAGTCTGTCACCGTATAGTCAAAACGGTCGGCCATCAACTGTGCGTCTAACGCGCTAAAAGCAGCTTGCACGTCAGCTCGATGAAGCCAATGTGACATACTTTCTGCAATATATTGCGCATTACTTCCAACTAACTGCAAATCTATCTCAGAGATGTACATTACTACATCAAGTAAGTTAGTCTTATCACTTGTAGGAATAGTATATGGTATGCTCGCTGGCTTTCCTTTCCGTATTCTATAAGCTACCCATGTATCCGGTTTAGCTGGATTGTTCAAATAATCCTGAACATTCCACCAATTGCCCTGTTTAGGAACAATATAAGTAGCTGAAATGCCAAAAATAGTGGCTAGCGCGGATTGCAGCGTAGTGTTATCGACGCTCATACGAAATTATCCGTGCCTACATTATAGGCTAGTGTTGTAACATCCTTACCGTTACTGCCCACGAGTTTTTCCAATACATGAATAGTCAGTCCCATTTCCGCATCAAAGATGTTCTGCGATATTATTCTATACACAAATACAGTATCGTCTATAAAGTAGCCTACTGTCAATATGCCGTTGTAAAGAAAAAAGGGAGAACTTTGTTTTACCAGATTTCCCTCTCGCATTATCACTTTTCTACCTTCAGCAGAAGGAGGAGCGGAATACGTTCTCAATATACCTCGTATAATTTTACTATTATAACGAGTTCCGTAATTGTCATTTTGAGCTGCGTCCATGGCAAAATAAGTATAGTCTTTCCACTGCTCAGGAAAGGCTTCTAAAGTAAGCCCATAGACACCCATTAGTCATTTCTCACATTCAACAACTCGCGCCTAACGACAAACGCCTTTAGCCCCTGATCCACAAGCTCTCCAGTATCAACAAGGGGTAAATCGTGCCCTTTTTTCTGTATTGTAGAAGGCGCATTAGGAGCTATTTCTTTAAGTGCGCCAGAGTATACATATTGAGCTACGGCATCTTTAGCGATTGTGACAAGATTATTTGTATCAGGTTCTTGCGTTCTCTTCTTAGCTCTAAGATATTTCTTTATGGCTACTTTAAGTAGCTCCTTAGCTTCGCCTAGCCCTTTCTCCAAATGCGGACGAGGAGGAACGTTTTCTCCCTGATGAATAAAGCCTTCAGACATCATGGCACCAAGCTGCGCCATTGTAAAACCAGATGAATGCTGCTGCTGTTCTGAATATCCCACATAGAGCGTATCATCGCTCAAACCTTGAGTAATCTTTGTAAAATCAGACTTCTTCACCCATCCGGTTGTCATACTATTACTCCAAAAGGAGGGCCGTTAAGAAGAGTAGGAACAGGGGTGAGTGTCGATCCTTTAATCCCAAATCTTTCGGGGGCGCTTTGAATCATTTGAAGAGCACGAATGCCAAATGTATTAGTGGTAAGGGGCACCATCTGTTCCTGTAACCCTTCCCATTTATACATTTTAAGCTCTACTCCACTTGCATTTTTACTGAGAATAGGCATTCCACCGTTGGCTACAACACCATTCAAAGAAGAAGGAAATAAGTCGGCCAAATGCCATGCGACAAGAAGATTGAAAACATTATTTCGCTTAGCTGTCTGAACAATAGAAGGGAGGGAGGACCAGAAGTCATTGAGAACTCCATACCAGTCTGCCGAGATTTCTGCTATCGCTGTAGCTATATCTGAAGTAGATATTCCGCTAAAGTTTTTGGAATAGACGAAATCTACAGGGTCCAGACTGGTAAGGAGTAAAGCCATCTTATACCTTCCCGCCGTTCAAAAGATCAGACTTCTCTCGTTTAAGCAGCTCTATCTGCTTTTCCATTTCAGCTATTGACCGATCTTTCTGTTGTACAATGTTCTGCATGTCATTGAGCTGACCCCTAGCTTGAACAAGCTCTTCTTGTGGATCAGCATATTTTCGAGGGATAGAATCAAGAACGCGCACCATCTTCTTTTCAAGAAGCGCCTTAAACTGGCGATCCCGATACAAGATATTAAGCTTTTCGTCATTGACTACAACAATATTGCGTTTGTCGAAACCCGCAGGAATAGTGACCATTTCTTCCATCTCTGGACGACCCGGCCACATGAACACAAATCCATGTGGCGTAAAACTCTGAATTACTTTCTCACCGGGTAGCATTGTGTGCCTCCTACAACGCTATTACTGACCGAAGCCCGTATAAACCTGAATGGCAGGAGTATAAGGAGCAAAGATTCCCGCCACACGCCTAAGCATCTTATACTGCGTCAAATACTGCCCAGGAACGACGGGATAGACAAACTCCATGAGAGGCGCGCCGAAGAGCACAAGGGGCTGCGGAGTATCGTCCGGGCCGGTGCCAATCTCAGGCGCAGTGATAACGAGATAATCCGTAGATAGCGGATTGAAGATCGTATTGGGAGCAAGAAGAGGATCGGCGAAAACTTCAATATCGGGCATCTTTCCGTCTTTGTCTTCACCAGCCATATAGTTATCCATGAAAATCTTCATGGCACTATTAGGATTATAGGTATCAGAATATGCCGCCGAAGTAAAGAGATTGTACGCAAGCGGCGACATACCGACCATGATCTTTGGAAACTTATTCATATTCGTGGTGAGATAGGAGTTAAGCGCTTTGGCGAACGCCTTATACATATCAGAACCACGAGTAACCGAAGAACCATTAGCAATGGTAGAGAGCGAGCTACCGAGCGTAGACCACGCTGTAGGAGAGTTGACTGTAAAAAGTCCATTAGTGCCCGTTGCGCTATTACCAAAGTAGATAACGACATCGGTAAGCATCTCAAGAACCCAGTTAGCATACTCCTGCTTCTGCGTAATAAGCTGTCCAGCCCACGGAGCCTGGGAAGTCTCAGCTCTCTTCGCCTCTTCAACTGAAATCTTATACGTGACGTTCATGTTGATGATAGGTGCGGTGAGCATGCCCGTCTCGACTTCAACGTCCTGCGTCTTAGAGTTAGCAGGAGAACCGGCATTATTGAGCGCCGAGAAGCCAGAATACTGAGCAAGCGGAAGGGACATAACCTCGGCCCAAGGATCGGTTCCATTCTCGATAGTGACGAACTTCCTCGCCTTCGACCATGCAAGAGGCTGCCTAAAGACGTTTCTAAACCAGTTGACCGACCAAGGGGTAAGAGCCTGCGATCCGATAAGATCAACAGCATCATGCGTAAGACTATCGCCTACAAACTTATTCTTTCCCCACACCACATCATATCGCGCACGGGCCTGATTCCAGACAAAACGCATATTGACGGAGTTCTGATCCTTCTTCGCAAGTGCGTCAAGCTCTGCCGTCTTCTTATTATCGCCAATAAAGCGGCTGTCCCCCACATATACAGGAGAGTACATCGCCTCCATATCAGTGCCATAACGGCTATCACTAGCCGGACCGATAGTGAGCGTGCAATCAGCGAGCGCTCTATTAGCCATCGCATTATCGCCTACAATTTTCTCAGCGATCCTACCAAGCCTCTCATACGACTTATGAACATTGAGTTCCATTTCTCTCTCCTTACATGTTGAGGAACAGCAGAACGCCGCTCGTATCAAGACTCACAGATTTAACAGTTGCATTAATGATACTGTATCCGCTAGGTGCAGAGCTTCCGGTAGCGAGGAACCCGATCTCTCCCGTAACATTCGACGCAACAACGACCGAATTAAGCAAAGGTGTTGACTGATAACCCGTAAGCGCTACGCCAGAAAGGTCTTTTCCAGCAAGCGCATTCGATCCCGCTACGTTATTCGTGCTACCGATAAAGGACTGAATCCAAACGGGGCCTTTATAAGCAAACGTAAGAGGAGTTCCCTGAATGGTGTAATTAGGCTTAGCGGGATCGTTCTGCGAAATAGAAGCATCGAACAGCAGCACGCCACGCGGGAAAGCTCCATAAGTACCAGAGACCGACGTAGCTACCGTAAAGGTGAAGCCCGTAGCAGGATAGCCGTCAGTAAAGGTAGGCGCAGAGACCTTAGTGGCGTACTTCGACGTGAACGTATCGGTTACGCCTGAAGCAGTGGCAGTGAATCGGTACAGCGTAGCCGCTGCAATCAACGTAGCTAGCCCAGAAGCCTCAAGTCCCGACGTAACGGAGATAGCCGTTCCATCGACATACACGGTAGTAGTCGATGCGCTCGTTCCAGATATGGTAGCGACGTAAACGGAAGCTACGCCAGACTGCGTGAGCGCACCCATCGCCAAAAGCCCATCGCCACCCGCCCTTGCAGGAGCAGCAGCAGGGTCGCTATTCACAACACAACCGAACAAGGCAAGCTGAGCATCATTCGGGTCTTGAATGCCTCCACCTACCCACACGCCATTAGGATTGTAAGCAGGAAGGCCATTAGCTGCACCCTGCCCCTTAAAATCCAATTTAAGATTAAGATTGCTCGTCATTTACGTTCTCCTTAAACGAGATTAAGAAACAGGAGCGCACCGTTAGTATCTGTGCTAACAGTGACAACATTCGCACTAATAATAGTCCAACCAGCAGGAGCTACAGAAGTTCCATTAGGCTGAAACTCTATCGCTCCCGTAGTGTTGTTGCAGATAACGACTGCTCCAATAATAGGATCGATAGCCCCAACCGAAGTCTTCGTCCAGGCTCCAAGCCAAACAGTTCCCCAATAAACAAGTGTAAGCGGTGCACCATTAATAACTTTATTCGGTTTTGCCGGATCGTTCTGCGCAATACCTCCATCGAACTGAATCATTCCCCTAATAATATAGTTCGTCGGAATGCCCATGTAAAAAGTGCCATCGTCGCCGCTCGCGGACGATGACATAATATAGCCGAAAATTGCGTCGTTTGCAACATCCGCCGTAGCCTGAACGCCGCCAAGAGTAAAAATACCATTGGCAGAATAAGCAGGAAGCCCGTTGGCAACGCCTGAGCCTTTATAACCAAGCTGTTCCGTAAGATTAGACTGCATTATTTACCTCCCTTAACAACTTTAGAGAAAAAGCTATCAATGGAGAAGCCGTCAGTCTTGCCTTTAGAAAGACTCGCCGTAATACCACCATCCTTAGTAGCGGGCTTTTTCTCTTCAATATTCTCTTCAGCTACTTCAGGAACATTCTCATTTTCTTTATCTTCTTCGGCAGGAGATTCTTCCTTCTCAGAAGCCCCTTCCTTCTCAGGAGGCTGTCCTTTATTCTTCCCGCTGAGTTCTTTATACATTTCGTACATACGACTCATGGCATAATCTTTTTCATCATTAGACCATTCGGAAAACTTCTTGTCAAACACAGCATCATCAATATGCTGTCCGAGCCCTTCGCCCATCTCACCTTCAGCGGTGTGTCCGAGCGTCGTATTCTTTTCGACTTCAGTTTCCTTCTTATCTTGTTCAGTCTCTTTCGTTCCGAGCCCTTCCTGGCCCGTCTCACCTTTCTCTTCCTCTTCAGCCTCTTTCTTAGGCTCGTCCGTTTCGTCTTTTTCTTCCTTCTCTTTCTCTTCTTCCTTATATTCCTCTTCTCCATCCTTGACTTCAGCCATAGCTGCTTTATCAAGAGCGTCAAAGAGAGTTACAAGGATTTCCTGACTTTTAAGCGCCGCCTCGTCCGATTCATCTTTGATGAGTGCCATATCAGAGATAAACCTATCGAGCTTAGCGCGTCCGTCAGAAGCAGGCAGATCAGCGACAAGACTGCTCAGTTCCTCTACACGCTTATCGATTTCATCCTGAGTGATCGTTTGTCTATCCTTAACGAGAGAGGAAAGAACAACATGAAAATCATGCTTCTCTCCATCTTTTACGCCACCCAACATCTTGTGGATGGCATAAAAGAGTCCAGACTTCTTCATATTGACTCCTTTATGATCCAAGATACAGGCGGCGGAACCTCCGCGCCCTCTCTTAGTCAATGCCAAATGATTTACTTCTGTCACATCTTTCATAATGATGTCATAGGATTCACCATTAGGAGATGTGCCACTTGCCCAATCAAATACAGCTCGATATCCTGGTGATACTTCTATCGTGCCCCTATAATAAGCACGCATAGCCGAGTCGTCTGCAAGCGAAAGAGAAGAACGAATGATTACCTCATTACTATCTTTAAGAACTTGTACTTCGGCGTTATCCCCTGTATATCCTACAGCGTACTTCTTAAAATTGCTTCCATCTACAAGCTCTCTTGGATGCTCAAGAGTAACGGGGAGCTTGACAAACTTATCAGCAACGCGAGCAAGCACAGTAGCAGGGCGATAAACGCCGAAGACCCTCTTTTTGGCATGAACGGGAGGCACAGCATCCAGACCTAAAGAGGGTAGCTCTTCGGCTCCATACATATAAACGCCACTTCTGGCGAGTGCGACATTCTTTTCAAGTCTTACAGGCATATTAACTTCCTCCGAGACGTTGGAACACTCGTCGAATATAACCGATAACAGCATTGCCAACGTCTCGTTTTGCTGTATCCTCCTCGACAAGCGCTGCATTATATTCAGCGTCTATGAACTCTTCGCTATCCTTGATGGGCATTTTCTTATCGTCGTTAAAAGTCTTTTTTCCCTTTACGAGATGTGCTTGTCCATCAGATTTAGGAGTGTTCAAATCATTCGGTTCGCTCCCTTTCTCAAATGGATTAGGCGCTTCTTCTTCCGGCTCAATGCTCTTTAGGCGAGTTGTCAGATCGTCTGGAAGCTCGATGTCAGGAATAAAACGAAGCGCAATCTCAATGCCATCAGAAACAGGAATCTTAGCGCTAGCAAACACGTTTACTGCATTCGAGAACTTCTCAAGCATCTTCCCGCGTTCTTCATTAGTAATGACCGTCGGTGAATCAAACGAAAGAGACACCATATCTGCATAGTTAGCCTGTTCTGAATCAGGGCCAAAACAGCTATAGACAAGTAGCTTAACAAGGGGCTTTACCTGTGGAATAACTGCATTGCTTACATTCTTTATCGTTTCAGACTGTTTAAGATTAATCTCTTCAGTGTTATCAGAAAACCCTGTCGAAAGCGTATGAAACAAGACACTTTCAGGAATGCCGCTATTAGCCGCGACATCTTGCCTAACGCCCATAAGGAGCTTATCAAAGTCGCTGAATGTTCTATTTATAGCTTTCAGTTCACCAAAGCTATTCACCGTAACAGGGTTAATCATTGACCAGTTACGCATGCGAGCTGAGTTAGCCTGTGCGAATGAATCCGCCGCCGCTACACCATTCTGCGCAATTATCCCATCCAAAGGAATCTCGTGAACAAGAAGTGAAAGCTGTTGTGCAATAATAGGAATAGACGCAATAAGAATCTTATATGCAAGCAGCGACGTTATATAACCTTCGTAATCACTTACACCCCATCCGAGCTGACGAAGCGCTCCCCAATAAGGGAGCTGCTTAGGCTTTATAACACCGCACCTAGAACTATTCACTCTCTTTCCAGAAATAGGAATATAATACTCATCGGGAGAAAGATAGTCCTTAGCTGTCATATCATAATCGGGAACCATGATACAGTTCCATCTATCGACGATAGAGAAGTAATCAATACAGTTCTTTGTTATATACTTTCCAGCAAGAAGCTCAGCCATATCAAGCGCGAAGGTAGGCGTGAAGTCTTGCTTGAGCGTAGGATAGACAAGGGCACCGCCATAAACAAGACCGTTGCTTATTCCTCTCTCAATAGCCTGTCCAAAGTTCACGCTCTCTGCATATTCTTTAAGCTGTTTTCTATCGTCTTCGCTAAGATACTTACACGTAAACTGATAGCCATTAAGCAGCACGCCTTTGGCCTTTTTATCGACAATAATCTGAGGAAGCCCACCAGATGAGTAATACGAAGTTGCTTGATTCGGACTCATCGATACAGGAGTATAGGCTGTGCTATAAGTGCCCGGATCGAGCCCTGGTACGCCGATTCCCGTAAGCGGATTGACAAAGCCGTCCTTCGTCAAGATGTTAGAGCACATCGACTCACGCCACTTGGTCAAAGAGTCGGTTACTTCCGATACAGATGTAAAGCTCTCACCAGCCGCACTACGATTAGCAACAACCTCACCGTACAAGGTGTCCTTAATGAGTTCTACCGTCTCCATATCGTGCTGAAGTTCTTTATTGTAGACCCCATCTGATATATAACTATCGGGCTCTTTATCAGCAATAAGCGTAAACACTTTCTTAAAAGAGTCGTTCGTAATATTCTCAGCGATGCTCCTGAATGAGCGCGCCGCTTTCTTATACGTGATCTTAGGCATTATGCTACAAGCTCCACTGTTCGTTGAAACTTAGCTGAACGACTAAGCTCCCAAATAGCTCTGAAGTCCATGTCGCTCTGCATGATGCGCCAGAGAACATAATCAAGCGAGTCACATACATGATCTGGTGCAAGGGCACCCTTACCCTTCTCCGGTTCACCTTTGTCGTTGAACTGCCGCGTCTTGAGTGCGTTGTCTGTATCCTTACACGATGAACACACATAAAGGAGCTGGCTCTTGAACATCTTATTAAGGAAAAACACGCGATCAACTACAGAAGGGTTCTGCGCTCCCACGCGAAGCTCAATGTCTTCATTACGAATCTCAGCGAGGTACCCTGTAATGATTTCCTTAGCAGACGCATCAGGAAACCACATAATAGGATTAGTCGGGAACGTCATACGAATAATATGCGGAGCATGACCAATACTCGGAAAGGAGAACTCTTTAACAACGTAGAGTCTACCGTTACGCTTAATAAGCGCCACAGCTTTGTTGAAGCCAGCGTTCAAATCCTGCCCAACAAAAATCTGCTCGAAGGGCTCCACGTCGAAAGAGGGAATAAGATTCACGTCAGGATTATAGTCACCATATACGCGGCCTGTATGCAGATTTACAAAGTACCCTTCGAGGTATGCTTTTCTTTCGTTCTCATCATACAGCTCATAGAGGGACTTCACATATTCCGGGTCCAGCGCCTTATTGTCCTTAGTCAAGCCTCTAATGAGGAAGTATTTCTGCTTCACTTCACATAGCTGCATAAGGATAGTATAAAGTCCGCTGTACCCCTGGGCCGTAGATGTGAAGACGAGATAAGGCTTTCTCCCATCAGGGAGCGTTACGCGAGTACGCTCGTGTATAGCCTTAAAAGCATCCATGGCTTTGCTCGCCTCCAACTCATCTAGCTCATCGACTATCGATATAGATAGGTTGTACCCGTATATTAACGATGGCGTTTCAGTCGCTATAAACACGAACTGCATACGCCCTATAGTCATAATATTAGCCTGCTTGTCATAGCTATAACTAATGTTCAGCAGAACTAAATACCGCTCAAGTTCAGAGATTAGCGTCTTGCGTAACAAGGTTATAGTCGTTCCACATACGCCGACCTGTATACCATGGTCACTATATCTATCGATCAAAGACAATATCAGAAACACGTCCGAGCTTGTCTTGCCACAACCAAAACCACCGATCAGAAAGAAGTTCCTTACGTCGAGATACTTATACGGCGCACGAATAAGCTGTGCTTGATGCCGCCATAGCGTTACTCGTTCCTCGCCTCTACGCACGTATCACTCGCCATTATACAGCTCTGTGTTATCATCAGCTTCAACACCGCTGCCAAAATCGATATTTATCTTTACTCTCTTGTTCCCCGTCCCCACGTCCACCTTACCGCCGCTATAACGTGAGTTCATAACGCCAAGCTTATATCGCAGCTCTACCGTCTTTCCTTCAAGAAGGTTCATCTCCATCGCCTGATTTAGCTTCTCAAGGAGTTCCTTTTCCTGAATGCGTGCCACCACGTCGCACTTCTTCTCAAATGCTTCATCCTCATCCAGAATCCGCATCTCTTCGCCCGTACATTCCGCCGCGATCTTAGCGTCCTCCACAGACATACCAAGACGTATGACGCGGTATATAAAATCCTTCTTATCGTCCAATGTCATATCGCGCCTTCTTATTACTCTCTATGTCAACCTATATAATACAGACCTTATGGTCTGCGCACAATACTCCCAATATTTATCCCTATCTTAAATGTAGCCCGTCTAACAAGGGATGTCAAGCCACAAAAAGGCGTTAGGCCCTGGTCGAGAGTCTTTTGCGACGATTTTCTTCCATATATACGTTATTTCGGGGCCATAGGCGTTGGACCCGAGAGAATCAGCGATGAGACTCTAGGCGAGGGACGCGGCGCTTAATAAATCTAAGCTAGCGCCTCGACATCAACGACTAACGACCAACGACTAACGACCAATAACTACCCCCTAGTGTCTAACGCCTAATGCCTCGACACCAACGACTAGCGTCTAACGCCTAATGTCTCAAGACTAGCGTCTCTACACCAACGTCCATAGATACTGTATAAATAATTATTTGACCTTTCTGCTCATACAGTCGGGGCGCTCGTTCATGAGTCGCTAGGCGACTGTCGAAGGGGTCTAGCCCATCGCCTTTCGTCCATTGCTTATCTATATCAAACTATTGATTTAATAACTATCGATATTCGCTTATCGTCTAACGTCTATCGATATGTACTTATCTTTATTGCATTATCAATATGAACATATCGATACACAACTATCGACTAACGTCATATATCATTATATTATTATTTATAAAAATATATCTATATAATAACGACTATTGTTTAGCGCCTCACGATACTCTATATATCGAGCAACGTAGCTAATTACTTTCGGTAAAAGAACATATAACTGTATTGATAAAAAAGAGTCGAATGAGTACAGATCGAGATAAAAATATATAGATTGCGCAAGGCATGAGGCGATAAACGAGTTATGTAATACTCTGGACGTGCTAATATGGGAAAAATTTTCCCATATTAGGCCATGATGAATAGGCTAGACGTGTCAAGTGTATGATTTTTTTCTTAATTATATTGAGATAAAGGTCCCATGCCTTGCGCACTTTGGCGGTGCTGCGCAACAGGGGTTTAGTGTATTGTTGCGCCGCGCGTTCTATAAGAGGGGAAAACAGGGGAAAACAAGGAATATAAGAAGAGAATTAGTCTCCGTCTGCGTTTCTAGGACGACAGTCCTACCTCTTAATGATGATCGAAGCCGACTATGCTTTGCGCAACGTGGCAGTAATGACAGTATCTATGACAGTACGGTGTAGCAATTAACTATTGCTAGTATAACAACTAACGACTACTGTACCGCCACCGTCGCCAATTCAACAGGCTCCAAAAAAACACTCTATTCGATAAATAATTATTTATCGATTGCTTTTGCACCTCTCAATTTTATGACGGGTTTGACAGTATATTGCTCTATTTAGTTACTACGCCATAAATTAGCTCATCGACCGTACTGTCACTACCGCCACGTTGCGCTAGGCTATAGACGTGTATCGCTATACTAATAAGCTAACCGTACCTTGCGCACAATTTTATTTCCTTACTCTACAAATACATGCAGTTACAACTATATAGTGTGCAGCTAATGACAAAATAGATGAATCTGTAAATACTGTCACGCTCTTAACACTTCATTCATGGCAGTACGCGATCAAAGGGCGATAGTCTCGGGCCAATGCTAGTGAGTCGAGGAGACATCATAGATCGGCCCAAGGCGAGGTTATCTCGATAAAAAGGTAAAAACTATCGCCTAACGATCCGCGACGCCATAGGCGCTTTATTCCTTGGTGAAGCGAAATAAAACTATTTATATAGATATGAAAATATGCGCATGATACGATTTATTGAAGATTTTTCTTGCAATCCGCGTATTATGTGCTAGTATTAAAGGCGGAGGTGCTAGAGTATGTGCGACAGAGCTAGTTTTATTGCAATTCGTGGTGGGCGGGTCGCATGGTTGTTAGACAGCGACAGCCATGAAGACATTATTAAGGCCGAGGGCTTGAAGGATGTTAGCTATCCTCTTCGCGCCTTTGTGCGAATCGAGTGCGAGCCGAAGGCGGACCCCTTTTCTACGGACCCTAACGATTGGACCGTCAAGGAAGATGAAAAAGAGCTTCCGAGCTGGTACGACCATGAGGAATGGGCCGGAACGATTCTCGACGAGTTGATCTATCGGCGCATACCAGAAG
>JAEHJW020004159.1_pt1 | contig 19038 bp, 13 predicted proteins | sample 9271431 | NCBI WGS metagenome assembly JAEHJW02 | reverse complement strand
GGGTACATGCGGTTGAGCGTCGCCTTGTCTAATTTTGTGGTCGGGCTCTCCCGGCCTTTCAGCAAGTCGCGTGCTTGATGTATGGGCCACTGGGCTACCTCTTTGCTCACCGCGTCCTTCACGTTGCGCCGGGTTGCAGCGGCCTCTTTCTGGAGGGCGCGCAGGACCTTGGCGCGTGCACGCGAGGCCCACTTCATATCCCGTAAGGAACGCTGTTGCATCGCGTCTACGGCCTGCGCGGTGGCATCTTCGCCCAAAGCACGGTACTCTGCAAAAGCCTCTTTGGATATCCCGGCGAGTTCTGGTGTGCCCCATAGGCTTGAGTAGTGCGCCAACCCTTCGGCCTCTTTGATAGCGTTCTCGGAAGCCAGCAGACGGTCGAACACGCCCCGTATTTCAGGGGACAAGTCCCCGGCTTCGGGGTGTAGCCCGATCATCCTTTTCAGGTTTCCGTAGACCGTCATCATCCACGAACGCACGCGCGCGAATACCGGCTGCAAGTCCACGCTCGGGGCTTTGCCGTCGAAGAGATAATGCTCGAATGTCCGGGCGAACTTCTCGTGCGCCTCGCGTCGTGCGTCTGGAGACAGCGCACGCCAAGCGTCCATGTCGGGGACGCCAAACCATTTGAGGAGAGCCCCCATGTCCTGACGCACAAGGTCCGATGCGCCTTCACGTCCGGCGAGGTCCGCCGTCATTTCAAGAAAGTGGTGGCCCAGTTCGTGTACGAACGTGGACAGGTCCGCGTGTTTGGTAAGGGTTATCGTGTGGTTCTGCGGCGTGTAGTACCCTTTGGCCGTCCCGTCGCCTTTCTGGTGCACGATATTGGCGCTGTCGTCGTAGGTGCCAGCGTTCCCAATGGCGGACTTGATTTGCTCAGGGTCGAAGGCGATATAGACCTGTGCCATACTGAGAGGGGCCCCTTCGTCGAAAAGGTCGTCGTCTGGCCGACCCACATCCTCTTCGCGGATAATCGCCCCGTCATATCCGGCTTGCTTCAAACGGTCCACAAAGGCCGCGCCATCCTCACCGTCGAACAGTTCCCAGTCGTAGGCGCTGTTATCCCGGAATTTAGTGAGCCACGGCTTAGATGCGCCCGTCTTGGCGAGTTGGTCAATATGGTAATCTGTCAAACCCCCTTGCAGGTCAAAAGGGTTTTCAATTTTCAGGTAAAGAGGCATCACATTCTGCCCCGACTTGCCCCCCCGATACAGTTCCGCAAAGTGCAATTCAGGCGTCATGAAGATGCCGGTGCGTTGCATGGGGCGGTAGATGGGGTTGTCGTCCCCCTGACGCTCGGGGCGGAAGGAATCGAAACTCCTGTCCGTCGCATGGTACATGAGAATCGGCTTGCCTGAACCAGTCTTGGCTTCGGAAGCGCCAAACCAGTTCCAGAAGTTCTTGAGCCCGGTCTTGGTTGTGGCGATGACGCTACCCCGGTCGTTCACGTTCCCTCCAGTGTGGCCAACCCCCGGAACCTCCACTGTGGTCTTAGCGTTGGCCTTATCTGCGGGTTCCTCTTGGCGCAGGCGTTCCTCAACCACGGAGCGGGGACGCACTCCGAGCGAATGCTCGCCCAGCATGACCGCCGTTCCTTGGTCGCCAAAGCCCTTGCGGACGTAGTACCCTTTGTACCCCGCGTCCAATACCCCACTCTCAAAAGCGTTGTAGTCGTGCGTGGGGATGCGCAGAGGGTTGGCCTTGGCATCGTACATGTCCGATAGCGGCACCTCGTGGCGATAGGTTCCAACCCCTACCTCGGGATGCGCCCCGCTCCCTTCGTCAACGTAGAAGTGGAGGCGTTGGCGGAGCCTGTCGTCCGGGGACTGGTCGAGCCGTTTCTTTTCAGCCCCCCGGACGCCTTCGCCGTAGTGGGTGCCGTCCAGTGTCTCGCGTGGCGCGCGGGAGTAGTGCACTCCCACCAGTCCAGCCACGGGCTGCGTCCAGACGGGCGCGCTTCGGGCTTCGGCAAAACTGCCCACCAGCGGGGTTGTTTCGGGGGAGTATTTGCCTTGGTAGCCGTGGTCCAGCACCGAGTACACTACCTCCAGACCGGGCACGTCCGCAGGCCATGCTGGGAACTTATCCGCCTCGAAGGGGGCGCGCATGACAGGGCGGAAGCCTGCACGGGCGTACAGGTTGGGCAAGACGCCCAACGCGTCAAAGGCTGCGGTCTTGGTTGCGCCGGACTGCGTGGCGAGGAACAGGGCGCTTTCCATGGCCCGAGCGTGTGGGGAGTTCGGGTGTTTGAACACCGCCGTCAGTTCGCCGTCAGGTTTGATGGCGAATCCTACAGAGCCATCTTCGGTGACAAACATGCGATGGCCTTTCAAGTCCTCGGCACTCTTGCCCAGCACCATGAAGCCGTTTTTGTTGGCGCTGCGCGCGTCCTCAAGTTGCTTGGCGAAGTGCTCCGCGTCGGAGGTTTCGATCAGGTCAGGTGTGGACACCCCGGCTTCGTGGAAGAGCCGGGCGATATCAGGGGCGACTTGCCAGCGCGCTACTTCAAGAGGTCGTGTTGGAACTCGTGCGCCCGGCTGTCCTTCACCTGCGCTAGAATCTGCGCGGATGTAAGCGTTGGATTGTCGTTGGCTACCGTCTGGAGATACGCCACGCCGGAGGGCGTTTCGTACCAAGGCAACGGACCCGGTAATAGATTGTTTGGCATGGTTCACCTCTTGGGGTGTAGCGATGGTTTCAGTATGCGCGCCTGCCGTGGGCGTGTCAAGTTCCCCAGCAACTCCGGGGCGTCTGTCCCCGAGGTCCACCGTGAAGGTGTCGCCCCCAGCGGTGCGCGTATAAAAGTCGTCGGGTGCGGTGTCGTGCGCCGTGATGCCTGTGGCCGGGGACACATCCCCGTTGTGGTAGACCAGTCCGCGAGGGGTCAGAACAGAATCCTGTCCGTACTGGTTGCCGAGGTCGTGCGCTTCGGCCTCTGTGATGCCGCGCACAATGAGGGAGTTCTCGACGCCCCCGTAGTTTCCTACGGCGTGCTCCACGTCATACCCACGTTCTTTCAGTTGGGCTTCTAGGGCGGCTTGGTTGCGGGCGTTATCTTCGGCGGACGCTGGCTCCCCGTGCGGGTTCTCGGCGGTGAGGATGGCCCAGTGGGTTTTACCTAAGAGGCCGTTGACCCCGGCGCGGGTAAAATCGGAGGCGGCGGCGCGTTGGGCTGCACGGTCGGAGCCGCGACCGTCGGAGTTTGAACCGCGGGAGCCGTTGTCGGTCCGTAGTTCGGAAACTCCGGGAAACGCTTGCCGCTCAGGCTGTTTTGGTTCATCGCGTCTAAAAGCCTGTCCATGAAGGTCGGGTCGTACCCCGGCGGCGGATTTTTCTCCAACGGTGTTCCCACCCAGTTGAGGGGGGGCCCCGACCGACCGTGTAGCGTCGTAGATTGTTTGAGAGATTCTGCCATTTTGGTGCTCCTTGTCAAGTACCTCTATCAAGTGTTGCTCAAGTTCAGTATGAGCCAACTTGTCCAACGTGTCAAGGTTGCCGTGGGCTTCCGCCCCCATCGCGCCCGTGTTGTCAACAATGTGGATGTCTACATTCGGATTGCCCCGGTAGTGTTCCGCGAGTTTGCGAAGCGTGGCGGCTGCGCCATTGTGCCCCGCGAGGAAAGCCTCTAGCGGCACTGTGCGCCCTGTTTCGGCGGCGCGCGCCAGCACGCCATGAAAGGCGTCTATCGGGTGCCGCGCGACGAATACGACGGTCGCCTTGCGCCCACTGGCAAGTGCCGCGTCGATGTCGTTTTTGGCACGCCCAAAGTCTTTCATCGTTGTGTCGTGCACGATGTCAGCGTTCTTGAGCAAATCCCCGAAAAGATTGTGCACCGAACTTTTGCCGGAGCCTGCGCCTCCCCCCACGAAAACCACTCTAGGTTCGTGGCCGCCTGCCACAGGGCGCGCCAGCGCGTCCGAGTACGCTCCCCGTGCGATAGTAGACGCGCCCTTCTGAACGGCTGCTGCAAAGCGCGTGCGTGCTTCTGGAGAGGCTGCGTATTCAGGGAACAGTTCGCGCGCGTTATCCGGGTTGATGTGCAGCGTGCCTCCTGCGTCCGTGTTCTGCGTCCGGTACTGCTCTTTCAAACCTTCGAGGCTCGTTCGCACGCGTTCCTCTGCGCGCGCCTGCACGTCCCGAGGGAGCGGCCCGGCTTGCTGCAACGCATCCAGTCCTTCCGTTTCCCCGGCGACGCCTTCGCCCCGGATACTCAAGGGGTGCTGGGTCCGCAACTCGGGGAGGGTCAGCCCTTCGCTCTGTGCTCTGGCCTCATACCCGGACGCGGCGAGAGTGGCAAGCGCCTTGTTCACTTCCGGGGAGTGCGCGCCCACTTCGTCGAGTTGCTGGGCGACATTGTTGGCCATATCCTCGAAGTCGCTCTTTTGCTTGGCGGTTACAAGGTGCTGCGCGGCCAATGCCGAGGCTTGGTCCGCGAGGTCCTGAACGTAGTTTTGATAATACGTCTGCCCCTCCGAGTACGTCATCCCATCGGGGGACACGCGCACGTCGGGGCGCAGAGCGTCCCCCGTCGGAGTACCCATCAGGTGTGTGGCGTACTGGGAAATGGGAATGCTTACATCCCCACCGCGCGCTCCGGCGTCGGCCAGTTGCGCCATTACGTCAGGCATCTGTTCTTGCAGGGCCACAGCCTGTGCCGGGTTTTGCTGGAGGGCGTCTGTCAGTTTTTGGGCATTGACGTAGAAGTCCGTCGCGCCCCCCTCAGATGCGTCCTGCGCGAATTGCTGGAAAGCCTCGGGGTTGGATTCGCGCAAGTGCAAATTCTGGCTTAGACTGTCCAGCACCGTGAGGCGTCCGTAGTCGGCTTGTGCGGCTGCGGCCTTGGCGGCGTCCGTATAAGTCTGCCGAACAGCATTTAACGTGTGGGGCGCCGCGGGTTCGCCCAGCATTGCGGCCAGACCCCCTTGAAGGATGGCCTGCTGCGTCAGTCCGGCGTATGGGTCGTTCGACTGCATACTCTGTGGAAGCGCGGCGTTCATCGCCTCGTTGCTGAGGAAGGTCATCGGAACGGCGGCTGCGGCCCCGCTCAAAGCCCGTGTAGCGATTCCTCCGGGGATGGAGATAGGGAAGGCCATCTGCGCGGTGCCGAGCATATATGACGCGAGAGCAGCCTTCGTGGCGGCTTCCGGGTCTTGGGTCTTGTCATAGACGGATTGCCAAGTGTCGTAAGCCCCCTGAAAAGACGGGAGGGCAGAAGCAGCAAGGATGTGGCCAGCCGTTCCTGTCTGCGCCAACCCCTCGAGGGCCCCTCCGCCCAAGGCGGATTGCGCTACGACGCCTGCCAAGTTGCCAAGACCCCCTGCCACCTGAGTGCCAAAGGACGCGTTGGCCGGTAACTCGTCCGCCTTGCGCGTAGCGGCGATGTCCGACAAGCCCTGCGCCCACTGACCTTGCAAAGTTTGATCTGTCCCGAAACCCGCCGGGATGTTCGGGAGCATGTTGAGAAGCCCTCCGATTGCGCGTGCGGGCATTTCAAACAGGCCAGACGCCTGATTGCCTAACCCATGGATGACAGCGCCCAACTCGTTCCCGGCCTCGTTAGGAAGGGCATTCGCGGCCTGCGTCACAGAGTGGACAATCTGCTTAATGGCCCCCTCGAAAGCCGCCATCGGTCCGATCTGCTGATAGATGATGGGGGCCGTCGTTGGGTCGGCCAGCAGGGACGCTGTGGCCGGAGCGTGTACTGCGAGTGCATCCGGGTCGAGCGTCGAAAGCGTGGCGGCGGCATTCGCTGCATTCGGATGCGCCTGTACCGTTTGGATAGGGAGCCCGGTCTTTTGCGCGAGGGCCGCTTGCTGCCCAGCCTGTACGGGGTTGACGCCTTGGGCGTTATATATATTATTCCGTATGGCCGCGCTCTGTCCGATGCGCGCCTGCGTGGCCATCTGCGCGGCGGCGTTGTTCAGGGCGTCGTCTGATACTTTAGTCAGGTCCACGCCCTGCGTGGTTGGCGCACCCGCACTGCCGGAAGGGACAGGAGGGGGCGTGGGGCCGGTTGCCGAGGCTGCTTGGTTGAGCGCGTCATCCGAGATTTGAGACAGGTCTACTTGGGTCATGGGTGCGCCTTGAGTACGAGGTTCATTACCTGTTCATCTGTAGGGTTCGTCACACCGTTCTTTGCGAGGGCTGCGCGTGCGCGCGCCCCTAGGTTGTTGGGGAGTTGGTCTGGAGTAAATGCGGCTAACGGCTTCGCAGGCTGCGTGCCCCAATTGTACCAGTGTGCAGGCGGAGGCGCAGCAGTTTGTGAGAGGAACTGATCGGCTGCCTGCTGCGTTTCCGTGGGTGTGAGTTTGCGCCCAAGGGAGGTTTGCAGGGACACGACGTGGTTGAGGAAGTTCACCCGGATGCGCGCGGCCTGTTCGTCAGCGGCCAGTTTGCTGCTTCCCGTCAAGGTGTCGCCGGTCAGCCCCATGCTGGCCAGTCGAGGGTTGAGTGCCGCGTTGATGGAGGCCGTGTCGATGACTTGCTGCTGGGGAACCGCGGCGGTTTGTGGGAGTGCGGCGTTGCGCATGTCGTCGGCTTTAGCCCGGTCTGCTGGGGCTATTTGCGTCATCTTGATCTGCTCATACTGGGAAGGCGTGAGCGAGCCGAGCCACGTCGGGTCCGCTATCATGCGCGAGAATGTCGCGTTGTCCGTGGTCGGGTTCGTGAGCGGGTTGACAGCCTCCGCAAACTTTTTCATGTCGTCGGCGTGGGATGGGGCGTAAGTGTTCAACGCCTGCACAGTGGCCGGAAGGACGCGGCTCATGTCCCCGTTTGCGGCTACCAAAGCGGCCTGCATCCCCGACACGGCGTTTTCCTTCTGCACCTCGAAGGCTTGCTTATCTCCAGCATAGAGAGTGGCCGCATGGCTCCGGGCTGCCTCCACCATCTGTGGCGTGGGGTTAGGCGGAAGGGCCGCCACGGCGGCATCCGTGTACTGGTTTTGCGTCAGCATCTTCGGGCCATACGTTCCGGCCTGTAAGGCGGCTGTGCCCTTGGCCACGTAGGCTTGGGTGTGGGGGCCTAACGCCTGCAACCAGTTTGCGCCGTTATCCGCAATGGCCTTATCGACCGCCCCGTAGCCTGCCGTATACGCGGCCATGGCCTGCGCGGCATTCCCGTTGTACCGGGTGAGCAACCCGTCGAGTATCTGGCTCCCAACTCTGTCATACTCTGCCGCGCTGTCGTCCTTCGCGGGAGTGACCCCCAGCGGCCCAAGGTAATTCGCATCGTGGGCCGTGGTCGGGAGGACCTGCATCGCGTACATGGCGCGCTGGCCGTCTGGTGTAGGTTGTCCGAGCAACTGGGAGCCGTCGGGGTTGGTGTCCCCCTTGCCGCTACTCTCAATGTTCCGCACCACGTTTTGGATGGCCTGCGCCGGAGCCGGGGCCCACTGGGAGCGGAGCGGAGCAGCGGCGGCTTGGGCAGCAGCAATCCCTGTTTGCCGTGCGCCTTCATTCTGGAGTTGCGCGCCAAGGTTCACGATGTCATCCGCGCGCATATCGTGGATGTTGTTACTGAAAAAGGCTTGGGCGTTGGCAACGTCGCCTGCTTGGATGCGCCCCTGCACTATCGTTGCGAGGTACTTCGAGCGCAGCGGGGCAATCTGGCTCTCGGCGGCTTCTGCACCTGACCTATTCAACAAGTCCCCTTGCAGCATGTTTATGGTGTTCATGCCGCTTGTAATGGTGGACATCGAGAACGGGTCGGCGGCGACGTTCCCCAGGGCTGTCTGGTACGCGTTTTGCAAGGCGTCACGGTGCGCTTGCTCTGCTTGGTTCTGAACGTGCTGGAGCAACTGCGCGCCGAACTCGTTCTGCGTCCCTTCGGCCTGCTGTTGGAACGTAGCGGCTGCGCCTCCGTGCAGGTCGGCTGCGAGGTTGTTCGCATATTCTTGCAACTGTTGGGGGTAGGTGTCGAGGATGGCCGGGCGTCCGTTGCTCCCAAGGGCGGCACTCCCGGATACATTCTTAAACCCTCCTGTGGTGGGGTCCGAAGGGTCCGTAGGTTGCCCGTAGGTGAGTTGGGCTGCGCGTGCCTTGAGTTTGTTGGTCGCGTCCAGCGCCAGCGTGTCGTTGATCTGCTGGGTGTACTGGTCCGCTTGTCGCCCGATAGCCGCGGCGTCGTTGCTCAAAGCATCCGGTACGAGTTGGCCAGCGTTGCCCAGTGACGCGTTGGTGCCCGTGGGGTTGGCCTGCGCCGTAGTGACCGCGCCGGGGGTGAGGACTGTGGGGATGGACGCGCCCATTTACAAGCCCGTTCCAGAGCCACCGCCCGAGAATGCGCCCGCCAGTCGCGCTATCGAACCGACTCCCGAAAGAATGGTCCCTGTCGCCTGCATATTCGCGGCCTGCTGTTGTTGCTGGCCTTGGTAGATATCGGCATTCGCTTGGTTGGTGCTGGCGTTGGCCTTGGTCTGCGCGTTGTACTGCGCCATACTCTGGTTGAACACCCCGTACCCGGCATTCAAGGCTGCGAGGTTGACGACACTCGGAGACAGGGCATTCGCACCAGAGGCCGCGGCGACGGCCAACCCGCGCGATTGCGTGAGTTGCATCTGCGTGTAGATGTTGTTGACTTCGGAAGAGCCAGAAGCAAACGCGGCTTGGGCATTCTGCATACTCTGCGCGGCTTGGTACTGGGCATTCTGCATGGCGTTCTGACCGCCAGCGAGTTGCGCCCCTGCACCGATAAGGGACGCGCCAGCGACGGCCCCCATCCCTGCATAAGTTGCCCCCGGAAAAAGCGCCATGATGCCCCCGTCTAAGATTCCAGTAGTATATACGATTCGCCGTGCGTCGTGTGCCCGGCGTGCTTAAATCCAAAATGCCGCAGTAGTGTGGGAGCCGTCGGCGTGCCCGGTTGGGCAATAACGACGACGGCCAACCCGCGCGCACGCACCTCCGCCATCCCGTGCTTCACGCACTGGACCACCCAGCGGGGCCGTTTGAGAAGTTCGGGGGACAAGTCCATAAAGCCGGTCAGGTAGGCAGGCCCCCAAAAAGTGCCTCCGACGCCCATCAGCCGCCCGTCCAGTTCAGCGGCCCATGCACGCAGTCCACGCAAGGCTGCCCCGCCCATCGTGTGCACGTCCGCCTGTGTGGCCCGGCGGAAGGTGAGGTTACTTCTTGTCATACTTGGACACGCTTACGATGGCCGCCAGTACGGTGACTGGGAGCGGCGCGTTGGCCACAAGACAAATCCGGGAATCCGTGTTGTACGTGTCGTTGAATTCCATGGCGTCGAAGTCGTAGGCCGCCCATATCGTGTTGGCCGGTGTTGTCTCTTCCATTTCATTCAACGGCAAGTTGTCGAGGTTGTTCAGGTCGGGCCCATACTGGAGCCCTTGGTAGTGCGTGTTGGCCAGTATGAAACCAAGTTGGTCCACGCGTCCGCGTTGGGTGAGCGCGGTCCCATCCCGTGCGGCGTAGGCCAATTTAGTGCTCTGGAAAACCGCCTGATAGGGCAGTCCTACAATCCACGAGGTGACAGGGACCGCGAGTGTGATGCCGCCTCCAGCGACGGTGTACGCGCCTTGGTAGACCCCATCGGCCCAGCACACGACCGAAGCCCCATTCAGTCGGGCAAGCCCAGAAAGAGTGGCCGATGCAGGCGTGTTGGTGCCGATGATGGCACTGTCCACGTTCTTGTTGAGGATGCCTCCGATACATTCCTCTTCAAAGGCCCACCGTTCCAGCGAGCGTGTGGCCACGCCGTTGATGGTCCGGTTCACCACGTAGTAGACCCAATCTTCCAGTTCTCCGGTGCCGGTAGGCATCACGACGACATCCTCAATGATGCCGTCTGTCGTGATCTGTATCCAAGACTTCACGTCCTCACCCTTCGAGTAGACGAAGAGCGCCACGGTCCCATCCGTTTTCACAAAATGGATGCGCGTGTCGATGTTGCGCTGCACAGCGGCCCGGAGAATCGGGGAGTAGATGACCTCGGGGGCTATGAGTGAAACCTCTGTCGCGTTGTATAAACTGTAGACCGTGGCGTATATATCGCTCACAACTTCGTAGACCTTCGACCCGGAGCGCGCCACAAAGAACGTAGACTGATCGATCTTGATTGCCGGGACGCCTGCTGAACCGTGGGTAGTTACGCTCACCAAGTTGACGTTGGCCGGGACGATCGGCGAGCCGAGGGCGTCGGACTTGATAACGAACTCGGAACCTTGCGCGCCCATGAGGAACAGGGGCCCGGCGACAAGCCACTGGATGATGTCCACAATACCTTCGCCGATGCCGCTATTGATGGGGGCTGCGTCCCCGAGATACGTCGGGTCGTAGTTGGAGTAATCGTCAGACACGGAAGCCCACACGTTCGCGTTGCCTGCCCACCATAGCCGCCCTTGGTACATGGCGACGGCGCTTGGGTAACTCGCGGGGCCCGACCACTGCCCCATGGCCCAGTCTGTTGTTGAGGTCGTTGCGAAGGTGCCGGGGGGCGATATCTGTGCGGCGTACACCATGGTTTGGTTGATGATTCGCTGTATGTCATACACGCACGTCAGGGAAGCCCCGGCGTACACAAGTTGCATCGTGACGGTGCCGGAGGTGTACGCGCTCACACGCAGGCGGTAGTAGATAATGCTGTTTGGGTAGGCGTCCGTATAGGACGTATTGACATTGGCGGAGGTCCCGCTCCAAGACCACGTTTCCCCCGGCACAGGTTGCCACGCACCCGGTGCGCCTACCGAACTCTCCAAGATGACTGTCGCCGTGGCGGCTGCTGTGAGGGTGAGGTTGATGCCGAGCGCCCGGACAGTCCCCTGCACCTCGACCGGTTGCGTCACCGCATCTAGGCTGCTCCCTGCGGCGGAGTAGGATATGTTTCCGCTGTATGTCGCGGTAAACATGGTGCCGGGCACAATCCCCCCGAAAATGGGGGTTGACGCTGTGATGGCGCACTCGCCATTTCCGGGTGTGGCGGTGATGGACGTGGGGGTTGTATTCTGGATTGCGTAAGGGCCGGAAGTGCTTTGGAACTCAACAACTGACCATGAGTGAGGGGACCAGCGCATGATTTGTTGTGGCGCCGTTTCTTGGCACGCGCAGAAAATCACGTCCGCCGATATCGCCCAACGGATGTTGTTGAGTTGACTAGCGGCCCAAGGAGTGGGGAGCGTCAGCACCCCAGCCGGTTCTATCTCGACTGAAACCACTTCGACATTGTTTGCGCTGGTCGTCGAGAATTGCAGGTAGATGGAACTGATGGCGCCGGGAATGAAGGCAAGCGAATGCGTGCCGCGCAGAAGTGCGCTGCTCGCAAACACGTCGTCGTAGCCGGGTTGGCTCCCGAGGGAAAAATGGACAGGTCCCTGCGTCACGATAACCCGCAGGGCTTGCAGGGTCAGCAGGTCCCCCGAGGCGATATTGAGGGTTTGGGAAACGGTAGCGAGTGTGCTGCCGTCTGAATAAAAATTCAATTGGTTGCCGAAGGAAGCGGCTCCCCCCACCGGCGCGCTCACCGACCACCCCGTACTTGTATTGAAGGTGCCGTTCGTGACTGTGGTCCCGACGGCGGCGCGTGTGATGGGCACCTCGTCGATCAGAACACGCAGGGTAGAATCGGTTAGTTCGAGAAGCGCCGTATCCGTGATGTTGAACAGGAACGGAATATACTTCGCAAATGCGCCGTTGTGGGTCGCCCCTACAAACATGAGGCCCGGGCGCAGCATCATGGACCCCAGCACACGCGGGACCCAGTTCGTTTGCACCTCAGCGGAAAGTGCGGTGCGTTTGAAGTCTATCCGTGCGAGGGCGAGCGGGCTTATCATCCCACGGTTGAATGCCAGTAACGGGACGTTCTGCTCTGCCATGGGGGTTTATCCGTAAAAACTGCTGCGATTGCCGCCGTCGAATCTCACACTGTTTCCGCGTCGGGATTCCACCCACGTTCCGGTTGCTGGGAAAACCGATGGGCCCTCCATCGCGTTCCGGTTGAGTGCGTTTGTGCGCGCATCTTTGAGGGCCTTTTCCATCAACAAGACCTTTTCCTTGTCGCCTGAAATGCGAATCGCACCTTTCCACGCGGCGTAGGTGGATATGTAATCCACGAAAGGCCCCGGCCACGCCACCATGTTGTTTCCGTAGGCCGGGTCGTTCGATACGTAACTGATGTAAAGATTCTGGAGGAACGAGTAGAAAATCCCGTTCTCTTCCACGTACTGCGTGATGGGCGTGTTGAAGAATTCGTCAGAGCACACCTTAGTGGTCATCACCAAGTCCGAAGGGCGCTCGAACGCCTGATTGTACCCGAAGAGTGGGTCGATGCCAGGGTCCGATACCATCTGCGCGGTGCGGATGGCGAACACCCATGGGCCTTGGGACAAACAGTTGTCAATCAGGTTGTCCTGCCATATGGTGTCGAGCACGCGCCGGGGTTCGCGATTCTCCGTAAGGGACGCGAGGGTGCGCTCGCCCAGCATCACCAGGGCGTTGTTATAGACTTGGAGTTGTGTCGTCCCGGCCACGGCGCATCGTTACGCGGTGAGGGCAAGCAAGTAGTTGTCCAGCCAAGCCCCGGCTTCGCGCTTGGTGGGGAATTCAGCCTTGAGTTCGGCCTTGTCGGAATCCCGAACAACGCGGAACTTTTTGAGATTGCCGCCCCAAGCGATTGTGAACCCGTGGTTTTCGTCGGGCAACGGCTCGGAACTTTCCAGCATGACTTGGCGCAGGAGCACGGTCTTGGCCCATGTCTTGGCGCAGGAGACAACGTACAGTTCGGCGTACCACGCGCCATCCTCGGGCGTCACTTCCAGACGGCTGCCATTTTGCAGACGCGACGCGACATGGGTCCAGTATGCGGGTGAGGCCATTTCAGCCAATGTCGTTCCAGCGGGAACGGCAACGGCAAACACTGTGCGGACGAACTCCGCCTCTTTGATGCGGTCTGGCGAAAGTGTAGCGGCCATGGATGGCTCCGTGTGTTGGAAAAAAAGGTGGGGGCGCAGGAAAACAAGGGAGAAAACCCACGCCCCCGAAGGGGTTAACTGATTGTAGTACCGGCAGACAGGTTCACAGCCAAGCCGTTAGCATTGACGGCTGTCACTTCAAACGACACCAAGCCAGCATCCGATGTCCGGGCCACCAGTTGGTCATTGACTTTCAGGCCGCGCGCCACGCCATCTGCGATGTATCCAGCAGCGGCGACGGTTGCGTGGGGGTCCTCGGTCGTGGGGTTGTAGACCCATTGCTGGCCTGCGCCAATCAGGGGGCTCTCCGTAACCAAGTTGATTGCAGTGTTGTCATAAGCCATTTGTATATCCTCGTTAGACCGGGCGCGGAGTTAGCGCGCCCGTATCGTTTTACATAGCCGCGTAGCGGGAGCCGTCGTGGGTGATCGCCACAACACCAGCGTTCTGCAACAACTGGGACCCCATGAACGCAGAGGCGCGACAGAACGAGTAGTCTTGTTCGTCGTCGTACCCTACAGCCGTGTTGATATCGCCCATGTTGATCGCGTGTCCAACCGCGTTCTTGTGGTAGATGAAACACTGCTCGGCGTTCGTCCCCTTACCCGGCACGTTGGGGTGCACGATGAAGTTGATGCCGGCCCAGCGGAACATGGTCAGGCTGCCTTCAAAGGGCTTGTTGTTGACATACTGGGCGTTGGCGAATTCCTTGATCTGGAACAGGTACGCCTCGAATGCAGGGCTAACCAGCGCGTTGACGTTGCCATCCAGAGGAACGGCGTTGTTGCCCAAGATCGCCTTGGCCCATACAACCAAATCCAACGAAGCGGTTTGCGCGGCCCCGGTGTTTTGGGTTGCGCCTTCCAACACGCTAATGATGTCTTGGTCAGTCTTACGATTGATAACGGACATCGTGGTTTCCTGCATGATGCGCCGTCCGTCGCCTTGCGACGCGAACAAGTTGAAACTGTTCCGACGAACCAAGTCGTGCCATTCTTGCAGGGTCGCGGTGTATTGGTTCAGGTTGTCCGCACGGGCGGGAATCAAACCATTCAGTCCGCGAGTAACCGCGGTGGCGTTGCCGGAATCCGCAACCAGAAAGACGGCCTGATTGCCTTTAATCTCGACTTCGGTTGTGACGGTTTGGCGCAGCAAACTTTGATGTTGCTCGAACCCGGCAATGAACTCCTGCCGGTACTGTATCTGGTATGCGTGGTCAGACATGGTTAAGCCCTCTTTGGGTTTAGAAAATAGTTCCGTCTAAACGCTTGTTCGGGATATCCGTCTGGCCGTCCTTGTCGGGTGCCCGTTGCCGGGTCGTCAAGGTCTGGTGGCGGGGCCTACTTCGCGCACAGGTCCATGAGGACCTATGGCGAAAGGTATCACAGCGTATCTGCCGCCGTCAAGCGCGGCGATTGACTTTTTCTTGAACGTCCAGCAATTGCCGGTAGCGTTCCTGCATCTTCGCAGCGGTCGGGCCCTTCCAGTACGCGCTCTTTTTGTCGCCCATCAGCGCCTTCATGCTGTCCATTTCAGCAGCGATGGCCTCTGACGCGCCGGTGCCCATGCTCCCGGTGACGGTGGCCGTGGGGTTTATCTCGCGTGCTGTGGCCGCCAGAAAGCGCAGCACGTCCACGTTGTTTCCCAGTGGCGTACCGTCGGCCAGTCGTGCGCCGAGCAACTGCTCCCGAACGCCCGTGGGGGCTGTGGCGAGAAAGCCGTCGATCAGGTTCAGGTTCAACTTGTACTCGGAACCCCACTCACTGCGTAGCGCCTCAATCCCGGCATCACGTTGCTGGAGTTCAACCACGGCGCGCTGGGATAGGCGCTGTTCTTCGATCTGCGCGTTGAAGTTCAGGACAGCGTCGAGTTGGGACTGGGTGAGGTTGGCCTTATGCGCGACATCGCGGAACGCGTCGATTACGGGCTTGTCGTCCTCCGATATCGTCAGGCCATCAGCCAGCGAAACCGCGTAGTCTGTGGGCTTCTCCGGGATGCCGTTGTCACGACGCCACTCGGTCAGTTGCTCGGGCGTGGCATCTGCCGGAAGGGCGGCTTTCAAACCTCCCCCAGAGATTTTATTCTGCGCAGCAATCAGGGCGTCCACCACGGCTTGGGGCGACGCGTACCGCTCCAGGCGTTTGAGCATCTTGTCGTCGCCCTTCGCGTACTCTGTCCGCATGGCTGCCCAGTCGAGCGCCGGTGCGGATGTGGTCGACGCTGTCGTGGTAGCAGGTGCCGTGGTAGCAGGTGCCGTGGCCGCCGGTGTCGTGTCGGGAGCCGTGGTTGTGGGGGGCGTTGTGGTTGGCGCGGCGTCAGTGGGAGCCGTCGTCAGAATGTTATCGTCAGGCATTTTCTATTCCTCGTTGTCGGGTTGTTGTCGTCTGGCTTCGATTGCGCTCAAAGCCCCAATGTTCAATTTCAGCAGTTTCAGAACTTGCAGGCCAACGAAACGACGGCCCGAGACAAAGGCGTGATCGCGCCCATCCGTGCGGTACTCCAAGTCGTAGGTTGCAGCGGCTTTGTTGAGTACCCAGTTCAGGACGCGCTGCTGCTGGTGCGGGAGGGCTTCGCCTTTCGCCAGTGCTTGAATGGCCCCCGCGTCGGCCAGTTCATATTCTACTGGCTCATACGGGAGCGGTTCAACTCGGGGTTTGTTGTTCGTGCCCATCCGTTCAATACCTGCCGCCATAGACCTGCGTCCCGTAGATGCTGGGGTTGTTGTCGGGCCGGTAGTTGTCGAACTGGTGCTGCGCTTGGTACTGTTGCTGGTTCTGCTGCTGCGCTTCCATCTGGTCTTGACGCGCCTGTAGTTGTTGCTGCTGCATCTGCTGGTCGTTCTGCCAAATCTGGACCGCCAGCGCGCTCGCCGGTTGGGCGTACACGCAGGGCTGTGGGGGCCCGGCAATCCAGTCGCACGCGCTCGCCATACTTGAGAAGGCCAAAAGGCCGATTGTCATAAAAGTTTTCATGGTGTTCTCCCTTGTTTGAAAATGTGCTACGACAATACTGTAGCACAGGTTGTATTACGGGACAACCCCCGCCGTGTTCATGTCTGCGTTCTGACGATTGACCGTGGACACTCCGCCGAGGCCAGCATCCGATAGCGTCTTGGCTGCTGTCGCGCCCGTGTTGAGGTTCGCCAGGAGTTCGCTGGTTTGTTGTTGTTGTTTCTGCGCGGCTTGCATCTTCTGCACCTGCGCCTGCTCGCGCGTCCAGTCGGCGGGTACGCCAATGGCGTCGAGCACTTCGCGGAATGCTGTAGGCGCGTCCAGGATGAACGCAGTGGACGGGTCGAGGTTGACCGCTTCGCCCAGCATGGACATGCTCTCCAGAAAGCGTTGGCCTTTGGCGCGTTTCGTGGCGTCGTGCAGCGGGGACTCAAAGTCAAACAGAACTTCGCTCCCTTGCAGTTCAGCCGGGATGTCGGCGTGGGACCCGAACGCTCCGGCTCGCATCAACAACGAAAAAGTCTGCTCGCACAGCGGCGCGTTGTACTCCGATTCCAGCGGGTCGAAGAGTGGCATCGCTTGGCGGATGTATTCCTGCACGCGCTGTCCCACCTCGTACGCGGTCATTTCCGCGCCTGCTGGAGGCAACGTCAACTTGTTGAGGTAGAACGCTTCGGAAATTGCTTCGCGTGTCGAAGCGAGCATTTCAGCGCCCAGCGGAATCCCGTTGGTCTGCTGCGTCAACGGGCGCAGGGCTTCGCCCAGTCGTTCGTCATACGCTTCGTCAACCCACGTCACGCCTCCAGCGTACAAGGCCATGTCGGACCGGATGGCATTCTGCACGGCAAGCATAGGCGGGGCCACGGCTTTTTCCCCGGCCTCGAGCAGCACGCGGGTCATCGACTGAATAAGGCGCGCGTCCGGGAGTGCCGCAACCATGGCGGGCGAATACGCGTATTGATAGCCGGATACAGTGGACCAGCGGGGCACGATGTACCCCATGTCGTGTTGGCCAACCTCTTCCAGCACCACGGACCCCGCAGGCATGAAGTAAACCGAGGTCCACTTCTGCGATATCTTGTGCGCGGCCTCATACTGCTCGGAAGGAAGCACGACGTGCCAAATCTCCAGTTCTTCGTAGGGTGTTTTTTCGGCAATCTGACGCGTGCGTGCGTCTACCGTTTTCGGGAACAAGCGCACCAAGTCAAGAGCCGCGCACTTCCATTTCCGGTAGAGCGTGTCCACGATGCCATCCGCGTTCTCGCGCCATGCACAATCGCGCAGATGCCATGCGCGATAGAGCAAACCGGACGCGTTGCTGTTGAGGGATATCTGGATGACGCACTGGCCGAAGGCGGCGAAGTCGTGGTCGCCCTCTTTGGTGGCCCGTGCGAAGCCTGTCGAGCGGTCGAACATAGCGCGTCTCATGACTGCGTCTGCACGTTCGAGCCACGCCCGTGCGGGCTGTGAAAGCATGTCTTTGTGCTGCACGCCGGTGTGGAACCAGTCGAGACTGGTCGGGCGCAGCATCGTTCCGAACGCGTCCCCGAGGTTACGCCGGGCGAGAATCGGATAACTGGTCATCAGGTTGCGGGCGAATTCCTGCCCAAGGTTGCGCCGGAGGGTGAAGTCCGCGCGTTCCGGGTAGCACAGGTCCGCGCATACCTGCCACAAGGACAGCAGCATGGTGCGCGCATCGAACAGTTTAGCGCCTTGTCTGTGCAGGAATTCTACGGACATATCAACCTCCTAGAGTGTCCGTCGGTGACGCGTTCAGAATGGTGCTGGCGCGGCCTCCCCGAGACATTTGTTGCGCGACGGATGCCTGCTGTGCGGCGGCGATTTGTGGCCCGTTGATGGCAGGCATCGGGGGAACTGTGGCGAGTTGCGGAGGTGGGCCTGCTGTGGCGGCTTTCTGGCCTGCGCCCATGATCGTGCTTCCTGCCATCCCGGCCAAACCCCCGACGGCTGCGCCAGCAGCGGCCCCGCTCACTCCAAACGCTGCTCCGAGTTCAGGCGCGCCCACCATGCTTCCGACGATTGTGCCAAGAACCGGCAACGCTGACTTGACCGCTCCGCCCATATCGATTCCCCTTATCTGCTTACGTGTTCATAGCCAAGATGCACTTGTGGACGGCGCGAATGCCGTCCGCCTTTCCATCCGCCTTCGACGTTGGCTTGCTTCATCCCGTCCCACCACGACATGATAGCAGCATCACCCCTGTCGGTCGAGCGTCCTAACCGTTTGCACACGTCCGCTTTCGCTTCGACCGCATACCCGCGTGGCGTCAGCGTGTACCGGGCCGCGCACAAATCGGCCAGCAAGCCCCGATCGGGTGGAAGCGCGATGGTAGAACCCTGTGGTTGCGATGGGTCCAACGCCTCGCGAAACAACCAGTAGGCGGCGGACCGAACATTGGTGAACCCATGCTGCCTGTTGATGGTTCGCATCCCCGAAGGCTTGATGCCCATGTAACTTTTCGCGTCGATGCCGTTCTCGCGCAGGTGGGCGTAACAGTCTGCGCCCCAGCCCCCGCCGACATCGACCACGACCTTTGCTTCATCGCGTCGGTTGGCCAGCACCAACCCGGCGGCGGTGCGTCCGTCAGGCGTCTGTGCGCCCGGGACTACAATCAACGGCGCGAACCATCCGTCATGTCGTGGGGCGAGCACAGTCATATCGCTGCCACCTTGCGCAATGTCAACCCCGATGCAGCACATGGGGATGCCAGCAGGCGGGACGCGCGTCCAACGGTCCTGTGCGGCTTGGACCCACGAAGTCGGGATGGTCTGCCATGCATCATCCGCCTGCGCCCGGTCGAAGCGCCCATCACGGTACGCGGCGCGCAGGTCCTCCGGCAAGCCAGACAGCACGGCCTCATACCCACTGTCACGCAGGTCCGGGTTGTCGCGCAGCGTCGACGGGATGAACGTCCTCGAGCGTGCCGGGAGCATCCGTCCGCCGAACGGGTGCGGACCGACGCCGTCCACCTCTTGCTCGTTGCCATCTTCATCGCGCACGTACCAGCGCAACTCCCCCGGTGCGGCGGGTTTTGGATGGTGCGGGTCGAGCCACGCTGCCCAACGACGCACGACCCACAAGCCTTCTGGACGCGTTGGCGGATTGCCTCCGCAGACTACGCGACACCGTTGGCCTGCGATGGT
>JAEHJW020003963.1_pt1 | contig 19039 bp, 18 predicted proteins | sample 9271431 | NCBI WGS metagenome assembly JAEHJW02 | reverse complement strand
GCTGGAGCGTCGCGCGGCTGCAAACGGCGATCGAGGGCAGCACCAGCTTTTCCGCCGAGCGGGCGGCGCTGATCGCGCGCACCGAGCTGGTGCGGGCAAGCAACCAGGGCAGCGTGATCGGCTGGCGGGCGACGCAGGCGCGGACCGGGACGGAAATCCGCAAGCGCAGCAAGCTCGGGATGAACGAGAATCACTGCGTGGTGTGCATCGCGGCGATGGCCGAGGGCGCGATCGGGCTGGAGGACAGCTTCGTTTCCGGCTTCGTGCCGCCGTATCATCCGAACTGCTACTGCCTGGTGCTGCCGGTGGTGGGCGCCCGGATGGCCAAGTGCGCGCCCGACCAGCCACGCGACGGCAACGGGCGCTGGGCGGCGACAGGCGGCGGCTATGACGCGGCGGCCGAGATCACCCGGGGAGCTGCCGCGATGAAGCAGGTGATCGACGGGCACGCGGACGTGCATGAGGCGATGGACGCGCCGGGACTTGGCCGCGTGGCGTTCGTCTGGGGGCAGCCAGGCAATGCCGGAAAGGGGTTCGCGGGCGGCTATGGCATTTCGCATGTCGTTGCCAAGCACGGCCAAGGATCGGCGATGCGCGTGCCGGAGACGATCGCGCGCGGCAAGCGGACGGACCGGCCTGATGGCGCCGTGGAATTCCAACGCGGCAAGGATATGGCGGTGCTGACGCAAGGCGGCCGAGGGCCATCGCATCATTGGGTGCTGACAGCTTACGTCTTGGCACGGCGATGAAAGGCGCCCCGGCGGTGCGGTTTGGGGTAATCCCGTGCCGTCCTACGCACGACATCCTTCCGTTGGTAGCGGATGGCGTGGGAGCGGGGCAATGCAGGTTTGGCATCGCCGATGGCGGCGAGCAAGGGGAACGATAATGGACAATGATCGGGAACTGGCAATCGGCTTCGCGCTGAACGGCCGTGATATGCGCTATATGAGCGCCGAACGGGTCATCGAGGATGCACAGATGTATCGCGACTTTCTTCGCGCGCATCGCGGTGCAGATCACGCCGGGCTGCCGCCCCGCAATGCGCCAGTGAAAATGCGCCAGTGAAGCGGAAGGCGCCCACGGCCGCTGCGCCCGGAACATCTGCGAAAGATGCTCCGGGCCAATTCCTGCTGACGAAGGACGAGCCGTTTCTTGTGCTGGCGCGTCCCAAGCCGTGGCTTTCGTTGAGGCCGAATGGAAGTCGTTCGGCGCCCCCGCGGCGTGTTTCACCCGCACAAAAGCGCCAAGCCGTTTACGAGGAAAATAAGCGGCTGGCGCAAGAGGCGGAAAGGAAGGCGGCACGTCGCGTGGCCACGGCCGCATCTGCTTACCCGGATGCGGTAAACTGCCGCAGCCGCGGCTTTTGTAACCCAATCGAGGACCGGATATGCGGCCGGTGCGCGGAATGGCTGCGGCCGGTCTGATCGTCGGCGAACGGCTGCGGTCGGCACGCATCCGCGCACGGTTCAGCCAATCCGAGGTCGCGCGCTTCATGCGTGTGACCAAATCGAAGATCGTCGGGTGGGAACGCGGCGCGATCCAGCCGTCGCCCGACGAGGCGGTGCGACTGGCGCGGGTGCTGAGTGTCGATCCGGCATCGCTGTTTGGGCGTGCAAACCTGACGTGGATGGGGCTTGATGAAGCAACGGCGAATCTGGCCGCGCGGGCATTCCCTTCGGCACCGGCGCCTCGCGGCGCGCTACGCGGGCATGGGCAGCACCCGCCTCCGCGCCTCGCGCCGGTGAGATGCGGCCGCTGTGGCAGGTGGATCGGGCTGCGGGCAGATGGATGCGGCGGTTGTCCCGCAACATCCCCACAGGCTGCATAGGACGGGTCGAGTATCGGTTTTTCGGCCCCAAGGGGTACCGAGTAGCGGGCTGTCCGTCAGGCGCCTGTAGCGCCGCAAATCTGGCACCTCACACATCCGCGATCCGGGGGCGCTCAAGCCGCCTGACCCGCCACCTTATTCTTCTGCATTCTGGCCGCCATCGACGGAGGCCGCCAGTCACATGTCGTTCATCCCGCTCAGCCGGGTCGAGGAAGGCGAGAGGCTCGTCTGGGGGTTCCTGGACGAGACGCCCGACCGCGACGGCGAATGCTTCGACTACGCCAGCTCCAAGCCGCATTTCCAGCAATGGTCGGCCAGCGTGCGCGAGGCGTCGGGGGGCAAGAACCTCGGAAACATGCGTGAGATGCACAGCCGCGCCGCCGCCGGCGGCCTGGTCGATATCCAGTTCGACGACGCCAACAAGCGCATCGCGCTGTGCGGGCGTATCGTCGATGACGGCGCCTGGGCCAAGGTGCGGGCCGGCGTCTATACCGGGTTCAGCCCCGGCGGGAAGCTCGATCGCTTCCGTGCCGGCGGCCAGCGCCGCTACACCGCCAAGCCGACGGAACTGTCGCTGGTCGATCTGCCGGCCAACCCGAACGCCACCTTCACCATGCTGAAGGCGGCGGGCGGCGAGGAGAGTGTTTCCTTCGTGCCGACGCCCGAAAGCGACGATCCGGTCGCGGTGGCGGAACGCCTGGCTGGCGCAGGCACGCGCATTGCGTTCGCCGGCGAGGTGCTGGCGCTGGGCGCCGGCACGCTGGCCAAGATGTGGGGTGCCAGCGACGATCTGCCCGAAGATGAGCGTCTGGAGAAGCGGGCCTTCAGTTCGGCCGAGCGCAAGAAGCTGGCCAAGGACGGCAAGGCGCTCCCGGACGGCAGCTTCCCGATCGAGACGAAGGCCGACCTGGAAGCGGCGATCCACGCCATCGGGCGGGCCAAGGATCAGGACGCGGCGAAGCAGCACATCATCGAGCGCGCGAAGGCGCTGGATGCGACCGATCTGCTGCCGGATGGCTGGCTGCCGAAGGACGGCGCCTCCGCGCCGATGGCCAAGGGCCTGTTCACCGTCTCCTGCCTGTCCGGGCTGATCGCGCAGCTCGCCGACATCGCCGAGGGCGTGACCGCCGAGGCCGCCGCCGAGGCGGATGGCAGCGACCTGCCGGCGGCGCTGGCGGACTGGATCGCGCAGGGTGCCGAGATTCTCACCAGCATGGCGAGCGAGGAAAGCGGCGAGGCGGTGGCGCGGCTGCGCGCCGCCGTGACCGCGCTGCCGGCGATGACCGAGGCCGAGGCGCCGGATGGCGGCATGGCGAAGATGGCCGGCGCGATGACCTCCCGCATGGTGAAGATGGCCGGGCAGATGGCCGGGCTGCGCGAGGATTTGGGTGCCGCGACAGCGCGCGAGGCGGCGCTGCTGGCCGAGGTGACGAAGCTGCAAGCCCTGCCGGCGGCGCCGAAGGGGCGGCTGCGGGCGGTTGGCAAGGGCGATGACATCGCGCCGGCCGATCCGCGCGACAGCGCCGAGGAAGCCGCCATCGCCGCCATGCCGGACGGTTTCGACAAGGCCGTCGCTCTCCACCGCATTGGGCTGCGTCGCGCAGTCCGCACCACGCACTGAGGGAAACCGCATGTCCATCATGACCCGCGTGACGGCGGACAGCATCGAGCTGGTCCGCGCTACGCTTGCCGACCCCAACAGCATGCTGAAAGCCGCCGGCTGGTCGCAGCCGACCGGTGCCGCGACGCTCGGCATCCAGGGCTACGACCTGGAAGTGCCGGCGAAATCGCTGTTCCCGGTGATCACGCCGCTGCGTAACAAGATCGCCCGGCGCACCGCCGGCGGGGGCGCGCAGGCGAACTGGAAGGCGTTCACCGGCATCAACGTGCAGAACCTCGATGCCGGCGTGTCGGACGGCAACCGCGGCGGCATCGTCACCAGTTCGACGGCCGACTACTTCGCCGCCTTCCGGCAAGTCGGGCTGGAGGATTTCGTGACCTGGGGCGCGCAGCTTTCGGCCGGCGATTTCATCGACCTGCGGGCGCGGGCGCAGACCAATTTGCTGTGGGCGCTGATGATCGCCGAGGAGAAGCTCGACCTCGGCGGCAATACCAGCCTGCAACTCGGGCAGCCGGGGGCGCCGTCGCTGGCGGCGCTGACGACCGGTGGCGCGCTGGGGGCGACGGCGACGATCAGCGTCATCGTGGCCCCGTTGAGCCTGCAAGGCTATTTCAGCGCGACCGTCGCCGGCGGCGTGCGCGGGCAGGTGACGCGCACGAACGCGGACAACAGCACCGACACCTATGGCGGGGGCACCGGCCGCCCGAGTGCCAACGCCACCGTGGTGACGAGCGCCGGCAACACGAACAGCGTGACGGCGGCGGTGGCGCCGATCGCCGGCGCGTTCGGCTACGCCTGGTTCTGGGGTCCGGCGGGCGCCGAGGTGCTGGGCGCGATCACCACGCTCAACAGCACGGTGATCACGGCGAACGCGGCGGGCACGCAGCTCGCCTCCAGCCTGACGGCCGATTACAGCACCAATGGCCTGGTCTATGACGGGCTGCTGACGCAGATCGCCAAACCGGGCAGCGGGTCGTATGTCGCGATCCAGCCGACGGGGTCGGCGGGGGCAGGCACGCCGCTGACCGCCGACGGCGTCGGCGGCGTGGTCGAGATCGACGCGGCGCTGCAATCGTTCTGGGACAATTACCGGCTGTCGCCGGACTGCATCTGGGTCAACAGCCAGGAGCAGCGCAACATCACCAAGAAGGTGCTGGACAGCGGCAGCAACGGCGCGCAGCGGTTCATGATCCAGGTCGATCAGGGCGAGGTGAAGGGCGGCGATCTGGTGGTCGCCTACCTCAACAAGTTCAGCATGGACGGCGCCAAGCCGCTGCCGGTGAAGCTGCATCCAAATTTGCCGCCGGGCACGCTGATGTTCCAGAGCGACACGCTGCCGTATCCGCTGGCGGGGATCGATGGCGTGCTGGTCAAGCGCCTGCGGCAGGATTACTGGGCGCAGGAATGGCCGATGCAGAGCCGGAAATACGAATACGGCACGTATTTCGATGGCGTGCTGCAATGCTACGCGCCGTTCGCGCTCGGCATGATCACCAATATCGGGAACGGCTGAGATGGCAAAGGACGCACCGGCGCCGGTGAAGCTGCATGCGGCGGGGCTGCATGCGCTGACGATCGGCGACGCCACCTATCGCGCCGACAAGGACGGCATGATCGAGGTGGCGCACCACCACGCCGATCTGGCGGTCAGCCACGGGGCGCGGCGCGAACCGGCACCGGCCGTGACGCCGGCGCCCGACCGGATCGGCGCGCTGGAGGCGCGGGTGGCGGCGCTGGAAGCCCGCTTCGGCGGCAAGAAGCCCGGCTGATGGCCGACCAGCTCACCACGCTCGCCGATGTCACGACCTGGCTGCGCTACACGCCGGACGCGAACGACACGGCGCTGCTGACGCGGCTGATCTCGGCGGCCAGCGCCTATGTCGAGACGTGGTGCGGGCGCACATTCCTGTCGGCGAGCTATGACCAGTTCTACGACGGCACGGGCAAGCGGCTGCTGGTGCTGAACAACAGTCCGGTGAGCGCGGTGGCCAGCGTGACGGTGAACGGGCTGGCGATCCCGGCCGAGCCGGCGCCGGTGCCGGGATTGCCGCAATCGGGCTTCCGGTTCACCGATACCGCGGTGATCCTGGACGGCTATACGTTCGCGCGCGGGCTGGCGAACGTGGAGGTGGTCTATACCGCCGGCTTCGCCACGGTGCCGGCAGATGTCGAGCAGGCGGTGATCGATCTGGTGGCGCTGCGCTACCGGGAACTGGATCGCATCGGCATGTCGAGCCAGGCGATGGGCGGCGAGACCACCGCCTTCACCATCCGCGACATGCCGCCGCAGGTGACGACGATCCTGTCGGCATGGAAGCGCATCGTGCTGATGGCGCTGCCGAAATGAGCGCGACCGTCGATGCATCCGGCCTGGACGGCGTGCTGATCTATCTGGAGAAGCTGGCCGCGACCACCGGCGAGCGGCTGGCGGCGGCCGTCGAGATCGAGGCGATCAAGACGGTCGCGGCGGTGGTCGATACCAAGCTGTCCGGGCAGGTGCTCAACCAGCGCACGGGACGCTTGGCATCCTCCATCCATCAGGTGACGGAGCGGACGGGCAATTCGGTGATCGCGACGGTGGGCACCGATGTCGTCTATGCCCGCATCCATGAATATGGCGGGACGATCGTGCCGAAAGTGGCGAAGGCGCTGCGTTTCGTCATCGGCGACAAGACCATCGTGGCGAAGTCGGTGACGATGCCGCAGCGCAGCTTCCTGCGCTCCACGCTGTCCGACCGCGAGCAGGACATCCGCGCCGCGCTGGCCGTGGCCGTGGCGGGTGCGGCATGAGCGCGAGCCGGGAGGGCTGCTACGCGGCGCTGTTCGCGCTGCTCGGCGCAACACCCGGCATCGCGGTGGCAAGCCGCAAGCTGAAGCTGCTGGTGGAGGTGAACAACGCCGAATTGCCGGCGCTGTTCATGCAGGTCGATCGGCAGACGGCGGCGCAGAAGCCGGGGACGCCGGCGCAGCGGCGGCTGATGGCGCTGGTCTATCTGTATGCCGCCAATCCCGATCCCAACGGCGTCGCCAGCACCGCGCTGAATGGCCTGATAGATGCGGTTGAGACGGCGCTTATGCCGGCGCCGGCGGCGCAGGTGCAGACGCTTGGCGGGGTGGTCGCGCATGCCTGGATCGACGGCGCGATCGAGGTTTACGAGGCGCCGAAGGGGCAGCGGGCGGCCTCGGTGATCCCGGTGATGATGTTGATGCCGTAAGGCATTTGGACCCACCTGACAGGAACCAACGATGGCACAATTCAGTTTCGGCAGCGGGCAGGTGTTCGGGGTTCGCACCGACATCGCCAACCAGTCCCCCGTGGCGCTGGGCGTGTTGCAGGATATCCAGGTCGATTTCCAGGGCGACCTGAAGGAGCTGTATGGCTTCAATCAGTTCCCCGTCGCGGTCGCGCGCGGCAAGACCAAGATCACCGGCAAGGCGAAGTTCGCCCGGATGAACGGGGCGCTGTTCAACAGCCTCTATTTCGGCCAGACGCTTTCCACCGGGCAGACGCTCACGTCGCTGTCGGAGCCCGGAACGGTGCCGGCGGTGACGACGTTCACGGTGACGGCGGCGAATGGGGCCGATTTCATTGCCGATCTCGGCGTCGTCTATGCCGTGACCGGCTTGCCGCTGGCCCGCGTGACCGGGGCGCCGACGGCGGGCGGGCAGTATTCGGTGACGACTGGCGGCGTCTATACGTTCGATACCGCCGACGCGAGTGCCGCCGTGCTGCTGAACTACACCTATTCCAGCGCCACCAGCGGCACCCTGATCGCGATCGAAAATCTGCCGATGGGCACCGTGCCGAACTGGGCGGCGACGTTCACCAGCACGTTCAACGGCAAGGCAATCACACTCGGCTTGAACGCCTGCGTGTCCAACAAGCTGGCGCTGCCGACCAAGCAGGACGACTGGACCATCGCCGAACTGGATTTCATGGCGCTGGCCAACGCGGCGGGCAGCGTCGGCTACCTGTCGCTGGCGGAGTAGCCGTCATGGCGGTGATCGTGACGATCGGCGGCGAGCGCCATGTGCTGCCGCCGCTCACCTTCGCGCGGCTCAAAGCCGCATGGCCGCTGATCGAGCGCGGGCGCGAGCCGCTCGACCGGCTGCAACGCACCGATCTGTCGCTTTCGATCATCGCGCCGATGCTCGGCACCGATGCCGACGCGCTGGCGGAGATGCTGCTGGCGACCGAGATGGAGGGCGTCATCGCCGCCATCCCGGCGATCCTGGCCGAGGGCGGCCTGATCGTGCTGGAGGGCAATCCCTCGGGGGAAGCGGAGGCCGGCTCGACGCCGGCCGCATCGACGACCTGATCGCCGAACTGGTCGCCTTCGGCTGCGGCGGTTGGCGCGAGGTGAGCGAGCACATGGGGCTGCACGAATACGCCGCGATGCAGCGCCACTGGGCCGACCATCCGCCGGTGGCGCTGATGGTCGCGGCCTATCTCGGCATCAAGCCGCGCGCCAGGGCTGACAGCCGCGCGGGCGACATGGGCGAGCTGGCGGCGTTGTTCGGTGCCAAGCAGGGCCAGCGCGCGGTGATTCGATGAGCGGCACCGACACCGTCAGTATCACCATCGGCGCCAACGCGACCGATTTTCAATCGGCCTGCCAGTCGGCGGCGGCGCAGATGGCGGCGTTTCGCGACCAGGTGACGCAGTTCGCCAACACACTGACGGCGGCGAACGGCCGGCTGACGATGACGACGGCGGCGACGCAGGCGATGCGGACGGCCAGCACGCAGGCGACGGCGGCGCTGGCCGCCGCCTCCGCCGCCGCCGCGCAGAGTGCCGCCGGCTACCAGCAGATCATCGACGCCAGCACCGGCGTCGGGCGCAGCTTCTCCAGCGCCGAGGCGAGCGCGGAGGTGTTCCGCCGCGCGCTGGGCGACGCCAGCAACGGCACCAAGGAACTGCGCGGCGCCTTCGTCGAGGCGGGGTCGGCGGCCGGCCACGCGATGCACGGCACCGCCGGCATCACCCGCGAACTGATCGTGATGGGCCACGAGGCGGTCAGCGGCCGGTTCAGCCGTATCCCCGGCAGCCTGATGGTGCTGGGCGAGCGGATGGGATCGCTGAGCCTCGCCACGATCGGCTGGGCGGCGGCGATCGGGGCCGCGGTGTATGCCGTCTATGAGCTGGCGTCGGCGTGGATGCAGACCGAGGCGTCGGTGCAGGCGGCGCATGGCGCGATGGTGTCGATGCGGACGCTGGACGCCAGCAGCGACGCGCAGACGCGCGGCATGATCGCCGATCTGCGCGATAAGTGGAACATGGGCCGAGGTGCCGCCGGTGAGATGGCGCAGGCGATCGGCTCGCTCGGTGGCCCTGCCGCCGGGTTCAAGACGCAGATCGAGAGTGCCGCGGCATCATTGCAGACGCTGCGCGCTGGCGAGGAGGGGATCGGCGGCAAGCTGGTGACGGCGTTCGACCAGGGCACCGCGAGCGCGCTGCGGTTTGCCGTGGCGAACCACCTGATCGACGAGAATCAGCGCGAATCGGTGGCCGAGATGGTCGCCGCCGGCGACAGCGTCGGCGGCATGTCGCGGCTGCTGGAGACGCTGGCGGCGAATTACGGCAAATCCGGTCAGGCCGCCGTCCAGGCCGGGCGTGACGCGCATCAAGCCGCCCTGACCAACGCGCTGAACGCCGCCGCCCTCGGTCCCGATGTCGGCGCGATGCCGGGCACGATGGAGCCGGTGAAGTCGCCGCTGGAGCGCATGCCGCAGCAGGCGCCGAAGGCCGCCGACCCGGCCGAGCAGGATCAGGACGCGCTGCTGAACCGCACCAACGCCGCGCTGCGCGAGCGGCGGCAATTGCTGACCGAACTGCAGATGGCGCAGGCGGCGCAGGCGCGTGGCGCGGTCGGCGCCGATGAGGCGGTCGCCACCATCGAGGCCAAGCTCGCGACGGTGCATACCGTGACCGAGCAGCAGGACCACGCGGCGACGCTGGCCGGCTTGCAGGCCGATCTGGCGGCGGCGCACGACAATGCGGCGCAGCGCGTGGCGATCGAGCAGAAGATCGCCGCCGAGACCGCGCGCTATGAGGGCGCGAAATCCACCGCCGCCATCGCCGCCAACACCCAGGTAGCCGCGGCGCAGCGTGCGGCATCGGACCAGGCGCTGCAACTGAAGCTGGCGCAGTTGTCCGGCGAGGAAGCGGCGGCGCACGGCTCGGTCGCGGCCGAGATCGCGGTGGAGGACCAGAAGCTCGCCGTGCTGCGCGCGGCCGGCCGCGAAGGCACCGTGGAATACCAGTCCGAACTGAACCGGCGCGCGGCGCTGGAGCGCCAGGCGGCGGACCAGGCGACGCAGACGAAGCTGCGGACGCTGCGCGCGGCGCAGGAGGCGGCGCAGGGCGATCTGGGCAAGCAGGCGGCGATCCAGGATCAGATCGTCGCCGTGGTGCGCGAGGCGGACGGCGCCGAGAGCGCCGACTTGGCGCAGGCCGTCGCCAAGCGCGACCAACTCCGCCAGGAGGAGGCGCGGCAGGCGGCACGCGAGGCGATCCAGCAGCTTGAGGACAAGCGGCGGCTGTTGCAGGAAAACACGCAGCCACAGATGCGCCATGTGCAGACCTCCGTGCAGGAGGGCGACACCAGCATCGCCAGCGCGCGGGCGCAGCAGGTGGCGATCCTGCAAGCCTATCAGCAGGGTGCCGCGGCGATCCTGGCCGAGGAGCAGCAGAAGGCGGCCGGTATCACCGCGCTGTCCGAGCAGGTGGCGCAGCGGCAGGCGCAACTGGCGCAGCAGACGGCGCAGCAGATCACGGCGATCAACGACCGTGCCGCCGAGCAGACCTATCGCGCGTGGGAAGTGACGACGCAGCAGGTCGCCAACAGCTTCGCCAACGAGGCCGGCAGCGTGCTGCGCGGCCAGCAGACGCTGGGCAACGCGCTGGAGCGCATCGGCATGCGCTACCTGGAGCAGGCGCTGGCCTGGGGGCTGCAACGGGTGCTGATGTGGACCGTCGGCGAGGCGCAGATGCTGATGGCGACGATCACCGGCACGGCGGCGCGCACCACGGCCGAGACGACGGGGGCGGCGGCGACGCAGGCGACGACGGCCGCAACCGCGATCGCCGGCGTGGAAGCCAAGGCGGCGGATGCGGCGGCGGGCGCCTATTCGGCGATGGCGAGCATTCCGTATGTCGGGCCGGCGCTGGGCGCTGCCGCGGCAGCCGCGACCTATGCCGCGGTGATGGCCTATGGCGTGATGTTTTCGGCCGAGCGCGGGTTCGGCACGGTGCCGTTCGACGGCGCGGTGACGGCGCTGCACAAGAACGAGATGGTGCTGCCCAGCGCCTATGCCGACGTGATTCGCGGCATGGCCGCGCCGGGCGGCGGGATGCCCGCCTTCCAGGCACCGGGAAGTGCCGCTTCACTGGCCGCCAGAGGCGCGGGCGCTTCGGCCGGCGGCGGCGCGATGCACCTGCATTACAGCCCGACGATCAACAGCGCCGAGCCGCGCAGCCTGTCGGCGATGCTGAGCAGCGAGAGCGGCAGCATGCGGCGGTGGTTTCAGAATGAAATGCGAAACGGAACGCTGGGGAGATAGGCGATGGCGCTGATCTGGTATGAGGGGTTTGATGAATTGCCGTCCGGGAATGCCATGAGCGGCCCGCTGCTCGGATTGCTGTCATCACTCGGTGTGACGGCCTTGGACCTTGGCGCCATCTCCGGTACAGCCAATATCGTGGCGCCCGGCCGTTTCGGCGCCAATTGCATGCAGATGATATCCGGTAACGTCTCGTCTCCCCAGATTGCGATGCTGATGCCCTCAAACATGGCCAGCGGTTTTGTTGGCTTCGCATTGAACCGGAGCTCCTGGAACGGCGCCCAGACGGTCACATTGCAGGACATCACCGGCAACGCCGCCCAATGCAGCATCCAGTTCGGAGCCAATGGGATAATCAGCGCCTATGACGGCAGCGGCAATTTGCTGGGGCAATCCGCCGCCCTCGCCTATGCCGCATCGACCTGGAACTACATCGAGATCGGCGCCACCATCGCGCCTGGTGCCAGCGGCGGCGCACTGGCCGTTCGCGTCAACACGGTGCCGAAGCTGACGCTGACGAACGTGGCGACGCAGAAAACCGCGAACGCATGGTTCAATCAGCTCATTTTCACCGAGGCGCCAAGCTCCTACACGACCGACCTGATCGACGACATGTATCTGTGCGACGCGACCGGCGCCGCGCCCTACAACAGCTATCTCGGCAATGCGCGCGTGCAGTTCCTCAAGCCGGGCGCACCGGGCGCGAGCACTCAGTTCACGCCCAGCAACACGGCGGAGGCGAACTGGCAGAACGCCGGCAACGCCAATGTCGATGACACGCTGTACGTCTATGCGGCGACGGCGGACGATGAGGACGATTACACGGTCGCGCCGATGGCCAGCCAGCCGACGATCTGGGCGGCGCGCGTGAAGGTCGCGGCACGGCAGGACGATGCGACGCAGCGGTTCATCGAACCCTGTCTGATTTCGGCGGGAACCGAGGTGCGTGACGCGGCGGTGGCACTGACGCAGACCTATACCTGGGTCGCCGGCGCCATCCACACCGTCGATCCGCACACCGGCTCGGCGTGGACCTATACCGCCATCAATGCGGCACAGGTTGGTGTCAACCTCAGCACATGAGCACTATCCACGTCCCGCTGATCGGCGCCGAGGCTGCCACCGGCGGCACGGCCCATGCGCGCGTGCCGCTGGCCGGCGTGGAGGCGGCGACCGGCGGCACGGCCCATGCGCGGGCACCGCTGGTCGGACTGGAGGCGGCGACGGGCGGCAACTCGCGCGCGCGCATCCCGCTGCTTGGCGTCGAGTTCCTCTCCCTCGTTCCAGGACCACCACCCGGCATGGGCACGCAAATCTTCCCCAATCTCCCCGGCCTCGGCTGGTCGGTCCACAAGAAGCCGAATTTCTCCACCCGCGTCGCCACCCATCAGGGCGGCCGAGAAATCCGCGCCGCCCAGCAGCAATGGCCGGTGTGGGATTTCTCGCTGACCTTCGAGGTGCTGGCCTCCAACGCCGCGACGCCGGGTGCGGGAGCGCTGAGCCTGCAAGCCCTGATGGGGTTCTTCCTGGCGCGGCAGGGCAGCTTCGACAGCTTCCTGTTCCAGGACCCGACCGACTGCCAGGTGACGGGCGGCCAGATCGGCGTGGCCGACGGCGTGACCACCATCTTCACGCTGAGCCGCAGCCTGGTCAGCCCCTACGACACGTTCTTCGAGCCGGTGGGCTTCGTGTTCAGCAACCAGCTTACTGGCGTCTATGTCAATGGCGTCGTGCAGGCGACGTCCGGCTACGCGCTGACCGAGCCGAACACGCTGACCTTCGCCACCGCCCCGGCCGCCGGCGCCGGCACGATCAGCGCCGATTTCAGCTTCTACTTCTCCGTCCGCTTCACCGATGACGTGGAGGATTTCGAGCAGTTCATGAGCGATCTATGGCTCGTGCAGGAACTCAAGCTGAAGAGCGTGCTGCCATGAGCGGCAGCGGGCATAGCCCGCGCGAGCGGAGAGAGCGATGAAACCGGCGCCGGCGGCGTTGCAGGCCTATCTGCAAAACGACCAGCTCATCCTGGCCGATCTGTTCACCTTCACGCTGCTGGACGGCACAATCCTGCTCTATACCAACGCCACCGAGGATATCGTCGTGCCGCAGCCGGGCGCCCAGCCGATCACCTGGATCGCCAACGACGTGCTGATTACTGGCGCCCGGCTGTCGTGCAAGATCGGCGTGTCCGTCGATGAGCAGACGCTGAAGCTCGCCTATCGCCCGACCAGCATGGTCGGCGGCCAGACGTTTGCCGCGGCGTTGTGGCAGGGATTGTTCGACGGTGCGTTCGTCGAGCGCGACCGGGTGGGCTTGACCGCGTTCGGGCAGCCTCCGGTGGGGAACGGCGAAAACGGCGCCGACGGCCGCGTGACGCTGTTCTACGGCCGGGTTTCGACGATCGATCAGGCAGGCCGTGTTTCGGCGTCGATCAAGGTGAAGTCGCTGCTGTCGCTGCTGACGCTGGATATGCCGCATAACCTGTGGCAGCCGGGGTGCCTGCACACGCTCTACGACGCCGGCTGCACGCTGATTAAATCGGCGCATGCGGCGCAGGGGATTGTCGGCGCGGGCGCCACCGATGCCGTCATTCCTTGGTCGGCATCGACGGCCGCGATCTATGGGCAGGGGACGATCCGGTTTCAGTCGGGCGTCAATATCGACGTGGCGCGGACGGTGAAAAGCAGCAGCGCCACCGGCCTCGTGCTGAGCCGGCCGCTGGCCGCGGCGCCGGCGGCCGGCGACAGCTTCGTCGTCTATCAGGGCTGTGACAAGACGCTCGCCACCTGCACTGGCCGCTTTGCCAATCAGGCACATTTTCGCGGCTTTCCGTATGTCCCGCCGCCGGAGGTCGGGTATTGATGGAGACGCTGGAAATCGCGCAGCGGCGGGCGGTGGTGGCCGAGGCGCGGCGCTGGATCGGCACGCCGTATCACCATCAGGCCGATGTGTTCGGCGCCGGCGTCGATTGCGCGATGATTTTGGTGCGCGTGTTCGTCGATCTCGGCCTCGTCGCGCCATTCGACCCGCGGCCGTATCCGGTGGATTGGCATCTGCATCAAAGTGAAGAACGCTATTTGGCGCAGTTGCGGGCGCGTTCGGTCGAGGTGGCAGCGCCGCTGCCGGGCGATATCGTCATGTGGCGCTACGGGCGCACGTACAGCCATTCGGCGATCGTCACCGACTGGCCGCGCGTGGTGCATGCCTACGCCACCGCGCGGATCGTCGAGGAGGCGGATATTTCGCTGCCGGGGCCGCTCTCCAGCCCGCGGCATCCGCGGTGTTTTTTTAGCTACTGGGGGGCGGCATGAGCTTTCTCGCGCCGAAAACCGCCAAGCCGGCCTATACCGGGCTGCAAATCCAGACCAGCGTGTCGGTGCTGCCGATTCCGATCGCGTACGGGCTGATGCGGTTCGCGCCGAACCTGATCTGGTCGGGCGATTTCGCGTCGCATGCGTCCAAGCAGCAGGGCGGCAAAGGCGGCCGGGCGGGCACCACGAATGTCTATTATACGTCCAGCGTCATTTTCGGACTGTGCGAGGGCATCGTCGGCGGCATCGGCAATGTCTGGCGCAGTTCCGGCGGCGGATCGCCCAACGATATGGAATCGCTGGCGGCGGCGGGCCTACTGCTGATTGCCGGCGCGGCGGGACAGGCGCCGTGGGGCTATCTGACGGCGGCGCATCCGTCGCAAGCCCTCCCTTATCCGTCCACGGCCTATCTCTGCGCGCCGAATTACGACCTCGGCAGTTCGGCGCAGGTGCCGAACCACAATGTTGAGGTCGGCGCATTGCTATACGGCTCGGGCATCAATGGCGGCGGCGATGCCGACCCGGTGCTGGTGGCGCAGGATTTTCTGACCAATCCGCAATATGGCGTCGGCTATCCCGCCGGCCTGATCGATGGTGCAAGCTGGCTGAGCGGCCCGAACGCGCAGACGACAGGGGACGCCTCATGGCAGACATTCTGCCGCGCCATCGGCTTCGATTTCAGCCCGGCGCTGACCAGCCAGGAAATCGCCAGTTCGATCCTCCAGCGCTGGGCGCAATTGACGAACACCGCGCTGTTCATCTCCGGCGCCTATCTCAAGGCGATTCCGTATGGCGACCAGCCGGTGACGGGCAACGGATATGCGTTCGTGCCGAATGTCACGCCGGTCTATGCCCTGACGGACGCCGATTTCGTGCGCACTGCCGGGCAAGACCCGGTGCTGCTGACGCGCATCGACCAGACGGACGCCTATAATTGCGTACGCCTGGAATACCGCGAGCGGTCCAATCAATACAACGTCGTCACCGTCGAGAGCAAAGACCAGAACCAGATCGAACTCTACGGGCTGCGCGTCGCGGCGACGTTGCAGGGCAACGAGATCACCACCGCCGCGGTGGCGCAGATGGCGTGCGATCTGGTGCTGGCCCGCACCGTCGAAATCCGCAACACCTATACGTTTAAGCTGTCGGCGGAGTTTTTCCTGCTGGAGCCGATGGACCTTGTCACCCTCACCGATGCGGGTCTCGGGTTGAATGCGGCGATCGTGCGGGTGACGACGATGGAGGAGGACGACACCGGCGTCTTTACCGTGACCGCCGAAGAATTCGTCGCCGGCAGCGGCACGCCCACGGCCAACCCGACGCAATCGCTGGAAACGCCGCTGGTCAATTCCGGCGCCCCGGCCGACCCGGTGAACCCGCCGATCATCTTCGAGCCGACGGCCTCGTTGAGCGCCGGCGTGCCGCAGGTCTGGGTGGGAATCAGCGGCGGTTCGGGCGGTGTTGCGGACCCGAACTGGGGCGGCGCGCAGGTATGGCTATCGTCCGACGGCGTCACCTATGAAATGGTCGGACAGGTGAATGCGCCGAGCCGGATGGGCGTGCTGACGGCCGGATTGCCGGCGTTCGGCGGCAGCGGCGAGGATACCGCCGATACGCTGGCGATCGGCGTGGCCGAAAGTGCCGCGGTGCTGGGCAGCGGCACGCTGGCGGCGGCGCAGGCGGCGCAGACGCAGTGCTATGTCGATGGCGAAATCCTCTCCTACGTCACCGCGACGCTGACCGCGGCGAACGCCTATGCGCTGACCGGGCTGCTGCGCGGGCAGGCGGGAAGCAGTGCCGGCGCACATGCTGTGGGCAGCGCATTTCTGCGGCTGGATGCGGATGTGTTCAAATACGATCTGCCGCAGAGCTATGTGGGTGTCCCGCTCTATCTGAAGCTCGCCAGCTTCAACATCTATGGCAGTGCGGTGCAGGATTTGTCGGCCTGTACCGCATATTCCTACACGCCGGCCGGCACCGGCTATTTTATCGGAGCGCCGCGATGAACCTGGTTTCGTCGCGGGTGACGCAGGCGGACGGCACCACGCTGCTGGCGATGACGGTGAGCTGGATCGCCTCCAGCGGGCCGCTGCTCGGCAGCTATGAAGTGCAATGGTCGGAGGATGGCGGGACGACCTGGGGCAACGATGGCAATGTCGGCGCGAGCGCGACATCGTCGGTGCTGTCGCCGGCGCTGGCGAACACCGCGTATATGGCGCAGGTGCGCGCGATCAGTCAGAACGGTCTGGCGGTGTCGGCGTGGACGCAATCGGCCGTGGTGAATTCGGGCGCGCTGGTCGGCAGCGTGCCGGCCGCGCCGACCGCTTTGATGGCGACGGCCGGGGCGGCGAATGCCACGCTGGCATGGACCGCTCCGGCCGACCCGACCGTCACGGGGTTTCATGTCTATCGCGCGGCCGGGCTGGCAGCGGTGTTTTCGGCCGCGAGCGTCGTGGCGACAGTGGGCCCATCGCCGTGGACCGATACGGGCGTTGCTGCTGCGACCGCTTATACGTGGTGGGTGACTGCGCTGAACGCGGCCGGCGAGAGTGCCGCGAGCGGCTCCGCGAGCTGCACCACCGGCGCGCTTGCGGGCGTCGTCACGGCCTTGGTTGCGGGCGTAGGGCTGGCGGGCGGCACCATCACCAGCACCGGCACCGTCAGCTTGGCGCCGATCGGCACCGGCAGCCTGCTGGCCAACACCGGAACGGCGAGTGCGGTGCCGGTGGCGGCGACCCCGAGCGCCGTCCTCGATGCGGCGTTCGGTGCTGCGGAAGGGATGGTGCTGTATCGGGGAGCGGCGGGATGGGCGGCGCTGGCGCCGGGCGCGGCGGGAGAGCTTCTGCAGTCAGGTGGCACGACCGCGGCGCCGAGTTGGGTCGCCGCCGGGGCCGGAGCGGCCGTCGCGATCGAGAATGCAGGGACGGCCGAAGGGAGCGCCACCACGCTGAATGCCGGGTCGGGCATGAGCGTGAGTGTCACCAGTGGCGTGGCGACGTTCACGGCCAGTGGGGGTGGTGGTGGACCGGCACCTGTCATCGTGCAATCCATGGGGATCAAGCAGAACACCACCATCACGCTGACACTGCCGGCTCCTCCAACGGTCGGAAATATCCTATTTTTGGTGGCGGTCGGCTACAATGGCGTCAGCGCCGAAACGCCACCGCCGGGCTTTACTCAGATCGTCGCGGCGAATGAGGTTCAGTATCAAAGTGCCGCCATCTGGATGCGTGCAGTGGCGGCGGGGGATGGCACCAGCTACACTCTTTCGGGCATGAGCGATTATACGTCAGCCGTGCTGATAGAAGTATCGGGGTTGGCCTTTTATCAGATCGCGCATGGTTCCCCATCTATTTCCAGTGACACGTTCACGGCCGTCTTGGCGCCGATGACCAGCGCGAACCTGCATGTTGTCGTGTTCGAGACGGACACGATGCTGACATTCAGCGGTGCCTCTGTGAGTCTGGCGCTGTTGTTCAACGGTGCGCCGGGCACCGTCAGCAACCATAGTTGCATGTTCTATACTGCGGCGCCTTCCGCGCTGGAGGTGCTGTCGGTTACGGCGAGCACGACGCCAGCCTACCCCATCTATATGACGCTGGCGCTGTATGGCCCGATCTGAGTGCATGAACCCCGCCGAAAGGCGGCGGCTGGGCTGCCGGAACAGCCCGCGCCGTGCGGCACCACCGCACACGGAAAAACCGCCCCACCTCCGGCCGGAGGTGGGGCTATACGAACGGTGAATCGCATGGGGTCGAGTCCAAACCTGCTGGCATGTCGGCCGACAAGTCCCGTCGCGGCCTATGTCGGCGGCAAACGCAACCTGGCGCGGCATCGTCATGCGTATCGGCGGCGTGCCGCATGTCACCTATTGCGAGCCTTTTGTGGGGATGGGCGGCGTCTTCCTGCGCCGCCCCTTCCGCGCCGAATCGGAGATCATCAACGACATCAGCCTCGATGTGGCGACGCTGTTCCGGGTGCTGCAACGCCACTATGTGGCGTTCCTGGACATGCTGCGCTGGCAATTGACCGGCCGCGCCGAGTTCGAGCGGCTGCTGGCGGCGAACGCCGATACACTGACCGACCTGGAGCGGGCGGCGCGCTTCCTCTACCTCCAGCGCACCACATTCGGGGGCAAAGTGAACGGGCGCAGCTTCGGCGTCTCGCCCGGACTGCCGGGCCGCTTCGATGTGACCAAACTCGCGACGCTGCTGGAAGACGTGCATGAACGCCTGTCCGGCGTCGTCATCGAGCGGCTGCCGTGGCCCGAACTGCTGCGCCGCTACGATCGGGAAGGCACCCTGTTCTACCTCGACCCGCCGTATTACGGGGCCGAGACGGACTACGGCGCGGGTATCTTCAGCCGCGACGATTTCGCCGTGCTGGCGGATGCCTTGGCGGCGCTCCGTGGACGGTTCATCCTGTCGCTCAACGACCGACCGGAGGTGCGGCGCATCTTCGCGGCGTTCCAGATCGAGGGAATGGAGACCACCCATTCGATCGGAGGCGGCTCGCGGGCGACGCGGGTGGCCGAGTTGCTGATCTCTGACGGTCGAGGCTGAAGCGGCGATAATGGGCCGTTCAGAGGGTATTCAGCGGAGGCGGATTGAGGTTTCGGATGGTTCCAAAATCAGATGGCACGATTTCCAAAAATGGATGGCGCGCCACATTGATGACAACGCTCCGCAGGGCGGCCGGATGCGTTAGAGGAGATCA
>JAEHJW020009067.1_pt1 | contig 19065 bp, 23 predicted proteins | sample 9271431 | NCBI WGS metagenome assembly JAEHJW02 | reverse complement strand
GCCGAGATCGCATCAGATAGCGGCGTTCCGGGTTTCCAGTTGAACACAAAATTCCCTGGCCGCAAAATCGTGTAGGGCGCGGACTTGCAAATGAACGAGATGTTCATATCCGTCCCGATCCAGTTGCTCCACGCCTGCCAGATATTTCCGGCGAAAATCTGCCCCGCTTGCGCCGGGTTTTCGAGCGGTAAACCTCCGCTCATCCCTCCCTTGATCGTTATGTTGTAACCATTGGGATTGTTCGGCCCTGGACCAAATTGGAAATTCTGTCCAATGTCCTGAAGCGAAGTGCCCCAGATCGTAATCGTTGAATCTCCCATAGGGGTGCTTGCATCGAACGAGAGAAGATCAATCTCGATGTCCTGCGCATTAGGATTCGGTAGGCCAAGGGTGAGAGAACTCCATTCTTTGACGACATTTCCACTATCGTCCGATATCTGTATGTCGTAGTATCTCACGGACCTACCTGGATCGTCTCAGTGCCGGGGAAGTAGTAGAGCCAAGCGTTCGATCCGAAAATTGACCATATGAGATTGATCGGCGTGGCGGCTGCATCGCTGCCGACCATCGGAGCCGTGAGAAGTGGCGTCGATGATCCCTGTTGAACAACAGAGAAATACCATCGTTGGCCGTATAGGTTCCAGAAAACCGAAAACACATAACGTGCGCCGGATATCGCATAGACGAATTGAAACGGAGGCGCGGTCTGTTTAGACGGGAGGAAATTATAGGTTGCACTCATGGCGATGCCAGCGGTTGCGCATAAACCGGCTGCGGCAGGGCCGACGTGAATATCTGAGAGCTTCCGGTGGGGATGGGCGATACGCCAGGCAGTATTGTCGAGCCGCTAGCCGGATTGCCGAAGCTGTTGGCCGCACCGCTCCAAGAGAAATTCGTCACCTGACTTTGCGATTGCAGCATGTTGGTGAGCGAATTTAGCGCCGTCTGCGCGCTCGAAAGCGAAATCAAAGGAATCTCGAATTGCCATAACCATTCCGCCTGAACCTGACTGCCGGATGAATCGATGCTCTCGATATCGAGCAACAGCGCCGGGTTGAAAATCGCGGCAGGCGTGAGAACAACGAACGTTCCGCCAAGCGCGGTGTGTTGCTCAATCGCGAGACGAAGCGCCGTCATGGTGGCAAGCTTGACCAGATAGCCGCCATCGCCACGCGCCGGCGCGATCATGCGCATCGCCAGCGTCTTAGGCTCGCGGATGATAGCGTTCGCTGCCACAGACTGATTGGCGAACGGGTATTTCCCGACCGAGTTTCGCACTAGGTTTGCGCCTGGCAGCGGAGTGAACTGCGCGAAGAACTCATCGAGGCCGTTCGGTAGATTGCCGGTGATGAGCCCGTTGACAACGCTCAGGCCCTCGGTGAGCACCACGATGGGAAGATAGCCCCCCATGAAATTCGCGATACCGTTTTGCAGAATGATCGGCGAGACCTGGAACGCAATCTCGAAGATTGTGCGTCCGGCAAGCGCGGAATTGCTCACACCCGACATCAGTGCGCCAACGTTGCGGCAGTGACGGCCATGCGCGCGGAGGTGCTATTTGTCACGCTCAGGTTTACTTTCGGACTGCTTGGCGGCTTGTTGAGAGAATTGCCTTCCTGCGCCTGGTATCCCTGCACGCGCGGGATATAGCCCTGCGTTTCGTTCGGGAGATGCTTCTTCCAATCGGCCCCATATGCGGCGATATCGGCGTCAAGATTCGCCGGACCCCAATCCCGCGCGGCAAGCGCCTTCTCTGGGTCATGGTATTTCTTCAGATAGGCCGCATACATCTTGGCAGAAATCTCAGCCGCATCATCGAAATCGTTAGGATTGATATTGGCAGCTCTATAAATCGACGGCATCAATTGGAATGGTCCAACGGCACCTGCGGAACTTTCACGTGTATCGCGGGAAAAAGAACTTTCTTGACCCCATATTCCGAAAAGTGATCCAGCTGGCAAATTATATTCTTTCTCTAATTCCATAACTCTCTTTACGTGCTCAGGATATACTTTGTTGTTTTCCTCATATCCTGTCGTCATATCGTGAACAAAGGCTTCATACGCATAGAACATGCTTGGCTTAGCGATTTTTTCTTCTACTTTCCGGATATCCTCAACTGTATTCAACGGATGAGTATCTGGCGTCATGCCGATCGCGTGCAGAAATTTTCCGACTGCGATGGATGCGTTTTCAACATTGGTGAAAAAATCCCGAATTCCCTGACGGAATTCCGGAGAAACAAGCTCCGCGCCAAGCCACTCGATCCCGTGCCCGAGATCATCAATCCATTTACCCATCTGTGGGTTCGACAATAGGCTATCGAGCGTTTTTACGATCGCATCCGACAGATGGCCCAGCGGAGTGGCAAGCTTCTGCAAGTCTTTTATCAGAACCGTATCGATCTCGACGCCGGCCTTGCGAAGCTGCACCGTGAGATCAGTCCATGCCTGCGCGGTCTGCGGCGAAAAATTGAGGCTATCCTCGGCCCCTATCATGCGCTGGCGCGTAACGGCAAGCTGATCGTCCGAGGTTGCTCCCAAGCGCCGCAAATCCTCCAGCGTGAAGAATTGCGTCAGGCCCATCGCCTCGGCGAACTGCGTAGTCTGCGGCCCGTTCCGCCACATCTTAGCCGCGCGCTGCGTAATATCGGCCGCGATCTGATCGTTGCTTTCGTTCTGAAGCTGATCCTGGCCGATCCCCATCCTAGCAAGATATGGCCGAAGGGAAAGATCATTTCGCGCTTGCGCAACGCGGCTCAGCACGTCCTTACCGCTCACAAATGGCGAGTAATAGGCCGAGAATGCCGAGAGCGCGCCGGGTGTGATGCCGAGGCCGGTTGCCGTCCGATAGCGATCGAACGCTGAATAGCCGATCGCGCCTAAGCCAAAAGCTCCCCCTGTAGCAATCCCCAGCGCGCCGCGCCCTATCGTGAGCGTCAGGCCGGCGATCTTTTCCCCCAGGCGCTCCATCGCCATGCCGAGGCGAACGATGGAATATCCTGGGATTTCGGAGGCGATGCCTCCCTGCTTGGCGCCGGCAAAGCTCGTGCCGAACGTCGTATTGATCGCGCCTTTGAGCTTCGACCACTCCGAATTAGTCGATTTCAGATCTTCAGAGAACGTGCTGAATTGCTTCTTGAATCTCTGAAAAGCCGCATCGTAGATATCTACCTTGAGAACGGAATGCTTTTCAGCCACGGCCCTTTGCTTTCATGCCGGAAATCAGGATTCTGTTGCGGAACTCATGAGCCGAATCGTATGACTGCGAATGCCGCGCCATGTGGTCTCCGAAGCCTTCGCCGGAAACGAAAGTCAGGACGGAACCGAGGATGCCCCCGCGATCGAAGGAATTTCCGGAGTCGAGCGCGGCAAGCCAGCGGCGAACTCCGAAGGCAGAGATGACGTTGTCGATGAGCCGAGGATCGAAGCCACTGTCATCATCACCTCGTGCCGGCGATTGCTCGACGCCATCCAGTAAGCGCCCGTAAAAAAAACGAGGGCGCTTTCCACCTCTCTCCATTCATCGACGCTCATATGCCCGGCAGCAATCGCTGCATCAACCGGCAGGGGCTCCCATCCTGCATCGGACGGCGCGAGGATCGTTGTCAGGCGCTTGATCTCGCCGAATAGGGCTTGCGACCGATCGACGCCTTGCGGCCCGCGCTTGGCCGCCTCTGCTGCCGCCACGTCCCGGAAGATCAGCGATGCGCAGTGGATGCCTGAGCCCATATAGGACGGATCACGCCCCACAATCTCCGAGTGCATCAATGACAGCGCGCGGAAATGCGCCTCGAATACCTCGCGTGAAATCGGCGCGTGATATGCATAGGCGGCAGGATCGCCGTCATTGCGCCGGATGGGAAGGACAAGACTGAGCTTTTCGTCTATTCTCATCACACGATATTCATGAGATTGCCGTTGATGATGAGGGCGCCGAATAGCTCGATCACGTAATAGGGATCGCGCCCATTCATTCGGAAGGGCGGCAATCGCCGGATGCCAACATCTCGGAACCGCAATTGCGAAACGCCCTGAATTGATACGTCAGTATGAAGCGTGGCGTTTCCGAGGACCGTGGTTTGATACGACTGATTTTGCCACGCCCCGGCGAGGCCCTGCGTCCGCAAAAGCTGCAAGCGGACATTGGTGGTGACGTAGGGAGCTGGCGAGGTGACGAGGCCGGTCATAGTCGGAGGAAAATCCGTGGCCTCGCTCTGAAATTCCAGATCGATGCCCTCTGGCCCAAGATAATCCGCGGTCACGTTGAGCGAGGGGAACTGACTGAAAACGGCGTGCGCGCGAAGCCGATTGAGCGAGCCCTGCTGAACAAGCTGCTGGAGAACTGATCCGCTCATGCCGCCCTCACCCGAATTGCGTCGCGTTCAAGTTGAACACGACATTGAGGAATTGATCCAGTCCAACAACAGACATCGACAGGCCGCTATAGAGACCTGCCTTGGAATTCGATGGATTCTGGTTGACGTAGGTGTAGAATGGAACCGCCGAAACAGTCGCGGACAGAACGCATCCGAATTGCACCGCCTGGTCAGCCACGCTCTGGGCGACCTCAAGAAGAGAATTGACGCCCGCCTGATTGAACACAAGCGGCGGTTGTCCATTGGCTCCGTTGATGACGGCGTTCGCGATCGCCTGATTGACGTTTATGTTCGTCCAGTCAACGCCATACCACCAGGCGGCTTGCTCGCCGTCCATCGTCGAGCCGCGATAGAGCCCCGCGCTCGTCAAACCAGCCTGGTTGTTCGGGAACGAGATATTGACGTTGCCGGTCAACAAAGTCTGAATGGCCGAGGATTGCCCCGACAGCGGCCAAGGCGTCGTGCCATAGAGGAAACGATAGCCCATCGGCTGCAACTGGTTCGTCGCAGACGGATTGTTCATCAGGAAGTTGTAGAACGCCGACGCTGCATCGAACTCGCTGCTTCCCATAGAGGGCGCGTTCGCGAAAGCGAAAACAGCCTTGTTCGATGCGTAGTCGGTGTAGGTTGTCGAGGTGGTGGTAACGAAGAAGTATTTCTTCGCGTCCTGGCTTGAATAGGAATTGGCGACAGTAGCCATTGGGGCGCCGTCCCAGTCTGCCGGCACGAGATAAGCATAGAACACGCCAGGGTTTGCCGCGTCCCAGGTGCCCAGAGCGGACGGCGTTGGGCTGGTTTGCGTGCCGAGTTCCAGCACATACAACCCCACCGCGTTCCCCTGAGCGAAGAAGGTGGTCGCCATATTGGTAAGCTCGGCATAATTCCCGGCCGTGCCGAGAAGCGCCGTAAGAGCCGCCAGATTGCCGCAATAGGCATAGTCGCCAACCGTCAACGTCGTGCCGCCAACAGAGACAATGGCGCCCGACTGCTGATACTGGTTCGGTTCTGGAGCCTCTTGGACTGTTACGTTAACCGTAACAATCTGAGGAACGATCGTCGTCGCCATTGCTTATGTCCGATCAATCGAAGGTGATGGAAACGACGCCACCGGTCGGCGGGACAACCACAATCCCGTTCTTGCAAAGCCATTTCCACTCTTGCGGACCCGCCGTGACGGTTTCGGGAATGGCAAACGCAAGATTTGCCGCAACCGCGCCAGCGGTGGTGGTGGCATCGTAAATGCCTCCAACGGCTGTGCCCGCCGTGTTGACGGCCACGAACCGAACAATGCCGCCGGTCGCTTTGACAACCGTCGCGGCAGTAATGTTGAGAACGCTGCCCTTACCGGCAACGGACGGAAAGACGACGGCTGGCAGATTTGCCATATCAGGAACTCCTTGCTGAGAACGCTATAGACGCACTGGCGATCAACCGTTCCGCGATTTGCACAACGGCGGATTGGAGATAGTTCATCTCAAGGATGAATTTCTTCTTCATCGCGATGGCAGCGATTTCAGGCTGGATACGACGCTCATCTCGCATCGGCGTGACCGCCGTCACGCCCCATACGTCACCATTCAGGCTGTTTTGCAGCACATACGAACGAAACGACAGCGCCGATGTATTGGTGAATCCATAAAGCGTGAACTCGACGATATCCCGCGAAAGCTGCGTTGCCGTTGGAAAGGAAAACCCCGACGCGGCATTGTCCGGGATGCCGAGATCAAACGAGCCGTTGACGATCGCCCATCCCGAATCATAGTTCGGAACCGCCTGCCATTCCTCCGTTGAGTCCGAATTGATATCGACGACGATGTAAGGCGGCTGCAAATTCGGGTCCACGAGATAGGCCGGAAAGATCGGCCCGAAAGCCGAGAGCGCCAGCCATATCGGCAGACTGTTGGAAACGATCGGCTCAAGTCCCGAGAACGATGCCGGATCGTCGATAATCTGGGAGAACAGCGGCGGATAAATCGCGTTTCCGAAATAGTGCCACAACGCGGCTTCAGGGGCTCGCTGACCTCGTCCTGAGAAGGCAATCTTGATGCCCCTATGCGCGCCGATATACATCGTCCCTGGCGACGCCTCGTTGAACTCCGCGATTTCCTCTTGCGTGGTGAAGAGCACGCGGTTGATGCCGATCGTCTGATCCGCATCCTGGTTTAGATCGGATGAATAGTGCAAAGAGCCCTTGACATTTACCGATTTGCCAGTTGCAACCCAGAACACATAGCCATCGAGCGGCAGCACCGTGCGCGCGTATTCCTTGAACTGGACGACCTGTTGCCGCGAAAGTGTCTCAATGCCGGCGCCAAGCGCGCCCTGCATCTCGCCTTGTGCGAGAGCTTCCTCATTCGCAAGCGCCATATCAGTCCAGCCACGCGATAAATGAGGCCATATATTGCCCCGTGTCGATGAACGACGGCCGCGCCGGACGCTTGGCGTAGGGGTGCTTCATCCGGTGATTGATGCCAGCGAGAGACGCCTTAGTCGGAATGCCAGGATACCCCAGCGCATCCATTTCCTTCATCGTAAGGAACTGAGAGAACTTATGCTTGATCTCCGAAAAAGCGCGATTGGAGAACTGGATTTTCCGACCGCTTCCCTCCTGGAACAGTTCCTTATTCAGCGCTGAAACCAAATCATTCGTGATCTCGTTCTTGTGCGCCTGCCAGAAGTGCTCAAAGACGTGATATTCCGCTTCGAGAATATCCGCCAACTGGCTCATCATTAGCGGCGAGGCGGACTCGACCGGACGCCCCTCGACGAAAGTCTGCCTCGGTATGTCGAGAACTCCGAGGTTTAACGTGGTCATACCAAAACCCATACTGACGGCCCATATTTCTGAGCATACGATAGATAATTAATGCCCCATACGGTTTTGATGTATTCGAGATCTGCGAACCGAAGGCCCTTGAATTGCTCAGGAACAACCAGCGTTGTTGATGTTCCCTGATCTCCGCTCGCCCCAGTGACTCCGGGAACGAAGCCAAGGGCATTCCGCCGCGCCCGCAGGTCAGAGAAAAACGCGAGACCAGCAACGTCCTGCGCCATCATCACAAGATGATGCGCCGCGCAGTTATAGACCGCGATCGTGTATTCCGGTGCCTGCCCAGATTGCTGCATCGACGTCATAACCACACTGAGCGCACGGTTGAGAGACCATTGAATCTCATCGGAATCAGGCGGCAGAACGGTATTCGTAAAGCCCTGGCTGACCAGAAACGATTGATAGTCCGTCAGGTTAGGTGTGTAGGGCTGCGTCCATGCCATCAGCGCCGCGCACGTTTCTGCGACCGATCAGGCTGGAATGAGTGCTTGAGCGAGTTCTCCGGCAGCTTATCCTCAGGCGCAACTTCGGTCATCACTTCAAGAGCGGTCTCGCGCGCACCCACCGGATTGGACGCATCGGGTCCGAGCGACGACATCGCATCATCGAATGCAACCGCCGTCTGCGCGATCAACTCGCGCGCTTCATCATCGCGCGCTTTATCTCGCTCTTTGATGGCTTCGATGATCTTCCCATCATGAAGCGGCTTTTCGATGTAGAAAATCCCGTCATGCGCGGTAAACCTTTGCACTTCCGAAATCTTCTTCATCCCATAACGGCTTTCGTGATGTTCGATGAAGCGCAGCTTCACGTCTGCGGGCCATTCCTTCGGCAACGGCACCTGCTTCCCGGCGCCGATATCGAAAGGACGAGGTAAGCCGTCGACGCGCGCAAACAAGCGCATCGGCTGCTTTGTGGCATTGACGATAATGAAATTTGACATGTCAGTATGCCATGTTGAGGATGGTCACGGCCTGGCCGCGCGTCGCCCAACCTGGGCTCAGGCGCCATTCCTTGATTTGCTCGGTCATGCCATATGGCGCCGGAGAGATGATCTTTCGCGGCCTGATCATGTCGCCATACATCAGGATGTTGTTGTCCAAATTCGGCGTGACCTTGCCGAAGATATTGGTGTTGAGCGGCTTCTGTTCAGGGTTGACTACCTTCGGAATGGTGATGACGATCGCATCTGTTCCGCCGGCGCCCTTTCCGATCATCGTATCATCCACCTGCCAGCCGATCTTGTTGCCAGCGGTTTCCTGGATTTTCTCGATCATGCCGGCAGTCGTGTCGGTGCCCGCGCCGGGACGCTGGAACTGCACAAGCTGAACGATGCCGACCTGCTGCATGTAAAGGATATCGCGCTGTGGGCCGAGAATCTCGATGCGCTGCGGAAGGCCAGCCTGATACATACTTACGATCATATTGACGATCGTTTGCAGGATGAACTGCGCCATCTCCCCATTATCGTAGTTGGTGAGCGTGGTATTCCCATTGCTATCCGCCGGAACGGTCACATTCACCGCACCCGGCGCATTGAGGAGACCCTCGCCGTTGCTCGGAATCGCGCCGTAGAGGAAGATATCGCGCGCAGTCTGGTAGAGCGCCTGCTCTTGCGCAAGCTCCAAGGCTTGCGGCAGAGCGAAGCCCCAGCGTCCGGCAGCGGCTTCGTCGTTCCGCGCCCAAACGGCTCGGTTAGAGAAGTGATAGGTGGCGATCGACATCAAGCTCATGTTGATGAACTCGGCCGCCGTCAGGGTGAACGAACTCTGCGACCCGGCCGCAGCCGTGCGTACGTTCATTCGCTTGATATAAACGGCGAGATCGCCTTCCGCTAACTCAACGCGGATTCTCTCGTCGGCAAGCAGATTGGCAAAGCCGCTGGCCTGCGCAATCTGCAACAGAATGTCCGGTTCCTCAAACGCCGGATGAACGCGAACATAACCGGGGGCGGTCAGGGCCATTGTCTGGGTTCCTCAGAGAGTGATCACGATCGCGTTGCCGACGACGTATTTCCACACGCCGTTGACTTGCGTTGCCACGAGAGAGTTGTTCGGCCAGATGCTGTCGATGTTCTTGATCGGCAGCGCGCCAGTGGTGGAATTGTAAACGTCGGCCATATTCGTGGTGAAATTCCACGAAATCTCGCTCGTATAGCTTCCGCCATAGAGCGCATCGAGCAACGCTTGGCTAGCCTGCACGGCGAGACGGATATTGCTGCCGAGGCGGACATAGTTGCAGGTGCCACCGACGAGATACTGCGGCACCGCATCCGAGCCAGGCACGATGAGCCCGTTCTCAGCATAGGTCGTCGTAGTAAAGCCGTTAATGGCGGAATTGGTGGATGCCAACAGCGCGGATTGCTGCATCGAAGTCCGGCCGCCGGAAGCCACGAACGAAATGCCGACAGGCCAGCCACCGATCAGCGGCGCCGAATTCGAGGAAGAAACCAGCGCCGGCGCAATCTGCGTGGTGTTCAGAACCGGATCATCGACCACGAAACCTTGCGTAATACCAGTCGTATTGAGAGAAAACGAGTTCTCGGCATTGGTGCAAAGCCAAGGGGTGAAAGCAATCGTCGCACTCATCACGCATTTCCTTTCGCAACGTTCAGTGAGCCAATCATGCGAGGTGCGGCAAAGGCCGAAGTCCAAGCGCGCGGATCACCCTCATACTCGGTGATGACGCGGCCGGTTTCGTCGTGCCGCTTGCGTTCACGGATTGTGCCCAGAGGGACAACGCCCGGCGCTTTTGCCGCAGCAACGGCGTCCTGGATGATAACCGCCTCGATCGCATCGAACGCCTCGGGATCGGTGATCGTCGCCAGATCGATCTTCGCGAAGTTCTTCGATTTCGGCTGATACTTCGAGATCGCGCGTCGGCGGAAGGCGATCGGGCTTTCGCCAGGGAGCGGCGTAGGAACGGCGTCATCGTAGTAGGACGCAACCCCAGCGATGCGCTCGCGGATGTCGGCGAGAGCGTTGCGGTCATCGTCGGTCGGCTGCTTCAGCATCAGGTTACGCAGCCGATCGACTTCGCGCTTTAGCTCAGCGTGCGAAACGGCATCGGCACGACGCTCGGAGTCTTCACGCTCTTTCTTGTCGCGCTCTTCGGCGTCGCGACGCGCGGCATCCTTGCGGGCGCGATCCTCACGCTCCTTCTCTTCGCGCTCTTCGGCATCGCAGCGCTTTTTGTATTCTTCCTCAGATTCGCCGTCGCGCCGCGCACGATCCCGGCGCTTCGCATCCTCGCGCTCTTTTTTCTCGCGCTCTTCGGCATCACGGCGCTCGGCGTCCCGTCGCTCGGCGTCGCGGCGCGCGCAATCCTCTTCCTCTTTCTTCTCCGCGTCGCGGCGGTTCTTGTCCGCCTCCATCGCGTCCATGCGCTTGGAGAAAGCATCGAAACGCTTCTCCATCGCGTCCATGATGACCTTCGTCATCCGCTCGCCGGCGGAATCCTCGGTCTTCTCTTCGCGCTTCTCTTCTTTGGTCTCGGATTCTGCCATTGCATCCTCGCGGGCTTCAGGTGGACCGGATTTCTCGATGTGCTCTTTCCATGCCGAGACAATCCGGCGTTTGACTTCGGCAAGTTTCTCGGAAGAGTATTTGTCGGCGTCTTTGCCTTTGTGGATGTAATTCCACGCGGCGCGAATGTGCTCTTCGGTATCGATAGGATATTTTCCGTTCTCTGGATCAGCGAACTTCACATCGCCGTATTTCTTTTCGCCGGAAGCTTTCTCGCTTTCGGCGTCGGAAACGTCGGGAGGGATCATCTCAAGCGTTCCATTCTCCAGGGGGAGAAACAGCGTGACATTGCTCATCCCATGACGATCCCGTGCGGATCTTGGCCCTTGTCCCAAACGCCAAGCGGAACTATCGCGAGATGATCGACTATGGTTGGTTTTCCCTCGATCCTGATGACTTCGCCGGATTCGAGTTTCGTCACGTCGATTTCGGCAGGATCAAGAAACGAAACCGCCGGGCTGGTGCTGGTGTGCGTCGTATCCATGAGCGCGAGGTCTTCTTCGAGGAAGATGCGCGCGATCGCCCAAACCTCGTCACCATCGAGATATGGATAGACGAGTGTGCCGATCACGCGCTCGGAAAGCTCTTCCTCGCTCTTGGTGTGATCCACCACCACGGGCAGACCGTTGCACCGCGCCACGAATTCGGCCGTTGCGAACTCGGCCGGATCACGCCAGACATACTCCTTGAGGCCCGCGCGATATGCCATGCCGGTGCCCGTGACGCGCATCTTGACCAGCGTCACACTACCGATCTTGGCAGGGCTATCAACGAGGCCGCGCGCCATGAGGTGAGCAACCTCAAGCTCAGTCATGCCGCCTGTTGGTTACGCGCATACGCCGCGCCCTTCGCCGTAAGCATCGACGCGGGCAGCTCATCGGGCGAATAAATCCAGGTCGCATAGCATCGGCAATAGGGCTCCTCGGCAACATGCGTGATTTCGTCATAGCGAGGCGCCTTGGCGCTGATGAGGCCGGCCTTCGTCGCCCATGTGCCAGGCAGCACCCAGATTTTTCCGTCGCGTCCCTTGTGATCCTTGCGGTAGTCGTAGTTCACCTGCCGCCAATTCGACCGCCAGATCATCGCGATCGCGCCGCCGCCCTCAGCGATCACCTCGTGGATCGAGGCCGCCAACTTGTGCGTCTGATCGATCGCCACCCGCCTGCGCTCGTATTTGATTTGCGTGATCGGCTTGTAGATGTGTTCGCGCACTTCGCGCGTATCGATGCGTTTGCGCATCTCAGGCAGAGACGACGACCATCCGGTGAAGCGCGCGAGCGTATTCTCAATCGATTCCTTGCGCCTAAGGCGGATCAGGTCGGCGGCCTGGAAAATCCGCTCATCGAGCTTCTTGCGAAGAACCGGGCTCAGGCGCTCGATGGTGTATGCCGGGATGCCCGGATGATATTTCCGCACGCTGCGCAGTTCTCGATCGAACGCTGCCCGAAGATGGCTAGCGATCTCGTCATCCCGCACCGGCTCATCCTGCGCAGCCGCCCGCAGCCGCTCGAAGAAGTCACGCCAATAGGAAAAGGGGGTTTCCCCCCTTTTCTCTGCCCCAATCGCCTCAGTGAGCAGCCGCTCGAACTTGGTGAGTGCCATTGCTACGTGTCATCACCAGAGGTGTTCTTCGGCGTTTCCTGCGCAGTGGGCGCCGGCAGAGACGACTCGTGATCCGCGATCGCCTTGGTGTCGAGCGTGAGCGGCGCGGCGAACATCTTTTTCTGGATGTTGATATTCGCTGCGGCCCAATCGATTATGTCGGCCTTCGCCTGAGGTTCGGTGATGAGCGTCCCCAGAACTTCAAGCAGCTTAACCACGCTATCGAAACGCTTTTGCTGGCCCTCAAGCTCTTCTTTATCGCTCTGTTGCACCAGAGACGGCCAGCCCGGCGTGAACGCATCGCACCATTTCTGGAACGACGCGGCATACGTCTCGCCGCGCATCGTCTCAGGGTATTTCGAGCGCATCGCCTGCCAGAACTCGCGCGTCCACGCCCGGCGCTGAACGATGCGATCGAAGAACCGAAAGATCGGCTCTTGCTGCGAGCGATAGGATTCAATGTATGCCGCGATCTGCTTGGCATCCTCGGTGCCGTCCGAGAATCCCTCGGCGAGAGTGTCTTGAGTGAGCAAGATCGCCGGCATACCGGCTCCGCTCGCGATATCCTGGATGATGCCATCAAGCGCGAACTTGCCTGCGCCATCGACGTTCATCATGTTCAGCGTTTCAATCGACTCATCGATATCGATCGACGCCACATTGCCGGTTGCTGCGACCCGGATTTGTTGCAGTTTCTTACGGAAAAACGAATCCGTCACGCGGTCAACGATCGAGCCAGGCGATTTCACCTTGGTGATCAGTAGTGCCAGCTTCTCGGCTATCTTGTTCTGCGCCACCATCATGCGCACATACGACGCCATCGGATACATGGCGCGCATATATTTCGATCGCCCCGTAAATCCGAACGCCGAACTCGTCCATTGAATATAAAGAGGATCTTCGTTCTGAAGTACCACTCCGCGATTCAGGTGATAAACCTGATCATTGACGATGAAATGCCGAGGCTTGAGGAAATTCGGATTCCCCGGATCCTGCGACAGAGTAAGGCTGCCCGCCGTGTTCAACGAATCAAAAACCTGGAAATAGAGATCAGGCGCGAGCCATTCCTTGTCTGTCAGCGGGCGATCGGTCGGCACCCCCGGCCCGCCAACACCAATAGCCGCGATGCCATAGATCGCCGAGAGACGCACCGTCTGGATTATGTAGCGAAGCGCGCCGATATCCCCGAGGCGATTCCACTCGTTGTTGAACGCCTCGACAAGCTCATCCTGCGGCCCTACGTCGATCGCAATCTGCCGGGGCCGATGAAACGCCAGATAGATCGGCGCATCGACAATCCGCGCCCCTAGCGGATGATAAACATAGAAAACCTTGCAATCCTCATAGCTCGGCTCATACCCCGGTGTGATGCGCTCGACGAGATTCCACAGCGCGGGCGTCGATCCGCCGCTGACCGAAACCTCGCCTTGGCTATCTCGCGGAGATGACGCCGGCCAGTAGAGATTGCCGCTCACCAGCCCCGCCCATCACCAAGCCCGATCGACAGACCGTAGGTGTAGCAATCGAGCAGATCGTCATGAGACATCTCAGCGCCAGGCCGATAGCCCGTCACCTGCGACAGGAAATGATTGCGCTGCACACCCTGAAACCTGGTGAGCTTATCGGCCGCGTGCTGCGTCAAAACAACCTTCCCCGTCATGTGGTAATTCACCGTCGATAGCGCGCGCTCATCCTTTCCGACAGAGGTGAGCTTGGTGGATATCGCCTCGGCAGGCAGACCCGCGCGGCGCGCCTGCTGCCGGAGGATCATGCCGGCGCCGATATCCTCGATGTATGGCCCCTTCGGATCGAGCCTAGCGCCGCATATCTCGTGAAGCTCACGCATCCGCTTTAGCAGCGCGGGATACCACTCGATCAGCATCTCGCCCGAAATCTGCACCACGTCCCAATCGAGCACATACAGCGGGCGATCGTGGAATTGGTTCTTCGCGAAGATGACAACCGCCGTCCCATCGTGCTGCCGACCGGTTTTGAACGCCGTGTCGATCGTGGCATAGATGAAATCGCACCGCTTCGGGAACGGCGCCGGCTTTCCGTCCACCAGCCACGCCTCGGCCCCGAAAAACGCAGCGCCCGACCAGTCCACGAAATTCGCGAGGATTTCCTGCTCATACACCAGCGGGGCATATTCGTCCGGCAGGCGCGCAACCTCGTCAGCGTTCAGCGTCGGATTCGCCATGGTGGGGGCATGAAACATGTGCCAACCCTCGGCAGGCTGCGTTGCCGCCCGATAGAATAGCTGCTCGCCGTCAACGCCTCGCGGCGTGCCAGCCATTACCACAACGCCGCCACGATCGATCAGCGTGGGGCGGATCGCGAGATCGAAGAGCGGCGTGATCTCACGCGGCGCGAGCGTCACCTCGTCGAGCACCGCCAAATCGTAAGAGCGCGATCGGCCAGCGCCGTCATCGGCCATCGTCCAGAAATCCACTGCGCCGCCGCCCTGCACGCGAATTTCCAGCATAGTCGCCGATTTCGATACCAGCGCGGGACCAAGCAGCGCGGCGAGGCGATCGAACGATGGCCGATTGCGACGGAAATCCGGGCCGAACCACGCGACAGTGAGGCCACCGAGCGCTGCCTTTGCCGTGAGGTGCTCCAGGAGCGTCGTCTTGCCGAAGCGCCGCCCGCATACCAGCACCGTGCGCTCATGCGTGAGGATCGCTCGCAGCGCCTCAAGCTGGGCATCGTGCAGCTTCGTCAGGGTGATTTTTGGGGGAGGGGTTTGCCGCAATCCGGCCATTTTGGGAAAAATGACCTACTTAATCCGATTTGTCAACACCATTCGCAACAAGATTGAATTATATCGACAATTTTATCCTCGACGCGCGGCCCGACGCGGTTTGAGAACGCGGCCATCGTCTCGTCATCGGCGGGACGCAGCCCGATCATCACCGCGAGATCGCACAGCCGATACCCCTCGACGATCGCGCCGACGAGGAATTCGAAATGCTTCCCTACTGACTGCGATGTGCATTGCACAAACCGCGCTGCGTAAAGGGACGCCTCGCTCGGCTCAAGATTGGCACGGCCGCCTCTGCCGTCTGCGCACGGCCATCCGGTGCGATAGCGCGGGCACCGCTCCCACGCGCCGGCAAACGCCTCGCACCACACCAACTCGGCAGGCGTCAGGCGCCCCCTGCGATACAACCGCAGGTGGACCGGCACCGTCCGCCAGGGCCGCGCTTTCAGGCTGCCGTCATACCGCGCCGGCTGCACCTGCTCGACCTCGGCATGCGCCGCGAGCCCGGTGGGGATATGGCCGATCCCCTTAGTCTTAGTCAGTTGCTCGCGAGATAAAGAAATGGGTGAACCCTTCGCTATTTCAACGGCTTTTCGGCTTGGAAATACGTGGACGGGAACCGCCACGCCGGCCAGCGATCGCGCCTGATTGCAGGCACGCCGTTGGGATCGATCACCTCCACGCTGCGCATGCCCAGCATGCCCTCGACGGCAGCGAGGCGCGAGAGCACGTCATTCCTCACGGCGGATGCTCACAGCTGCCTCAATGGCTGCAAGCCTTTGTTCGAAATCGAGATTTTCGATTGTTTTGCGCGCCGTCTCGACAAGTAGCAGCAGAGGAGGGGCATCCCCAGGCGCAAGCTCTCCGCTTCCCACCGCGTCCGCAATCCGCTGCACTGCCGCTTGGCAGTCTGCCAGCGTGCCGACTGGGCCGAGATCGATAGGCGTCGTGCCGCCTTTCGGGACGGGCGCGCCGCGATCGAGGATCAGCTTGCGATCGGCAGTGCTGGCACCCATTGCGTCTTCGAAGCTTCTTTGCAGCACGGCCGGCGTCATATGGTTGAGCATTTCCCAGACGATACGCTCCCGGCGTGGCCGCCCGCCGGGGTTGCCAGATTGGCCCTTTTTCCAGCGCCAGGGATATGGATCTCCTACAGGACTGTTATCAGTTTCGTCGCTCATTCTCGCAGGATACGCCTATTCGCGGCGGGAAATCAAGCCCGAAATCAGGGGCGTTCGTCATCTGCGGAATGGCTACGGGGCATGTGCGAGCGCTCCAGAGCCTGGTGAGGCCCCCAAACCGTGACATTTCCGGCATATCGGGCCCTCAGACGCCCCAGATCGGCCGGCGAGCGCCTGGAAATGTTGTCCGGTTTTTGAGTGTTATCAATGGGTTGGCTCTAGGCGCGGGGTGTCACGTAACATCGTGTGACATTCCAATGTTACGGTAAAAACCCAGCGATTTCAGCCTCTTAAATACAAAAATCCTAGTTGTAACATAAAATAAAATAAACGCCACGTGTGCGCACGGGCACGCGCGCGCGTGCGTGTGTGCGCGCACGTGAAGGGGGGTGAATATTCATGTCACTTTGTCGCAAGAGGGGGTTTGGTGGTTTGGTTTCAGATAACGCACTGTTATCATTGAAAGTCTCGCGCAACAAAATGGCGCAACATGACGTGACATTCCCTCGCTCGGTTGCCCTTGCGATGTCACGTGCCTGATTTTGCTTGTGTTTTTTTGGGGGAGCCGGCGACCAGGGTCGGCGGCAGGTGCGACAAACCGGGAGAATAGCATTTCGCCGAGGCGCTTGCAAGGGCGTTGACTGAGGATGGATTATATATTATATTCTCTGGATCAACCATAGGAGGTTAGTATGCGAGGATTAAAATATAACGCCATGATCCCGATGGATGCGGAACTCGCGGAGGAGCTTAGCCGCCTCGCGAAAGAGGCGGACAAGTCTTTTGCCGCGTTTGTCCGGGAACTCATTGCCGAGGCGCTGGCGACCCGAGAGATCGCGAGCCCGCGCGCATGAAAAGCGTGATGCTGCGCCTCCCGATCGAGGGATGGCGGCTTGTGCGGCCCGTGGTTGCCGCTACAGGGGAGGATATAGGCGCGGCGGTAGTCCGGCTTATGCGCCAGGGATTGGCCGCTGTAGCGCAAACGTCGGCCAATCTGAGGGGTGGTGAGGTTGTGGCGCTCTCCCTCGACGACAAGGCGCGGGCGGCGGTCGCGTCCTTGGCGGAGAAAACTGGACGCCTGCCGTTCGACATCGTGCAGGCCGCGTTCGCGAGGGCGCTCCGCCAGATCACCCAGGATAATTCGCTGCTCGACGCGGATCGCGCCAAGAAACGAAGACTGCGGCCGTATAAATCCCAGGCAGAGATTCGCGCCGAGATCGATGCACCGCTGGCGGCAGAGGATCGGCGTTGGGCCGAGGCAGACGCGGCGGGAGGAGGGCGCCCTTAGGATTTATCGCGTCTCTTAAAGCGCCGAGGGCTTGGATCCGAATTTAGCCAAAATCCCGCGGAAAAACTCAAAAGTTCAATTGTTTTCAAGCATTTATGCATGGACCCGGTTTTTATCTAAAGCGCGCTGATCGGCACAAATACCGCCCGGGTGCTCTGCCCCAGGCCGTATCGCTGCGTCGGGATCGCGGACGACGGGAGCGCGCCCTCGATGCGTGCCAGCGCGCGTCCCCAGGACGCCTCCCACGGCGTGCCTCCGTAATGGCGCCGGAGGGTCGGGTGACTGGTGGATATCGCTAGGCCGTCCACGCCCTGCACCTCCAGTAGCTTGATGCCGTGATCGAGAAGCGCCTGCCGCGCCATGGCTGCTGGCACCGGGGCGTCGTCCTCGCTGCCGACCGCGCAGGCCACGAGTCGCCCGAGCGAATATTCCTGAGGCCCCATTCGCACCGGGCGCGAGAGCAGCGTGGCGATGCATTGCCGCTCATCCGAGGTCTCGGGGGCTGGTTTCTCGGTCGCAGTCCAGTCGTCCTCGGCGGCGTAGCGGGCCGCTTCCTCGGGCGTCACCAGGCGCTCGGAATGGAGAGAATAGGCGCCCGCGAGCAGGGCACCAAGCTGGTCGCCCCGGCGCTGCGTTTGCCCCGGCATGGCGGCGATTGCATCGCCGAACGTCCGCGCGTTCTGCTTGATGGTCGGCAGGAGGGCGACCGACCGAGCGAATAATCGGGGGCCGAAATCGGGAGTGAAATGCTCGCGCACGAGGTATTCCACGTCGCGAAATGGCACATCCTCGGGCCGCGAGACGGCGCGCAGGGCCAGAAATTCGATGCGCCCGATATCCGCCTGCGATGATGCGGCGGTGTTAATCGATTGAAAACACATCATCGTGCGCACGCGGTAGATATCGACGCCGCCGTCGGCCGCCGCGCGCGCGATGACTGCCCCGGATTCCGAACTGGCCGCTCGCAGCATGCCAAAAATCGCCTCGAAGCGCTGGAGGTCGGCCCGCGTGGTGATTTCGCCTTCCTCCCAGATGACGGATAATGCGTCTCCGTTGAGCATCCGGCGGATGCTGGGCTCGGTCGTAGAGATCGCCACGAAAAGTGACGTCTGCCCGAGCAGCCGATGCACGATTTCGCGCATTACCCAGCTTTTGCCGGCGCCGGATGACGCGGTGATCCAGATACTGGGGCGCCAGTCCAAGGCACCGCACACCGTCGAGAGCACGATCCAGCCGGCCAGGATGCGGCCAGCGGATTTTTTCTCCCATCTCAATGCCCGGCAGATTTTTTCTAACCATATCGCCTCGCGCGTCGCGAGCGCGGGCGGCAGCACGTCGTAGCCCGGCAGCAACGGCAGCGCGCCCTCGTAAATCCACCGCGAGGGGCGCAGCACGAGCGGCGCTGGCTGGCCGTCCACCACGAGGCGATCGCCGAGATGCGCCACCACGCGGCCGTCGTCCAGCCATACGCCGCGCCCGCGCACTCGGTCGGGGTCAT
>JAEHJW020006461.1_pt1 | contig 19065 bp, 21 predicted proteins | sample 9271431 | NCBI WGS metagenome assembly JAEHJW02 | reverse complement strand
TGTCCAGAGAGAGAAGAGAAATTGGTAAGACATTTGATTATCGAAAAATACTTTCGAAGCGTAACTACAGTTTAAATAAAAACGATCTGGATAAAATGCAAATTCTTTTTAAGGAATATAAATCTTTAAAAAGAGCCTTGCGCGAGAGTTTGCAGGATTATACAGAAGAAAATTACTCAAGTTTGGATCAGATTAGAAGATACATAAATAAAAGAGCCTACGCAACCATAAGTTCAAATGCCGAAGATTTGGCGAACATGGTCGTTTGTCTTTGTTATGGCGTTCTGGGTGAGACATCCAGAAAGTTCGCTTGGGAATGTTTTGGGCAGGAGATAGTTGAAAATATAAAAAAGAGAAAGAAGGACAACTTCGTAAGAGTTCCGATAAAAAATAACCAAGGGTCTTTTGATTATTTATATAGTAGGTATGGAATTTTTCTTATGAATATTGACTAATGAAAAGCTTTTTATATGATGAAAGTGAAACGGCTACTATAATTTATAACAATGGTTTTACAAACGGGTACGACAAACGAGAATTGTTGCTGTATGCAAAATATCTCAGGCATGTTCTTGGATATAAAGATGTTAAGATAAAGAAAAAGTTGATTGAGTTTTGTTCAAAAGATTCTTCTTTCAACGAAGTAATCGAAAGAAAGCATATAAAATTCTGCGTAAAAAATAGCAAAGTAAAACTTTTTACGCGAACAAGTATTCTTATAACAAGAGAAGAAATTAATCGGGCTAAAAAGTTAAAGAATTTTGTTGCTCAAAAGGTCTATCTGTCTCTTTTGTTAATTGCAAAACGAAATCGATACAATTCTGTTTCTATAAAACTATTTACTGAAATAAAAAGAATCTCTGGTGTAAATTGCACTACTATAGAATTGGGATCAATACTGCACCTTTTGTATAAGGCGAAATTAATATATCCGACTGCCAATGAAAAAAATAACTTCATAGATGGTTATAATAAAATATTGGACATCGACTTTGAAGGTGAAGCCGAAATAAGCATAAATAGTGATAGAGATTTATTTAACTTTTCAAAAATATACGAAAAATATTGCGGTGGCTATTTAATATATTGTGAAGTTTGCAAAAAAGAAATGATAAGGAAAGGATCGGCTCATAGGCTTTGTGAAGAACATTTTCTAGAAAAGGAAAAGTTCAGAAAAAGGTCTGCGCGAATTTGATGCCGATTCCTATTAATGGTATATATAAAGACTATTTTCTGCAATGGTTTTTGATGTATATTTATTTAATAATAGTAGATATGGATATTTTTTGTTAATTATATAAAGGATAGTATGACAAAAACACTAACAACAGACGATTTTGTGGCTCTTCTTGCAAAAAAGGGCAGATTCACGAAGGGTGACACGAAATATTTTCTGGATGCCTTAGTTGAAACACTAGAAGAACTTGTAGAAAGCGGAACAGTTTTACGAGTGAGGGGATTAGGAAAACTTTATTATTCCAAGGTTCCACCTCGAAAAATCTCTGCCTATACCAATAAGTTTGGAGAGCATCATCCAGAGAAAACCCTGCCGGAGTCTAGGAAGGTAATATTTAAATTGGCAAGTAATATACGCTATTCGGGCGGAGAATCTATCCCTTCTGAAGACCTTGACAAAGAGGCTGAGTTGTGATATACTTTAAGTACATTTAGGAGTAGCCTCCTATCTTAAGCAAGATGGTGGATGCGCCACCATATAGGGATATAGTTCAGCCCGGAGGAACAATCGCTTTGGAAGCGAGTGGTCGGGAGTTCAAATCTCTCTATCCCTACTTGTTTACAATTGTTGGGGCGTGGATAGATTCACTTAGCGCGATAGGGATTGTGGGATAATTGCGCAATAAGCCCACAACAACAGCCTTACCTATGAGGTAGTGTTCTCGAAAGAGTTTGCGATCATACACTATCCGCCCGCCGACAGTTGTAAACTGTAATTTGGTGTCTCGTATAACGGCAGTATACGCGCCTTTGGAGCGCAGGGTAATTGTTCAATTCAATTGACACCAGCAAAGACGTATAATCAAAGGAGACATTTTTGCATAATGGCATCAGATAATAAGAAATTCAAGGAGTGTTATGATAATTGGGTTGTAAGCGTTGGTAATTCAACAAATCCTTACTGGTCACAATTATCTAAGAAATACAAAACAACTCCAGAGTCTTTGCGAAGTTGGTTTAAGCGAGAAAGAATTAAGCGTGGAATTAGCAAAACAGAACAAAGAACCGTACAACAAAACCCTGTTGTTGGTATCATTGATCTTGAAACATTACCGATTAAACTAAATGGTTACATTTGGGGAATTAGAGATCAATATATTACATATGATATGGTGGCACAAGATTCTCACATGCTTTCTTGGGCTGGAAAATATCTCCACGATAGTAAAATGTATTCTGATATTATGACAAGCACAGAAGCGATAAAATATGACTCTTTGAGAATTACCAAGTCTCTTCAAAAATTTGTTAATACTTGTGACATTGTTATCGGACACAACTGGAGCGGATTTGACGGCAAAATATTGAATTCTGAGCTAATGTTTCACGAGCTAGATTCGGTTAAATATCGCACAATCGATACATACCTGCTTCTTAGAAATAATTTTAGAGAGACATCCAATAAACTTGCTGATGTAAACAAAAAATACGGCATTAGAGACAAGATTTCCAATGAGGGTTTTTCTCTTTGGAAAAAATGCGCAGAGGGTGATGATGAGTCTTTGGTTATCATGCTGGAATATAATGAGGGTGATATTTTGGCAACTGAGGCTCTTTTTTGGAAAATACAACCTTATGTGAATAATTCTATTCCCAATTTTGGAACATACCATGAGGGTCTTTCCAAATCTTGTCATTGTGGGTGCAATAGTTTTAAGACAGAGGGATATTGGTACACAAATCAAGCTAAATATGATAAGTATCGGTGCGAAAATTGTGGCTCATTGCATAGAGGGAAGAAAAATCTTCTTGATAAAAACGAGGGAAAATCTTTAAAAATTAGATTGTAGACAATGAGAATTATTATTTTATTGTTCCAATTTATTTAGGGGGAAATACAAAACGCAGTTGTTTGGGGGCAAGACAACTAATTCATTCCCTTGCAAGGGGGAAATTCGAACAGCACACGAATTGCTCGTGTGCTGTTTTATATTCTTTTAAGGAGGAAATGATGAAAATAACTTTAAAAAATATAATTTCAACGATGGCCTTAGTAGGAAGTCTTCTTGGTGGCGGATTTTTTGTCGCTTCGCTGATTCCAGAAACCCCATCGTTTGAATATTTTGCTGATCCGCAAGAAACAGTTTCGTGTACAGGTGTTCTCAGTGGCAGGACTCTTTATTTAAGAACTTCTGGAACCAAAGCGGTATATTGTAAATATGATGTCGCAGAACAAGGCCCATATCAGTATATTCGAATTGAGGCTAACTATTTAATTCTTACGGATAGCTCCCATAAAAATGGGACAAGCGAAAGAGTAAATGTAACCGAAAGCCGTTCTTCTGCCATTCAGGTGGCAAATACAGGTAGGCCGCAACATCATGTGATTATAGAATATATGTATTTAGATACAAATGTTCTTGAAAACTATCCTCCATCTTCAAGCAATTCGTGGGGAAGCTGTATTAAGCTCTGGGTGGATGTTGAATATGTAAAAATAAGATACAACAAAGTTAGCAATTGCTATGGGGAAAGTATTGCTCCAACCGAAGCCAGATATGTGGAAGTATTTAAAAACGTGGTTACAGAAACATGGGCAATCGGGGTCTATCCCGACAATGCAACACACGTATTGGTTGAAAAAAATACGGTTACATGCACCAATCCTGCTTTTTATAGAAACGGAAAACCCTGTGGTAGCATTTCTATGGGTAGCGAGAAATACGCTGGACAATATCAAGGATCGAATGTTTGTTTGCTCGGTGATATACATATTTTGTCTAACGTATCCTATGGAGCGCAAGCTATTAATTATTGGGGAGGATTCCATAATCCGCAAGGTTTACAGGGAGCGGTTATAAGAAACAATATTGCCTACAACACATCGACTAGGATTTGGATTTTTTCAGCACCATTAAATTCAAACATTGTCATTGAGGGCAATCAATATCTAACAAGTGGTCAAGCTACAAATACGCCTACCAAAACTTTCACTCCAACATCAACTCCAACCCTAACGCCTACTGCTTTAAGTGACCTATATGTTTCTACAAGTGGGAATGATTCAAACTCTGGATCAATAAACTCACCACTCAGAACAGTCACCAAAGCAATAAGTATGGCAAATCCCGGAACAACTATTTATTTAAGAGCCGGATTGTATAATGAAAACATAGTTATAAACAAATCTGGAACACCAATTGCACCAATTACATTAATGGCATATCCATCCGAAAGCGTTGAGATTTTTGGTGGTACGGGTCATGTTATTCGAGATGAGGGCGGACAATCCTATTGGATAATAAAAGACCTGACTCTTAGAACAAACGGAAGTTCATCTTCTGCTATTATGATGACGAATTTAACATGGAATGGAAGCATAACTCATCATTGGCAGGTTGTAAATAACGATTTGTTTGGAGGCGGAATATTAATTCGTGGAAACAATCATGTTGTTTCAGGAAATAATATTGACGGACAGCATTTATCAAAAAGCGGAGACGACTGGAGAAGCGGCATCAGAGAATTCTCTTCGGCCTCTAATTATAACTTGTATGACGGAAATACCATTCTAGGGTTTTGGCGTTCTGGAATATGGAGTATGAACTCCACCCATGATAGCCGCTTTACCAACAATGTTGTTAGCGATATATATGGAGTGGACACAGCCGGTCAGTGTATTAACTTAGATGGTGCTGGAACACACGAATATCGTCATGTTGTAGAAGGAAACGATATTTCAGGTTGTGGTAGCGAATCAATTCAATTGGAAAATACCTTTGACAGTCTGGTTGCAGATAATTTCATTCATGATACAAATAGAGGAATTACTGTAATAAATTATGGCATTGGGGTTGGTTGTACATTTTCAAATGGATATGGGGATAGAGATGGAGACGGTGAGTGCGTTGACGAAGATTCAAATGTCATCGTCAGGCAAAATGTTATTATAAATGCCGGTGGTGGAGCCATAACTAATTATGGCGCAGACGGCTACTACTTTCTTTTGAACTCTGCCTATGGTGGTTGGACGGCCATGAGATTTACAAATCCGGCTGTTCAAACAAGAACAGAGTCAATTGGAAATATAACCGATAGCACAATGCCTTCTCAGCTAAGGCTTTCGCTCGAAAATATTCATCCAAACATTGCTTATGTTAATGCTCCATCTAATTTGAATCCTTCGATTTCTGGAACGAATCGAATTTCTTTGAATTTGGCGGGATATACAAATAGTGTAACAAATTCTTGGTCATCTGATTTTGCGGGCTTTCCTCGTTTGGTTGGTAGTGGTTATGATATTGGCGCATATGAATTACAAACAACACCTATTGTAACATTTACTCCTACAAAAACATTTACTCCTACTCCAACGGCAACACCCACGAGAACTCCAACTCGGACTCCAACAAAAACAGTCACTCCGACCAAAACACATACGCCCACTTCCACAGCTACTCCGACCTCCACGCCCACCTCTACTGCTTGTACTGGATATAGCACCTATCCATCTAACTTATCTGTTCAGTTAAGAATCCCAATGAATCTTACTGTAAGACTCAGAAACGATCATTCTATTTCTGCTAAAGTTATTGGGGCATTGTATTCAGATGAGGGCATCAGATGGAATGTTGTTGAAATATGGACTGATTGTTCCAGAACAAATTATTGGGGATCAATCGGAAAAGGAATGTGGTTTGCTCTGAAATATAATGGAATATATTACAGTGATTGGAGAGAATAATGATATTTGAAGATAATGGCATAAAAGTCTCTGACACAAGTAAATATCAAGTTATAATGTATGATGAAAAACACAATCTGCTTCCACCAAACAAGCAAAAGCATATTGATTATGAAAAAATGAAAACTTATTTCTCTGCCACTATTTTGAAATGTGGGCAGTGGAATTACAAAGACCCCGCATTTTATATTGGCTGGAGAAATGCAAAAGCGGCAGGAATTCCAAGGTCGTCCTATTGGTTTTGCGATTACAGAGCCAAAGGTAAGGCTCAAGCACAACTTTATTGGTCATACATAAAAAATGATATTGGAGAAGGCTTTCTTGCGGCAGATTTTGAATTTGGCTCGTGGCGCGATTGGAAAGAACTTTATAATTTTATGGAGGAACTCCAACAGCTATCAGGATTGCCGAATCATAAAATAGTCGTATATACTGGCTATTATTATTTTATGGAGTATTACCCCAAGAAAGCATCCGAACAAGAATGGTTTGCTAAATATCCACTTTGGATTGCCGCATATACATCTGGTGATCCAAAGTATGTAAAAATTCCACCTCTCTGGAAAAAGGCATTTTTGTGGCAGAACGGGACTCCGGTTATTGGCTACAAGACCGGAGTTTGGTCTAAAGAAATAGACCACAATATTGTAAACGGTGGTCAGGAAGAATTTGAATATTTCTTCAATTCCGGCAAACCAGTTGTTGTTACCCCGACACCCGATAAAATATTTAGAAGAATGATTGTTGAGAGAGCAAACGGAAGCAAAATTGTTTACACAGAGAATGTAAGATTATAGAAGGAGGAAGACTTGATAAAAGGACATGTAACTGGCAAGGTTAATGCCAGATCAGAACCAACATCTAACACAAGCGATATAACAAACGTAGTCAGGCAACTATTAAACGGACAATTGTTTGTTGGAAGCTTATTTAAAAAAGATAGCCTCGGAAGAGATTGGATTAAAATAATCGAAATAGAGGGTGTTCCAATTACTTCCGAAATGTATGTCGCAACATTTATTTCGAGTGTTGTTGTAGATGAAATAGTTCCAGATGTTCCAGATACGGGACTAGAGAATAAGATTCCAACAAGAATCACAACAATTGAAGAATTCGTAATGGTAGACGGCACAATTAAAAAGAGAACAATAGTTTGGGACAACCCTCAAGTTACGGAGGGGTAGTCCAATGGAAAAAAGTTTGATTTTGGAATATCCAGATAATTCTTTAACAGTGTTTACAAAATCTAAATTTCTTCGTCCTACTGGGGAATATCTGCTTGTCAACAACGATTATAACCAAATTTGGAAAATGCCAAATAAAGACGGAAAAATGGTGACACTGAAGCTCTTGGATAGGAATTCAAGAAACGAGATATTAATGGGAAAAAAGCAAGGGGCGGGATATAATTCTCCAAGTGGGCGTTCTGTCCCGGCAACAGCCAGATTTTTAAATGACACCTTTGTTAATTTTACAAAAGATTTGCAAGAATGGTTTCATTACACAATAAATGTGGGGAAAACAACATCTGAACAGGCGAAAAAAGATTTTGCAAACTCTTTTAGAGACAACGCATGGATGACGAACAACGCTGGATCATGGACTAGGGCTGATTATATAAATAACAATGGCAAACCACCATATATTCAATTACAGCCGATGGTGACGGGTGGAACAGTTTTGAAGTTTGTGGAAGAAATAATCTACAAAAAACAACCAGCAGTTCTTTTTGAGGGAATTAATCCCTTAGACGATTACAGATCATATTCTCCGGTCACTCATCGTTGGTTATTTTTTAGACCGACAAATTCCGCAAGAGTAGAGATATTAAATCAAAAGAAAGTTAGAATCGGATTTAAAACATGGTTTCAAGAGCCATCTAACTCTTGGTATGGAGAAAAAATGGAGATGGCGGTTTGGGGTTTCATAAAGAACAATAAAAGTTCTACCGGGTGGTGTGGAATTCTAGAAAAATCTCGCGTCTCATTTTTGAAAAGCGATATGCCAGTTCCAAATCCATATATAATGAGAGATGGTCGAGTTTTACAAAATCCCTATGAGGGATTCTAATAAAATGTAACTTTTATTCATATCGTTACATATACAAAACCTTGATTTTGTATATGTAACGATATACTGTACGCTAAACTGCTGGAGTCGCATAGTCTGGCCGATTGCGCCATCCTTGTAAGATGGAATTATCGGGGGTTCAAATCCCTCCTTCAGCTCTAGGAAAAAAGATAGAACGAAGTCATGATTCGTTTGAAAGTGAAGTCTCCTCATTTCTTTTTTCTTATTCTTTGGAGAACGAGGAGTAAAATGAATTATAAAACTGAAAAAAATAAAGAGATAGCATTAGGAAAGTTAATAATGGGACATCAGGTATTTAAAGAAAGAAAAAAGCAAAGAATTATTAATTATGATGTTTCCCCCAAATTATGCTTGAAGTGCAAATCTAAAATAGCGTATGAAAAGAGAAAGAACACTTTTTGTAGCATATCTTGTTCCGCATCATACAACAACTCAAAAAAAGAGAAATCTCCGAAAAAAATCTTTAAAATAATTTGTAAGAATTGCAAGAAAAAGGTTGAAGTAAAAAACAGAAATAATATATACTGTTCCATAAAATGCGGTATTGAATATAAAATAAAAGAAAATTATGATAAAAAATATTTTGAATATATTGCGGGTCGAATGACGGATGAAAAGGCGAGATTGTTTTTCAGAAAAATAACTAGCAAAAAGTGTTCAATATGTAATTTAGATAGATGGATGGACAAAACAATTCCTTTAGAAGTCGATCATATTGATGGGAATTCAGAAAATAATTTTCCCAATAATCTGAGATTCGTTTGTTGCAACTGTGCCGCTCAACTTCCTACTTACAAAGGGGCAAATAAGGGAAAAGGAAGAAATTGGAGAGGGAAATATGGTAAGGACTAAAAGAATTAAGGATATTATTGAAGAAGAAGGAGCAATACCTTCTGGACTTTGCTATTGTCGTAAGTGCCGAAAAATAAAATCAGAAACAAATTTTCACAAAGCAGTTGATTCGGTTATTGATACGAATGGTTACTTTAGCGTATGTAAAGAATGCATAGATGAAATGTATAGTAAAAAATTAGAGGCAGAATATGGATCAATCCAGAGAACTATTTTATACTTATGCCGCAAGCTTAACGTAAGATACAGTGATGAGGCCATTGAATCTGCCATAAAACAGATTGAGTCAAGCAACTGGAATCCCGGAAAACTTTTTGGTGTTTATAGAGCCAAGCTTCTTGCTGTTAGTAAATCCACATCAGACCTTCCAATTGAACTAGAATATGCTGACAACCCAACTATTATTATAAACACAGACCATAATAGTAGTGAAGAATCGTTTTCAGAAGAAGATTTGAGCAGACTTAAATCGTTTTGGGGATCAACCTATGCAAGTGAGGACATTTCAATTTTAGAGGGAAAGTATATGAGATGGTCGGAAAGTCATTCTATAAATACGGAAAGCGAAAGAGTCCTTCTCAAGCTGATATGTATAAAAGAACTGGAAATAGATAAGGCCATAGCAGATGGTACGAGTACAACTGTTTTATTAAAAGAATTTCAGGAATTACTAAAAACATCAGGGCTTAATCCGTCTTCTGCTGTTTTGGCGGGAACAAACAAATCCATTGAAACATGGGGAAACTTTATTAAAACGGTAGAAGAGACAGAACCCGCCGAATATTATAAGGATGATAATCTTTTTAAAGATTTCGACAACATAAATGAATATTGGCAGAGATTTGTTGTTCGAAGTATAAAAAACTTCATTACTGGATCAAAAGATTTCAATTTAGATAGTTCTTCGGAAGATTATGAAGACGATAACTTTGAGGAATCTGAACCAATGGTTCCTCTTGAATACACAGCAACAGATGGCGACTCAAGCGAGGGTGGCGAGAATGCCAAGTTATAGCAATTATAGACGGGAAGAAAACAAGTCCAGTAAGGGAAATATTTTTAAAGAGAAAAAGCCACGAACAGCAAAAGAGCTTTCGGATAAAAAACGAGAGAAGATAATTCTTTGGAATACGTTTTTTAGAAGAAATCCAAATCGATTTATTCAAACCTATTTGCAAATAAAATTACACCCATATCAAAAACTAATGATTTGGATGTTGCAACGGTCTAAACTCGCCTATATTGTTGCTTCGAGAGCAACGGCTAAATCGTTTATAATTGGATTGTGGGCAATTGTTCTGGCGATACTATATCCAAATATTATAGTTGTTATTGCAAGTAAAACCCTGTCTCAAAGCGGAAATGTAATCAAAGAAAAAGTAAAATACTTTTATGATAATTTTCCAAATGTAAGAAGAGAAATAGCTTCCATAACAACTAATCCGAATTTGTATGAATGCCTTTTCCATAATGGAAGTGCAATCAGAGCGGTTGTCAGTAATGAAAATTCACGCTCTAAGAGATGCAATTATTTGATTTTGGATGAATCCAGAATAGTTCCAAAAGAAATTTTGGACTCTGTTCTCATTCCTTTTTTGTTTCAAAGAACACCGCCTTACCGTCTTACACCCGAATATCAAAACGATGAAAAACTAAAGGAAAACGGGATTATATCCTATATAACTTCTTGTGGATGGAAGCAAGAGTATTGGTTTGAAATGGTCAAAAAGACCATCAAAAGAATGTTGCATGGGGATGAAACTGCAAACTTTTTAGCTCTTGATTATATGCTTACTATTTTTCACAACATAAAAAGTAAGGAAATGATAGAGAACGAAACTGCGGATATGGATGAAATAACAAAGCAGACAGAATATCAAAACATTCCGGCTGGTAGTTCATCCAAATCATATTATAAATCAAACATGTTTCCTAGAAATATGAAAAGAGCTTTTTATCCACAAAGGATGGAAAACTTCCAAAAAAAGAATCCTTATGACATAAAAAAAATAGATGGAGAAATACGGGTCTTGTCTATGGACGTTAGCACAAGAGCAAATAAAAACAATGACCAAAGTGCGATTGGAATAATCCGCTTACTCCCAACATCCAAAGGATATTCTAGACATCTCATGTATTTGGAGGTGTCCAAAGGGCAGTCAACTGTTACTCAGGCGCTATCGGTTAAACGTTTATGGGATGATGCTCAAATTGATTATATTGTTCTTGATCTTCAGCAAGCGGGAATATCAATTTATGATACTTTGACTCAAACCACAATAGACGAGGTAAGGGGAAAAACATATGAGGGATTTACGGTATTTCCTCACTATTCATTGGACGAAAAACTTATAGCGGAACTGCGAGACAGAACACTTTCCCCAAACGCAAAGCCAATCGTGTATCCAATTGTTGCCTCACAAAGACTCAATAATGATATTGCCGTAGCGTTTAGAACGGCTCTCCAAAAAAAACTATGGAATTTTTTGATTTCTGAATCTGAGGCTGAAGATTATTTAATAAGGAACAATAAAGAGTTTGTTGCGGATATGGATGATTCTCACGCCAGAGCAACATGGCTTGCTCCGTATCTAAATACTGACTTCATGGTTTCGGAGTGTATCAATTTGGAATTAAATCTGGTAAACGGTATTATTAAACTCACTGAACCAGAAGGCGCATTAAAAGATCGATACAGTATGGTGTCGTATGGGAATTGGTTCATATCTTTTCTAGACAAAGACCTTATACGAGAGGGAGATAATACGAGTGACTGGGAAGCTCTTCTTGCTATTACCCAAGTAATATAAGGCAAATTAATAATGGAGGGCTTATGGCACTAAATTTTATTTCGCTTGAATCTACTCCAACTTATATTGCCACCAGTGACGATGTGGTTGATTCAAAAATAGCAGGGGCAAACTTGATTGGAAAAACTGTTTATATAACCGACATTAAGAGTTGGTATGTTATAGGGAAAGACCTGAATTTATTGGAATATACTCTTCCCGTAAATCTAACTGGCGATATAACTGTGGGGACAGTGGATCAAGGGTCTCCGGGGGTGAACGCATGGTTTGTTGCTGGCGCAGGTGTTGCTGGGACACCCGATACCCATGTTCTTAGTGTTCAAGGGATTGCGGGAGGTGAGCCTCTTGAAGTATCAACGGGCGGATTAACCAATGCTGAACTAAGAAGCACACCTGTTCCCATCATCGGAAGTGTAAATGCAATACAAACCTCAACCAACGATTCTACTCTTGTGGTAGGGGCAACTTTATCTGCTTGGTCTGGACTATCAGTTTCCTATACTGTAGTAAATACTGGTGATGATACAATTAGTTATATCGTTTATGGCGGGAATGCTTCTGATTTATCTGATAAAGTTATTATCCAAGCATCGACAGATATTCTTTCAGGTGCAACCAGTTCTTATAGTGCCTTTGTTGCGCCCTTCAGTTATTATGCCGTATTTATTGAATCAAAGGTTGATGATACTCCCGGAGAAGCAACCGTTCGTGGAGTTGTAAAGAGTTAATAAAGCAATATTTTATTTAGGTTAGTATGTGTTTTTGGCATATTATTCGATATGAAATTGGAGAAGTAATGAGTGGTCATACTTTTAAGAAATATGATATTAGTGAAACAGAACAAAGTAAACTGAATAACAATTTTTCCTATCATCCAGTAAAAACAGATGAATTACAGGAACATCGTTATCAAGAAATTAGAAGAAGCGCAAAAGAGTTTGCAGAACTTTTATATCAATTTTGTCCGCCTTCGAGAGAATTGTCTTTGGCAATTACAAATTTAGAACAAGTGATGTTTTGGGCTAATGCCAGCATTGCTAGAAATGAATAAATTGGCAGAAGTTTTTATTTTGACAAGAAAGGAGGAAACTTGAGAAAAAAGAAAACAACAGCAAAGGAAGCTCCTCTTTCGAATGAACTATCTGTTGAGCAAGTCTATGATGTATTAAAGTTTGCAGATACCGTTTATCGAGGTATATATAGTCCAGATTTGGTAAACTCTATTATGAAGAGTATTACCATGAACACTCAGGAAGCTAGTCTTGAAAATATAACAAGCGCATTGCAAAACCCAAAAGAAAATGAACAAAAACTTATTGGGTATAGCGAATTCATGGAACTGAACAGCATGTTATATCGTCGCATCCTTCTTTATTTTTCTGGGCTAATGTCGTTCGATTGGACATATGTTTGTTCCAATGTAGACAACCCAAAAGAATATAAATCTGCGGCATATAAAAAAGATTTGTCAACTGTGGCAAGCTTCTTCAATAGGTTTAATGTAAAACAGGAATTTAGAGTAGCCTTAAAACAAATGCTTCGGCAAGAGGCATTTTATTCTATTTTTAGAGATGATGGGGAAAAGTATGTTTTACAAGAACTACCTCAATATTATTCAAAAATAACTGGTCGTTGGGATTTCGGACTTACTTTTGATTTTAACTTTATATTTTTTCTTCAGCCGGGAACGAATCTTGATATGTATCCGAAGATATTTAAAAAGTTATATGGCAAGGCTTTTCAGGGAAAAGATATTTTACAATACAACCCAGCCTTATCTATAAATCAAAGAGATAGTTCATTTGCTTACTGGGTTCAGACAAGCCCCAAAGATGGCTTTGCCGCATTCAAATTATTTCCAGAAATCGCAAGTGTAATTCCAATGTTGGCCCCACTTCTGGGTGATGCCGTTATGCAACCAGTAATTCGAAGTCTTCAGACCAACAGTTATATTCAGCAAGCCTCGAAATTAGTTTTTGGACAGGTTGAATTTTTAAAAGATGCGTCCACAAAAGTAAAAGATGCTTTGAGTTTAGACCCTGTGACATTGGGAAAATTTTTGGCATTATTAAAAGCCGGTATTCCAGATGTGATTAAGATTGGAGCCGCCCCACTTGCTAATACAACCGCGATAGAATTCACTGGCGACAATGGAATGTACGATTCATACCTTAAGAGTACTGCAAGTGTCAGTGGTGTCAATAGTCGGCTGATATATTCATTTGATAGGCAAAACGTCCTTATTTTTTGAGGCATTAGAATATAATAAATAAATTCTAATGAAAATTTCCTTTAATGATTTTAGTTGAAAAGCTAAATGATTCGAAACTCCCAAGGGCGGGACAACGAAGCGGAAGGCGAAAGCTACCGTTAACGACTGAAACAAGGAAAATTCTCTTAGGAGAATGTGAAACAGTCTGAACTACACTTATAGCCAAAAATGAAAGTGTAGAGAAGTACCCAAGTGTAAAGACACTTTTGGAAGAGGTACTTCCGCTTTGCGTTTATGCAAAGTCTTAAAGTAACAGTAATGGAAACAAAACTATCAATGGATATAGATCAAAATATTCTTCGTCCCGTCTATACACAGTTCAGCAACATGCTTGAATATTGGGTGAATCAAAGAACTAAAAAATATAAGTTCAAATTTGAGTTTGAGGGTTTTAATACATCTATAGATAGGGCAGAACGACTAGATACGGTAATGAGATTGGCCGATTCTGGAATGGTTATGGAACAAAAAATAGCTTCCGCAATTGGAATGAATCCCTTTGATTTTAGAAGGCAACTGGAAGAAACAAGGGCCAACGATTTCGTTTCAAAACTTACCCCAATATTAAAGTCCAATCAGATGGGTGGAGCAGATGGAGCCGGAAGGCCAACTAAATCAGAGGGAAGTTTATCTGATGGTGGGGCAGATTCTCGCTCTGCTGGATCAAATCAAGAAAAAGACGAAGAATAGTAAAAACTTCCAATTTTAAAAAATTATATTCGTAATTGGCGAATAAAAGGAGAAAAATGTTTCGCAATAATTTTGTAGTTTCAATAAAATCTAATGGGAAATTTTTTAAGGAAAACAAAGATTCTATAAATATTCCATTCGATTCCGAATATAGCATTTATCTAAAGAATTTGGAATCCAGAGATGCCGTTGTAACCATATCCGTTGACGGCAAAGACGTTCTTGATGGCAACAGGTTGATTGTAAGAGCCGGTTCGGTTTTAGAACTTGAAGGATTTATGACCGATCAAGCGGCTAGAAATAAGTTCAAATTTATTGAAAGAACAAAAGAGATAGATGATTTTCGTGGAGTAACTCCCGAAGATGGTATCATTTCTGTTACTTTTGATTTTGAAAAAAAACATTCGGCTTATTATCCTTACACAATTTATTATCCAAATCCATACTACTATGCCGACTCTCCTTGGACTCTTACTACATATGGATCAACAGATGGGACATATACGGTTTCAAACGTACAGGTTTCTGATGTGACTACAATCCAGAATGGAATAGGATTATCGAGTTCTGCGGTGTTCTTAAATTCTCAAGTGTCAGATGGAATCAGTGTTCCGGGAAATGACATTTCTCAAAACTTTGGAATAGGATTTACTGGCAATCTAGAAAATAGCCCCACAACGATTTCCTTTAAATTATTTGGTATTCGTTCAGGTGAACAAAAACAAGTCATATACTCAAGAGATAAAATAAAATGCCCAACTTGCGGACTCGAAAACGGGAATAACAATAGCTACTGTGGGCGTTGTGGAGCTAGGTTGATAAACAAATAAAACATGGATTTTATTGAGAGATTAGGAGAATGGGGGTGAAACAAGAGGTGGAGGCAAACCCGACTGTTAAAACCATATCGTCTTTTTGTAAGGCAAAAACGGTTTCTTCTGAACTTCTCGAAGCATTTAAAATTTATCTAATCGATACAGTGAAAGAACAACTAAAAATAGAAGGTTCTAAAAGATTTATAAGAACAAAATTATGTAAAATTCCGATATATGGGATTGATAAATATTTCGCTTGTTTTCTTGAAAAAATAAAATTTGAAATCGAAATATTGGAGCGAGATTGATTTATGGTTTACAATGTTGATAATAACCGCATTAACATTGAAGTACACGGTTAAATCTAAAATGACTGTGTGGACAAAACAGGTTTATATGGAGGATATAGAACATGGCATTAACAGCATTACAAATTGCACAATTAAACAAAATGAATAAGGCGGCTCAAAATGCGGCTCTTGGAACGCTGGTTGCCAGCTTAGAAGATGGCGCTCTTCCGGGTACGACTCCGGGAACAGTGGAAGCCAATAAAGCCGTTGTGGTTGGGGCAGATAAGAATATTGACACAATTGCTATTGCGGAAGGCGGATTAAAAATAGGGGCGGGTGCAGGTACAGCCGTTACTAGTAGCGCCGCAGAATTGAATATTCTCGACGGTGTTACAAAAACAGCGGCTCAAGTGAATGCCTTGGTGGAAGGCGTTGCTGGCGGATACAAAATTGCTCGTGGTATTGCCACAATTGGAAGTGCCAGCGATACAATCGTTACTGGTTTGGCTACGGTGGTTGCGGCCACTGTTTCGCTGGTTGGCGATCCATCCATGACTCACATGTATTCTTCGGTGACTCCCGGAGATCAAGCTGGCTCCCCTGCCGCTGGTTCAATTATAATCAAATCTTGGAAGCCAACTGCCGCTATCGACGCTACCCCCGTTGCCGCAACTTCAACATTTGCGAATGTGGCTTGGGTTGCTGTTGGAACTTAATTATGAAAGGTGGTAGCAATGGAACTTATTAGCGACATTGTAAAATCCTCCTTAGTTGAACAATTATCGTCCGAGAAGACAAACGGTTCGCTATATTTATATATGGCGAACTTTCTTCATGGAAAAGGATTGTCTAACTTGGCAAAGATGTTTGAATCTCAGCACGATGAAGAGCAGAGACACTCGCTTCAGATATATAAGTTACTAACCGATCTGGGCGTTGTTTTTGAAATACCTCCCATTGAAGGATTCAACATACCACTCAATTCTATTGGCGATATTGCAAACTTGTTTCTTCAGCGAGAAATTGAAACGACAGAATCTTTAAAAGAGATTAGAAATCTTGCGGCAGAGCAGGGTGAGGGTGGATGTCCGATAGTTGAAATGGCGATGATGGATATGCTAAAGCAACAGCAACACGAAATTGAAGAAGCAACTACTTTCTTGGATAAAGCATCTATTCTTACTGAATGGTGGCAAGTTTCTCTTTGGGACATGTCGCTAGGAGGCTAATAATATGGCTACTTATGTGTGCATCAGACAAGTGAGTGAATATTTAGAAGGATTAGATTTTACCCCAGATTCAAGTGATTATAGGTATTTCTATTATACCGATTCTGAAGCTCTCCAAACAGCAATTACAAATATGCCCTCGTGGATGAGACTCGCGTTTTCCCCGCCTTGGGCGTAAGGAGTAAACATGTATGTTATCAATGTGGATTCTCTTCCTCAAGAAAAACTATTCAAATGCAATGGAGTAATTGCATCATGGCTAAAAGAAAAGAACTTTCCGTTACTAGGTAAGTCTGTAACAGGAGAGTTTGTATTTTCAAGAACCGAATTGCTATTAGAAGTATTGGAATCAATACCTTTCTATTTGAAAATTAGCAAACTGTTTTCATAAAAGGAGGTGATTAAGAATTTGAGCAATAAATTAAAATTTGCAGTTGAGGATATTCATCTTCTCGAAGACAGTTCTATTGATACGAGTCAGTTTTCTCTTCTGAGAGTAGATGCTTTTGCTACTGGAAAATCCCTTCACGATACATATGTCACAGAAGAGACTCTTCGAAAGACAGCAAAAACAATCTTGCAAAAACCTTTTGTGTTTGTTATAGATGAAAGATTTTCTGATTTAGGAACTCACAACTCAAAAGAAGTGGCCGCTGGTTTTGTTCCACATAATTCCCGACTCGATTTCAAACAGTTGGAAGACGGGCGTGTAATGTTATGTGTGGATGTTCTTATTTGGCGTAGATACTCGAATAATCTAATTGAATACTTTCAAAGAGATGGTGGTCGTAAAGGAGTTAGTGTCGAAATTGAAATTTTCGAGTCTAGAGAAAACTCATCAAATGGACTATTGGAGATTGTTGATTTTTGTTACAACGCCATAACCGGACTTGGGGACATGATCCAATCAGCTATTCCAAACGCAGAGGCCGTAATGGTTTTTAGCAAAGAATTTGCTGAAGCAAAAAACGGATACGAACTTTCATCCAAATATGATGAAGTTGATTTTACCATACCGCCTCAGATAAAAAAGAACGCAAACAAAGCTCTTGAAGCTAAAAAGGGTTCATCTGTTGCCTTAGCAATGGCGCGATATTTGATTGCAAATGAAAAAATAACGCCAGAGAGAATTTATCAAATAAACAAATTTTTTAAGAATAAGAATTTAAAAGAAATGGATGCGATTGCATTGGGGCTATATGGCGGAAAACAAGGATACACTTGGGCGAAAGACTTGGGAGATAAAATAAACTCAATTGACTCAAAGCGGTTGTCGTATTATGCAGATGAAGAAAACTACGAAAACAATCAATTAACAGAACAAGAAAATACATCCGTAGAAGACAATTATCTCGGATTGGAAAAGGAGGATACAACAAAAATGGCAAAAACTAAAGACGAGAAAGAAGCGCCAGTCGAGGGTAGTGAATTAGATATGGCGGCTGATCCGAAACCTGAAGAAACATCAGAAGAAAGCCCTAAAGCACAAGAAGAAAACAAGTTTTCCTACGCAAGCATTTTTGGAAGTGACGAAAAGTTTGCTGAAATGTTTGCCGAGGAAGAGGATGATGAAGAAGATGAAAAGGCCGTGTTTGCTCAAGCCAGAGAAGAATTTGGAAACGGGACAAACACTGCTGTCATGATGAAGGGCATGTATGCCAAAATGTGCAAGATGGCTAAGAAAATGGCGAAGATGAAAGAAGATTCCAAGGTCTATATGGCCGAAAATGATGATTTCAAATCTCGCTTTGCAGAACTTGAAAAGACTCAAAAAGACTTTGCGGTTAATTCTGTTTTGAAAGAACTTTCTGAATCTGTGGTTATTCCAGAAAACACAATTGCGGAAATGAAGGCCGAATCCGAAAAGTACTCTTTGGCTAATATCGATGGTTGGAAAAACTACGCAAAGGCTCTATGTTTTGACTTTAAAGCTAAACACCAAGATGAAGAAAGCGATTCGATTATAACCTACGCTCTTCCATTCTTTAATTTTGAAATTCCTCAAACAAAAAATGTTTGGGACAATCTTAGTAAATAACTCATAGGAGGAAATTTTAATTATGGCACAAAACGTTTTAATCCCTAATGCTATTGCC
>JAEHJW020001809.1_pt1 | contig 19066 bp, 18 predicted proteins | sample 9271431 | NCBI WGS metagenome assembly JAEHJW02 | reverse complement strand
CCTCTTATCAAAGAAGCCAAAGTACCCACTGCTTATGCTGCCATTAACTACAACTATTTCAAATCCTACCATCTAGATTCTGATAGGGATGAAATTGCTAACAAGCTTTTTGCAAAGCGTGTGAATCGTTTTATCCGTGAGTACAACCCAACAGATATTATTATTGTTGGTGACCGTGCTGCTTTATACTTACTTCCAAAAATCAACAACGTTTTAAATAAACGTGGCTGGGTTCATAACGTCAATGATGTCAGAGTAGTCAACACCATTGACATTAGTAGGTGTTACAATACATCCTCGGATGAAAACAATTCAGAAGAAGATTGGGATGACTATGAGTCTGCCGCTGAAGAAGAAGCTGTTAAAATGGCAAACGTGCTTGGGTACGTTGCTAGGAATATAGCCTCTATATTCATTGGTAAACTTCCCTTCGACTTATCTCACGTTCAACCAAATCCAAAGTTGGTCAACACAATTGAAAAATTTGACAAGCTTATGGATCATATTGAGTCAGCCTCAATTATTGGTGTTGATACAGAGACAACAAATTTAAACAGAATCACTAATACATTACTAACCCTACAGCTTGCAACAAGCTCTAAAGTTGGTTTTGTTATTCCTATTCATCACAAAGATAGTCCTTTCTCTGCGTCACAGCTTGCTTATATTAAAAACCGTATTCGCAATTGGTTAATGCGTAGGGTTGAATTCGATGTTGATGACCCAAAATACTTGATTCTGCAAAACGGTAAGTTCGATCTTACTGTGTTGCGTCAAGCATTGGGTATCCCATTCATTTATTGGCCCATCTATGATTTAATGGCTGGTGAATTCGAGCATGATGAGAATATATCTGCACTTAGAAAATTTGGTACATCTGCTGGTACACTAGATCAAATATTCTGTAGCTATGGTAACGATTTCTATTATCAAGCAGCCTTCGGTAAATCAGATAGAGTAACAATTGTTTCATCAGAATTAAATAGGGATGTTTTAAATTATTGCTTTCATCCGGATACGTATGTTGAAACGGATAAAGGAAAGGTTAAAATAAAGACTATAGTTGATTGTATAGATAAATACAGAATATTAGCATACAACCACATAGATAGAATACTAGAGTATAAGCCAATACTAGCAGGTACTAAATTTGATTGTGATGAAGATATGTATGAAATTGCGTATGCAGGGGGTACCCTAAGAGTTACTGAAAATCATGAACTATGGTCAGTAACTAGACAGTGTTATATTAAAGCTAAGGACTTACATGAGGGTGAAGAAGTATTATCCGTAAACTTGTAATTTCACTTCCTTTCTTGATTTTTCTTCAACTTTATTTATTACGTGAATTGATATGCTTCTACTTTTACAAATAATGAGTTTAAACCGATACCCCATTTCTATAGTGGCTTGTGCTTTTCGTTTCAATATGCTAAACATGCCAGATTTAGGGGTGTCTAACCCAGCAGTATATGCGCTCTTTACTTCTATAACCCACCATTTACCTTTAACTTTAGCATAAATATCTGGATGGTATATATGACGTTTACCTTTAGTATCAAACCAATGGATAGAAGGAACATCAACTCCAACTTTAATATGTTTTGGGTTTACGTTCAGTATTTTTACTAGGTACTTAATTACATGGCCCTCATATCCCTGATACTTAAACTTGATGCCCTGAATAGTCATAGATTTGATACGAAAAGCACTCTTTTGTTGCTTTTCATGCATTTCTCTATCTTGTAAATTATGTTCAACACCATAGCGCTCCATCATGGTACTGCTACGTTTCCTTTGCATATCTTTAGTCATGCTGCGGTATGGAGTTCCGTATTTAACTTTCCATGTATAAATTGCTTTATCTAGTAACTCCTTAGAGTGAAATGTTTGTGCAACCCCATAATTTTGCATTAGTGTTTTTGACATTTTTCTTCGCAACATTTTGGACTGGGCCGTATATTGCACACCATATCTATCTAGCATAGTAGCTTCAAATTTAGACTTAACTTTATCCGAATGCATTGGGCTTACACCACCAAATTTCTTTATGTTTCTTTTTTGTGTGAGATGAATTTTGTCAGGGTCCGAGTTTTGACACTTATGTCCACAATACGTAGCAAACCCACGCTTAAATGACCAAAATGTAGTTGGTTTTGAACATATTTTGCACTCACCCGCATTATAAAGTATTATATATAAAGCTTTCCTCCAATTACTACTTTTTTCACACTGTTTAAGCAAATTTGGTGAAAGACTACGTAATAGTTTCTTAGTAAGCAATTTACCACTTTTTTGCACCTGAATTTCTATAGCTGCTTTAATTTTTGAGGTAACCACGTGTGTACTCCCGTAAAGATTTTATCAATTAAAAAATTAGGTAAGGCTGGGAAAGTTTGTGACATAACTATTGCAGATAATCATAATTTATTTGTATGTAATGAAATTACTGACATTCCAATTCTAGCGCATAATTGCTCTATGGATGTTCAGTGCTTGCTCGCCATTAGCCAAGCACAGTTGAAACGTGCTGCAATGGAAGGAATTGGAGTAAAACGTGCCCTTCCAAATTACGCTAATATCTATCGACGTTTTATTATCACGCAGATGAGCAACAATATCCACATGTTTTCCACTATGGAGCATCGTGGTGTGTATATGGATATTCCTTATTTATTGAGCCTTCAGTCTAAAAGCAGCCCAATTAATACTGCTATTAAAGAAGAGAAACAGCTTCTATATTCAATGCCTAGTGTTAAGAAGGCTAATGATTTATTGTTGAAGCATGAGGGTATTCCAAGTACGGGTCTCCTATTTGGTGATGCCCCATTCGTGTTTGATATTGGCAAACCAATGTCTAAACAGATTCTATTCTTTAAAGTATTGAAGTTAGAACCTATCAATTATGGTAAGGTAGACAAGAAAACTGGTAAAAAGGTTCCTAAAGTTGATAAAGGCTTCCAGTCTGTTTATAAAACGGTGCCAGAAGTAGCTAGTTTAACCAAGATCAGTAAGTTGGCTAAACTTAAGAGTAGTTACGTCAATAGTTTCTCTGCCAAGCTACATGAATCTGATGATGGTAAAAAGGATGGTAGGCTACGTCCTAGTTATGGTTTCTTTGGTGTTGTTACTGGACGATCTAATAGTTCTGATCCAAGTTTGCAGCAAATACCAACCAGAAGTGCAGAAGCCAAATACATTAAGCGTATGTTTGCTGCTGGTCCAGGCTGCCTTCTTATTAAGATGGACTACTCAGCACATGAAGTACGTGTATGGAGTATCATTAGTGGGGATAAAGTATTAGCAGGTGTATTCGCTATTGGTCGCAGTTTAAGGCAGAAGTTGTATAAAACTGGATTAGTTAAATATTTAAAAGAATTAGAATTAAAAGGTGACGTACATAAGATCAACTGCGAATTTTTCTTCAAAACACCTATTCCAGAAGTTACTAAGGAACAAAGGGACGGAGTGAAAGGGGTCACATTTGGCTGCATATACGGTAAATCCGCCAATTCCCTAGCACGTGACCTAGGTAAAGCTAAGAAATATGTGGAGGATTTATATAAAAAGTTTTTCTCTCGTTTCAAGAAAGCTAGTGAATGGTTAGAATGGGCCAGAGAGTTTAGTAAGAAACACTACTTCGTATACAGTCCATTTGGTAGAATTCGAAACCTATATGGTTATATGGCAGCAACTAATTATCTTATTGCTGCTATGGAACGTCGTGCCATGAATTCCCCCATTCAAGGTATGGGTGCTGATATTGGTCATACTGCTGCTAGGTTATTTCAGCAACATTTCTATGAAACTATGTTGTGGATGAAAGAAATGGAGAAGAAGGATGCACTTTGTCCAGTTAATATTGAGACAATGGTGCATGACTCTATTCGTGGCGAAAGTCCCTACAAGTACGTGTTGATTGCATATCAGATTCTTCAATGGTGTGCCACTACGGGTGTAGAAGCTTACTATAGGGAATATTTTGATATTACGTTTACCATAACACCCGAAGTTGAATTTGAATTTGGTGCTCATGAAGCTTCACTGTATAAGCACGATTGGTCTGAAGCTAGTTTAAAACGTTGTATTACGTCAGCACTTCAAGATCAAGTTGATATGGGTAGACCAATCAAAGTTGATGATGTATTAAAAGAAATATATGCAGTTCGTGATAATAAGAAGGTAATGAATTATTTAAACACTAAGTTCCCAATACTAGCTTAAGGATAATGATGAAAATTATAGGTATATGTGGCAAAGCAAAATCAGGTAAGGATACTGCTGCCAGTTTTCTTATGGATACAAATAGGTATCGGCAAACTGCATTTGCGAATCGTCTAAAAGAATGCATTAAACTTGTTTATGATTTAACTGATGAAGACGTATATGATATTGAAAAGAAGGAGCTACCTCATCCTAATTTAGGTGGTAAAACAATCAGGAGCGCACTTCAATTCTTGGGTACTGAGGGATTTCGTACTTTCTATGATAATACATGGACTAATGTTATTGAGCGCGAAATTAGGCAATACATTAGGGCGTGTGCAATTCTTAGGGAAGTACCACGTGATTATTTAATCACTGATTGTAGGTATCCTAATGAGTTGGATGCAATTAAAGAATGGGGTGGTCACATTATTTATATTAATCGACCTAGTCTTGACTTATCCAACGTTAAATATCAACATTCTTCAGAAACTATGGTTGAAGCAGCGTTAAATCCAAAGTACAAATCTATCATTATTGACAATAATTCAACTCTAGAAGCTTTTGAAGAAAAAGTAATGTTGGCAATTGATTCTATACCAGACTGTGTGATTGGACTAAAATGAAACTAATTAATTTAAGCCCCATGTTAAACATAGATTCAAAATTGAAAGATACTATTGAATCTGTAGCTAATGATAAACTACCAATTATCGAATTCTTTAAAACATTAGAGGGGGAAGGTCTTAATATTGGAAAACCAAAAATATTAGTTCGTGTAGGTGGTTGTCTAGTTGGATGTTCTAACTGTGATACTAAGTATAGTTGGGGGTTAAATCATGCTTCTATGTATCATTTAACTGACCTGGCGAGTAAGCTACTTGAATTTAATGATAATTGGTGCAGTGAATATGCTTTGACGGGGGGTGAACCATTACATTTTAGCAATCAAATACTGAGTTTAATACCCTTGCTTAAAAAACAGGGTATGCAAGTATCAATGGAGACCTCTGGTTTGATTGATGCACCTAGTATTTTTAAAATGTTGGACTTCATTAGTTTTGACATAAAAACTCCTTCAACTGGCATAGAGTTGACTCAAAAAAATATTCAATTTTTGAATTCAGTTTATGATAAGTATAATTGTCAGATAAAAGCAGTAGTTACAGATATTACAGATTTAATATTTTTAGAAACGCATTTTATGCCACTTTTGATTGATAAGAATTTCCCTTTAGTTATTACTCCTGCCGCTGGAAAGTTTAATTCTGCCCCAGAAATTCTTTTGAAAACGGAACTTATTCGTAATTGGAATAAGCAGTATAATATTAGAGTTATTGCACAACAGCATCAATTACTTTCTTATGCGTAAAACTAATCGTATCTATGATCGTAGAAAAATTTTTTATGTTTACGCATTGCTTGACCCACGTAAACCTGGACCGTTTTATTATGGACACTGGAAATTTTCTCATGAACCCTTCTATATTGGAAAGGGTAAAGATAATCGAGTTTTATCGCACTTATCTGGATCCGCTGGTAATAATTTCAGTAAAAATAAAATTAAATCTATTCGTCGTTCTGGTTTAGAACCATTATATGTAGTTAAGAGAGAAAATCTTACAGAAAAGCAGGCATTAACATTAGAAAATAAATTAATAATTAGTTTAGGTAGGTCTAATTTAGGCTCTGGACCATTAACCAATTTGACAGATGGGTGGGAGGGTGGTGGTGGAGTGATATGGTCTGATGACATGAGAAGAAAGAGAGCAAAAATTACTTCTAATAGATGGGCTAATATGTCAGATGAAGATAGGCAAGCATTTAGTAAGAAAATGATACAGGTAAATATTGATAAGAAGGAACTTATAAGTAGAGGAGTTCGTAGAGCAAATGAAAATAGATCGTATGAAGAGAAAAAACGCATTAGTGAAATTTTAACTCAACACAATAAAGATACCTGGGCTTCACGTACTGAAGAAGAATTAAGTATAATACGTAAAAATATATCTGAAGGTAATAAAAAACACGAAGCAAGTTTAACAAATAATCAACGTAGGCGTCGCTCAAAACGTCAAAGTATAGCACAAGCAGAATGGCGTAAAAATAGGAGTCAATCTAGTATAGACCAAGAACGGGAACGTAGGTCAGCTTCAATGAAAGCTTACTGGAAGTCAATACGCGAACAAAAGAGTATTCGTAAATAGTATACTTACATTTGGAATACAAAATGAAACTGAAAATCAATTGGAATCATCTCATAAAGCAAATTAATATTCGTATCATTCCTCAAATTCATAGATTATTGGGGTTCCGCTAATGTCTACAACTACTGGTTACTTAATTCTACGTGGTAATGAGGACAAACAGTTTAAGCAAGCTCTTGACTCGCTGCTAACTGATTGTCCAACTTATATCATTGGTAACTCTCTTATTGGTGAGTACAAACAAACCCCAAATTTAGATTCACCGCTTATTACTGGACTATATGCTATCAGTGGCGTCCCCTCACTAATACCAATTCCTAGCCGTGGTAGTGTATCTGCTGCATGGGTTTCTGGTTCCATCCTTAATACGGATGATATTGACAAGTTTACGAATATTATGGATAGTGAATACAATTCAGAATCGTATGCTCCTGCAAAGCTTTTAGTGAAACTTAATAGCACTAAACATACTCCATCAGAAGAATCAAACTATACTGATTTAGTGAAGAATAGAGTGTTCAACAATCTACGTGGTAAATGGGCAATTACTCTAGCTTATCTAAGTAAACGTCCACTGATTGTGTTGATGCAGAACATGTGTGATACGTATTTTCACATTGTATATGATGAACATAACTTAGCACTTGTTTGGTCCAATGAAGAGGGTATTACTCAATCATTGGATAAGGAAAAAGTATTTGTTTATCATGTTACTCCACTCCACGATAAAAATTTATTAATCCTCCATCCTATGTACTTAATCAGTAAAGTCAAAAAATGGAGTATGAGGTTTAAGACAATGGGTGGGCGCTTAATGGTCATTGCTGCATTAGAGAGATACTTGTCGAGAAATGCCCAATAAATGTAAAATATATGGTTAACTAAAAAGGACTTAATGTGAAAGCAAAAATTACTACTTCCTCAATTGTGACTGCAATCAAAGAGGTACAAAAAGTAACGAATAATGCAGAAAATCTTTCTTTTGAATTTAAGAAAGAGGGTTTGTCTATTTCTTCTTCTGCTTCAGGTAGAAGTATTAAACTGAATGTAGATGGTTGTGAAGTAGAAAAGCCGGGTAAGTTTACTGTCAAGGCAACTGTCATTCTTGGCATTATGAAGAATCGCAAAGAGCTTGAACTCTTGATGAAGAACGATAATTCAGTTTCTTTTAAATCTGTTGGTGGTAAGTCTTCGTATACTGGAGAGATTATCTTAGTTCCATATGAAGAAGTAACTATTGAGCCACAAGATACTAACTTGGTTAAACTGAATTCTTCTTCATTAGGGGCTGTTGAATCTTTATTGGGTAAGGTTGGTATTGTCAGTATTTATCAAACTGAAGTAATCCCACTGCATATCTCTATGTCATCGAATGGCATGGAAGCAAGTTGCTATGATAATTTTCACCTAGCTTATTCAAGTGATTCAGAACTTAAAGCAAAGCAATCACAATCATTTAGTTTGCCTCCAGACACATTATCAGTCATTAATAGCCAAGCTAAATCTAAAGGCTACGCAATGTCCATTGGTGAATCCGTTATTTATGCATATAATAAAGACTTTGAATTGAAACTTCCCTTGGAACAATCTGATACTCAATCAGGTATTTCTATGGCTGAAAAATTCATGAAATCAGTTAAAGAAGTTAAACCTAATAACGTTATATCCGCTGATCTAAGTAACGTCACTACAATCCTTGACAACGTAGTTTCTGTTCATGAAGCTGGTGTTCCGCTTGTCATCACACTTAAAGGTGATACACTTAGCTTTAAGCTTGAATCTGCTTATGGTAAAGTTGTGGATTCCTTAAAGGTTACAGTTAAAGCTGGTAAGGACGCTGAATATAAATGTGATCCTGATACTGTGGCTGATCTTCTTTCTAAACTTAAGGGTAAAGAGGTTGTACTAAAGTTTATTAAGAATAGGTGTCTATTTATTGAAACTAAGGACGAAATGAAGTATAGTTTCTACTCATGTGGACTTCTATGATTGGAACTACGTATGTTCCTACCAAAGACTAAGTTACTTGGGTATTCAACGCAGATAGATAAAACGTTGTTTCCAACCCACTTAATTCATTTTCCAGTATTGAATGGGTTTACTGAATTCTGGATTAAACGGCGTAAGTATTATCTATATCTAACTGCAAAACCAATTGGTAATATAATACACGTAGTAAAATTAAGACTTAGTTTCCCATTATTAGACATATATGAATTGCGTGTGGGTGATATTAAGGGTGTCTCAATAGGGTACTTAATATACACCCCATCGAAACATGTAAAATATTGTAATAGCTTTATAATGGCTAAAACTGGCGTTTTTGATGAGACTTATACATTGAAAGACCTGTTGAAGCGTGATACTCGTCTTAAATTAAAGCATTCACTACCCAACATTCGTTTGTATAGTTATGGCGCTGGGTGCGCTTTAATTATATCTGCAAAAGAATCATCATTGAAATATAGACTGGAATTTTAATGGACAATAAACTGACTGAAGCATTTACAACAATTGTAAATCATCTAAAGAATGGTACTAAGAACAAAGCATTGTTGGAGAATTTTGAGGGTACTCCTGATAGATGCGTTCGAGCATTACTAGAGATGAATAAAACAGAAGCTCATATTACCGAGGAACTGACAAAGCTGTTAAAAGTAGGCTTTCCAGTAAACCGTCATGAAGATATTGGTGGTATGGTTACACAGGGTCCAATTCGAGTTCATAGTATTTGCCCACATCATTTAATGGTTGCAGAATACTCAGTCTATGTTGCTTATCTTCCATCTGAAGGTCGAGTATTGGGTCTATCTAAGTTAGCTAGACTAGCAAAACTATTAGGCAAACGTCCAGTACTTCAAGAGCAATTGGCGGCTGATATTGCGGACGTTCTTTATAAGAATGAGGATAGTGACTTTACTTTCCCATCATTTAAGAGTCGTGGTTCCGCTGTACTTCTTGTAGGTAGTCATGGTTGTATGAGTTGTAGAGGTGTTCATGAGAATGCATTGACTTCTGTGACAGAACTTCGTGGAACTTTTTGGGAACCAGGTATGGAACAAAAGTTCCTTGATTCAGTACACGCAATTAAGACATCCAATATACTATGAAAGTAAGTCTAAAACGCAAATTAATGACTGACTCAGTTTGGATAAAATTCCAAAACATTTTAGAGCATGTCAATAACTTGGCGCAGTTTGATAACTATGTTTCTGAAATGGAATCCCTACATGCTGGTAGAGCAAGCCGTAATCTACATTTAAAATCACCCTCACCAAAGAGATTGATTGATGCTGCTGCTCAAGACTCCAGTTATAGGTCACGTTGTGTTGAAATCATGCTGACGGTTCTTAGGGCACAACGAATGCTTAATGCTTCTATCGAAGCAACTACTAATCATTTGGTAGCCAAGTATTCATCTGAAATACCTGGATCAACAAAGGGTGAAAGGGAGCAGTATATAAAAGCAATACTTTCCTCTGCTTATGAGAAGTTGTCCGATTTAGAGCGTATTACAGAAGCAGCAGAGTATCTAATTGAAGATATTGATAAAGCAAGTTTTGCCCTTAAACATCAAATTGATGCAGTGTCATTGATATTAACACGCGAAACAAATTTAAGTAAGAGGTGAATATAATGAAAAGTACTCTTGATAAGAATACGTATTGGAGACCTAGCGAAGATGGTATTGACCTAGTTGTTGTATGTGATGGTGACAATAACAGAGCAACTTTAGCAGCTTATGGGTCAGCATTTCCAATGAAAGCGGCCGAAGTTGCTAGACTTCTTAATAAAGCTTTTGATCTTGGTATGGCTGCAAAAGCTTTAGAACTTAAATCAGTATTGGGATGCAAGTGAATAAGAAACTCCCATTAATCATTAAGGAGCGTCTATATGTTCCTGAAGATTATTTAGACATAGAGCGAGTTGAAAAGCTATATACAAAGGCTTTATTCAATGACCAGAAGTGTGAGCCCTGTGAGTTCATGGCCGAACGCCCCAATGATATGTGTGAGGCGTGTGATGGCTACCAAGGTACTTATAAGCTGTATGTAGAGAAAACTAAGGGAAATACTACTTACTATGGGCTGCCACTTGGTAATAAGAAGAAGATCCTAAAGCTACTTCCGAATATTAAAGAATTACCTAAACGCGATTTGCGCCCAAACAATAAGATAAAGCATAAAATAGAATTCACTGGAACCCTTCGAGATTATCAACGTGAATGTGTTGATACTATGAAGGCTAAGAAAAGTGGTGTGCTTGAAGCACCACCGAGAAGTGGTAAGTGCCAGGTTGCTGGTACACTGATACAAACAGCAGACGGTCTAATTCCAATTGAAAATATAGTTGGAAATATTCCCTATGATACACCCGTAGAAAAAGTGCTCCCATTAAACACTAAAGACGGCCTTGCAGCAACTTCCCATATATTTAAATCTAAGTCCACTACTATACGAATAACTACAGAACATGGCTTTTCGTGTGAGGGTACACCAGAGCATCCAATGCTTGCTTTAACTTTAAACGGCTTGCATTGGGTACACTTAAATGAACTATCCATACATGATAGTTTAGTTGTACACCTCCATAATGACTTATGGAAATCTTTTACTATATCAGAAGTAGAACATACGGAAATAGTAAAATTAGCATCTGAATTAAAAGTCTCTAATAGAACTATCCCAGAATTTGTATTTACCAATAGAAGTGCTGCTATATTATTGATAAATAGCCTTCTTGAAAATGACGGACTAACTATAAACCTATATAGTAAAGAAGCAGAAAAACAAGTTCAAATCCTATTGACTAATCTAAATCTTATTAGCACTATTATATGAAATACATACCATCTAAAACATTAAATAAAAAATTTAATTTTAGTGGGACTAAATATATTGATGAATATACTCCATTGATATTTAAATGCAGAAATCATCCAGAAGCCTTTTGTGCGTGTTTACCAATTTCTGTGAGAGAGTATGAATGTCCAACTTGTAGAGATTTACGCAAACCCGAAAGTATTTTACTTAGAAAACCAAAGAGTTATTATTTAGCAAAAGCCAGAGCAAAACATGGAAATAGATTTGATTATTCAAGGGTAGTCTATCACGTTAATTGTGACTTTCCAATTCCAATTTATTGCAAATCATGCAAAAATTGGAGTATTCAATCTTGGTATAAGCATATATGTTACGGATGTGCTTGTGGTAAAGCAGATCAGTCTAAACTGTTCAATAGTGAGGCTATACGAAGAAATTCTATAAAATTTGAACGTGCTAAAAAGAGACACTCAAAGCTTTACATCATTTCTAATAAAACTAAATACACTGGATTTCTTGATAAAGTCTCTATGACATGTAAAGTATGTAATACAAGTAAACAGGTTGGTCAACAGTATTTTATATGGAAGAAAAAGATAAAATGTCTAGTATGTACTCCAATTAATAGAACTAGTTCTAAAGCTGATACTTTCTTATCATCAGTAGAGAAATATGTTCGTTTAAAATTTGAAAGAGAATTCTCTCCGGGGATAAATAGGTATAGAATAGATGGATTTAATCATAGATTTGGTATAGCACTAGAGTTTAATGGTGACGCTTGGCATGGTAACTTAGACGTATATTCACCAAGAAGTAAACCCCACCCACGTTTTAGGGAACGTACTGCTTATTCATTGTATAGAGAAACTATAATTAGGGAAAAAGAATTACATAACAGGTATCATGTTATAAGCGTATGGGAGTTTGATTGGGACAACTCTCCAAGAGAAATATTACGTAAAATTAAACAAGCTATTGAGAGGATAAAAAGTGTTGAAAATTCTAAAAACAGAAAACTCTACTTTCCTATCAAAAGTGGCAAAAATAGAAATTCTAAATGAAGTTAAGGATGTTTATGATTTAACTGTTCCAAACGGTCATAATTATATATCTAACGGTCTGGTTAGTCATAACACAGTAATGTTTACTGCATTGGCATGTGAGCTTAGGGTAAAAACATTGATATTGGCTTCTCAACATGATTGGCTTGAGCAATTCTACGAAACTATCTGTGGCTCAAAAGAATTAGACGCACTAACCAACATTCCAGATATTGAAAAGTTCAAAGGTACTAAAATAGTTGGCATTTGCAAGTCAGTTGAAGATTATTTTAAGTATGAAATTTGTTTGTCTACATATCAGACTTTTATTTCTGCAAAAGGTCAAAAACGCTTCAACAAGATAAAAAATCTGTTTACATTGCTTGGGATCGACGAAACTCATCGGGCAAACGCAAATTCATTCAGTAAGGTAGTCAATAACTTAAACTGTAGATACAAGTTTGGCTTATCTGGTACCCCAGAACGCAAAGATGGGCGTGACTTTATTGTAGCACATATTATTGGTCCTACAATTGCTAAACCAAAAGTGGAGTCCTGTATTCCTAGAGTAGTGGTGGTAAAGACAGGGGTAGACACTGGCTATAAATATAGAATATGGACTTACATGTTGAGGTTCCTTGAAAGACAAACAAAAAGAAATGCACTCATTGTTAAACATGCTGTCAACGATTTAAAACGAGGCCACTCTATTGTAATTCCTGTCACGTTTCAGTCTCACGTCAATACACTGGTGTCCATGATTAACAAAGCTGTTGGGAAACGTGTTGCAGTTCCCTTTACAGGAAGAATGAGTAAGGCAGAAAGACGTAAAGTTATTCTTGATGCAAGAAATGGTAAAGTAAAAGTAGTGGTTGGAATGCGCCAGCTTATTCAATTAGGTATTAACGTACCAAGGTGGTCAGCTATTTATGAAGTAATGCCCATTAGTAACAAGCCCAATCATATTCAAGAAGTATCAAGGGTTTTGACTCCAATGGAAGGAAAGCCTAAACCACTGGTTAAGTACTTCCTTGATGACATGAGCCCTGTTAAGTCCTGCTTTAGAGTATGCTTGTTTCAAACTCATACACCACTAAAGCATGAGATAAGCGAAGAAACTTGGGTAACTATTCGTAAATACTTAGACATGAAAGACCCGGGGGATAAATATAAACCAAGATCTAAACCAAAGATAAAGGCATTTTAATGAGAACATTAACTAATGATGAATTAAAGATTAATGCGGAAACAATGCGCCATATCCTGACACTTCGTACTCTTATGGCAGCAGTCTCTGCTTATCTGGTGGAAAAAAGTTTTGAGCATGACTTAAGTAAGCTTGATGATCCAGAACTTGAATTATTTACTAAGTTTACCCCTCTTCTTAAGACTATGGAATACAATTCCGCTGAGTATAAAGACTGTATGCAGCAACTAAAACCAGCATTAAACAATCATTATGCCAATAATTCTCACCATCCAGAGCACTACAATGATGGTATTGAGGGAATGAATTTATTTGACCTTATTGAAATGTTGTGTGATTGGAAAGCTTCCTCGCTCCGTTCAAAGGGTGGAAATTTATATAAATCATTGGAAATTAACGAAGATAGATTTAATATTCCTACACCATTGGTTAAAATACTGTACAATACTCTTCCAATAATTGAAAGCTTTGCTGAGAAAACTAATATTCGGGTATCTTATCCAAATGAAACAGACTGATAGAATTCAAATTGATGCAAGAAAGAAGTTGCTGATAAAGCAACTGAATATTAGGGGTGCTCCGAAACAAGCATTTGCTATTCAACCCTTTAGTTTAAATGAAACAGTTACCTCATTCACCAGTGAAGTTGCTGGACTTAAAGCCAAGCGCATTAAGAAGCTGGATCAGTTAAACCAACTTCAACGTATACTTGAAAACCCATTTTACGGCCCATACACTTACTGCATAAGTGGTAAGCCCAATGATATGAGGGCAAAGCTACTCGCTATCTCAATCATGGCTAAGGCATTTGAAGTGCAACGTATAAGCAAGTTAAGGAAACTCAAGGATAAGAATTTACCTCTCTGGCATGTAGTTACTGGTGGATTTTCAAATCCATTGGTGGATAAATATAGCGAAACTGCCAAACCTAGTTTGCTCATTGTATCTAACATACCCGCTAATTCAACTCAGGTTAAAATTGAGAAGCTTAGAGACTTATTAGAAACTTATTCTGATATACCAAAAATTGTAGTAACTACTGGTGAAGATCCTTTGACTTTCTTCAATACTAAACTGTTCCTACCACTTAATGCTTGTATTCTACTTAATAATACTAGCGTGAAGAAGGTACTTGAAATATAAGAGGTTGTTTTGAAACTATTCAACACCCAATCAGAACTTAGAGCATTAAAAACTATTTGTGATGGCGATCAGAAGTATAGTGGTCGCCTTTTGGCACTTCTATCAGATGACCATTTTTACTATGAGCCAGCTAAAGCAGCTATCCATAGAGTTAGAGTATTAGTTAAGTCAACTGGAAATTTACCCAGCTACAGTGATTTATGTGCAGACCCCACCATTGATGAAGACTATAGAAAGCTATTGGTAAAGGCTAAAGAGACTCCTATTAAGTCCTCAAGTTTAATGAATGGACTAGTAGATACACTGAACAAGTATCATAAACTGCGTTCACTCTATTTCATGAGTGAATCCATGTTTAATAAACTGCAAAAAGAGAAAGTTGATATTGATGGTGCGCTGGAGGATGTGACAAACACTATTACTCAACTCAGAGTTAAGTCAGATATCAGTCAAAGTATTTACCACACGGGTATTAACAATAATAGTACCTCATTGGTTAAGAATTTACTTAGTAAAACTAAACCTAATTATGTTCCAACAGGTTTTAATGCATTTGATTCTAGAAATGGTGGAATCATGTATGGAAGTCTATTTGTACTAGGTGGTAGTACTGGTGGTGGTAAGAGTATGCTGTCTCTAAACTTACTCAAAAATATGAGTCTAAATGGAGAAGATGTTGCATATGTACCATTGGAAATGACTTCGGAAGAATCAATGGCTAGACTAATTTCTAACCTTGGTCAAATACCATTGATTAAGATTATTAAGAAACAGTTGACGGATAATGAAAGAAAGAAGATAATTTCTTCATACAAGCAGTATATAGATAAGTTGAAGAAGTTGGAGTGTCGCTATACTATTTTCAGTCCCGAAGAAGATATGACGGCTGAGGACATTTTGATGATTCTTAAACCCTATGGTTATCGAGTTGTAATCATTGATTATATTGGTCTATTAAAGGGGGTTGATGGGGATGATAGTTGGCAACAATTAGGTAAGGTTGCTCGTTTCTGTAAGATTTGGGCTAAAAACAATAATATGATTGTTGTATTACTTGCTCAGGTCAGTGAAGAAGGTAAGATTAGATATGCTCGCAGTATTGCTGAACACTGTGTTACAGTGGACACTCTTATTGATACAGATAAAGGTCTTATTCGTATTGATAGCCTATACCCAGATGCTAAAATTATGTCTACAAGAAAAGTGGATATAAAAGTTAAGTCTGATGGGGGGTACCTACCAATATCTGGTGTTCATTACAATGGTATTCGTCAAGTTTATAAAATAACACTGGAGGATGGTCATACCCTTAAATGTACTTCCAATCATAGGATTCGAACCCTGAATGCTGATGGTAGTATTAGTTGGAATTCTATTTCAAAATCATTAAAAGTTGGGAGCTGGGTAGCAGTTGATAAATCTAAATCTTCTTTCAGTAGGAAAGTTCCAGTGTACGAAGTACCCACAATTAGCATTCATCATAATGCTAAACCACTTGAAGTTTCTAAACTGAAAGTAAATGAAGACTTTGCGTATCTATTAGGGTTACTCAGCAGCGATGGTTACCTTGGAAAACATGGTGTTCAATTTGTTGCATCAGATAAAGCAATTATGAATGCTTACGATAAAGCCTGGGTTAAAACTTTTGGTAAAAATTCTCGTAAACTAGGGACTTACACTACACCTAATGGTATTAATATTTGGAGGAGTTTCTGTACTAGTGAAGAAGTTTGTAGACTTCTTAAATCAATAGAAGGAATGCAAGGACATGCTGAAGGAAAGTATATGCCAGACATTATATTAAACGCACCTAAAAATGTTGTTTGTAGATATATTTCTGGTGTATTTGATGGTGATGGAACTACTACAAAGTTCAATGTTAGATTTAGTAGCATAAGCACTGAGCAACTTAAAAGAATCCAATTGGCACTTCAAAAATTGGGTATTAGTGGTTCTATAAATTTTCAGCATCGTTACTTAAATGTCGGTGGTGAGTATGCTTCCAAATTTAAGAAATTAATAAAACTTACCAAGGCAAAACGTACAAAACTAGACCCGGAAAGCACTCTTAGAGACTACATTCCAGAGGATTTTATTCTACAAATTTATAAAGATGCCAATTGTAAGTCTTTGAGGTTGAAGTCTAGAACAAAATATGCTAAATCTATTCTCACTAAACTTAAGAAAGAACTTGGCCTTAGAGTTGATATGGGAGCATATAATTTTAGTTATTCTGAATTACCTAAATTAGTGAAATGTCTTAGTGGTACCTACTATGAGAAATTATTCACAGATATTTTAAAGTCTAAGGATTCTGCAAGATTCAGTCGTATTTTGAGCATAGAGAAACTTGGTGAAGAAAAAGTTTATGATTTAACAGTTCCAGAAACGCACAACTACGTAGCTAATGGTATTACTGTTCATAATTCCAATAATGCCTGGATTTTTGTTGCCACGGAAGAAACTAGAGAAAGTGGATTACTTGATATAAAACAGATAAAATCACGTAACCAAGAAATGTTTCCCTTTCAGTTAAGTGTTGATGCTTCTACAATGACAATCAAAGATGTTGACAGTTCAGAACAAACTGATAGTGATACTGAAGAACAGGATTACTTAGACGATGTAAGTGAGGATGAGAGTGACTGAAGAAAAAGTATTCGGGGACACTAGTACTGCTGAAATAGCTTTTGATTCATCTTTAACAGAGAAGGAATTACTATCACGTTTAGAATCGGGTCTATCTTCAACTTCATTAAGCAAACCTGAAAATCCATTCATAGTATCCAAGAATGCAAGCAATACATTCATTAAAACCAATGTATTGTCTCGAAAGCGAACACTTAGGGATATCAAGCGTAAATATTTTGATGGATTTCGTAAGGAAAACTTACTAGAAAATAAGACTATTGATATAGTAACTGTAGACAATAAAACTACAACCCATTTCATTAGTTCCCTTGATTCTAACATTAAGAAGATTCGTGACTTCTTAGTTTCAGAAATTGCGCCACTTGATATTGCTTTAGAACCCGCTATAGAAGAAGCAAGTCAGATTCTTAGGATTATAACTGATGATACAGAAGTTGAACCTAGTTATAAACACATTAGAACAATATTGAACGATGCTATAAATCTCAAAGTAATTGAATTCTTAGCATCCAATTTGAAACTATCAAATGACCTTAAAGGTAAATTGCTTAACGAATATTTTGAAAGTAAGACTGGATCACCCAAACGTAGTATATACGAGGTTCTTCAGTCAATGGTTAAATAATGAAAAAGACATGTTTAACGTGCGCCAATTTTAGTAGTTGTAGACATCTTGGTAAATCTGCAAGCTTTGTCTGTAAGTCTTATCAAAAGCAGGACGCTAGACAGTCTAACTACGTAAAGAATTTGTTTGGTTCAACTGACTTCGTTCATAGTGCTGGATCTAGCTTAATGGTTCCTAAGTCACCTGATGGCTACAAGCATAATGAGCTTAAGCTTGTTGAGATGCTTGAAGAAGTTCTTAACCCAGATGTAAATGTTCCTAGAGATTTAAAAGTTGATGACAGGGACTTACCTGAGTTCCCCAACTTCTTTGAATTTAGTACGTCAAAGACTGGCTTAAATGTTATTCCCTTCGCACGTCAGCTTTTCTTGGCTGCGTCACTATTCGCTGAAATATGCCCTCGTTGTAGTAATCCTAAATATATTCATGATATTGAAGCAATCCCAGTTGATTATCCAACTATGGATATTCCAGAACATATTCAATTCCTTCGTCATGGTGAATGCCCAAAGTGTAAAGCAACACGTAGAGAATTAGTTAAAAATAAAGAGATCAACTACTATAATGAACTTGCTGCTTGTGTTGGTCAAAGGGGTGGTAAATCAATTTTAGTGTCTATTCTTTCTGCTTATGTAACACATAGATATTTAAAGCTTCAGAAACCAACTGAAGTATTGGGACTACTTAATAATACTACTTTAACTGGCACTTTTGTGGCCCTTACATATCAAGGGGCTAGTGAACTTCTGTGGGCTCCATACCGCGATCTTTTGTCTGAATCACCGTGGTTTCTTTCCTACAACCAGTTATTAGATCATTACTCCGAGAAGTATGATGAAATAATTTATAAGAATGAGGATACTTTCTTACATTATAAGCATCGAGGGTTACTCCTATATCCTTCTGGCCCAAACAAAAGAACGCTTCGTGGTCGTACTCGTTGCTTGACTGCCATCGACGAAATTGGCTGGTTCTCACAAGGTGATGAAAGCGTTAAGATTAGTGCTGATGAAATTTACACTGCATTGGATCGTAGTTTATTAACAGTAAGAAGTGCTTCTAGAAACTTGCTTAAATCTGGTTTTAACAATATTCCAACTGGGTACGCATTTAATATCAGTAGTCCGTCTCATGCATTAGATAAAATTATGTCGTTGGTTAAA
>JAEHJW020006048.1_pt1 | contig 19068 bp, 25 predicted proteins | sample 9271431 | NCBI WGS metagenome assembly JAEHJW02 | reverse complement strand
CTAGGCGGCTCCCATCGGGATCACCTGACCAAATGGCGCGTGCCTCGACTCGGTCGAAGCCCACAGCACGGGGTAAGCCGGGACCGCGCTTGGGAAGGTGCCATTGAGATCGGTGAGGAAGACCAGCGTCTGAGGCACAATACCGTTCTCATCGAGCCATTGGAAACAGGGCCGGAAGTCCGTTCCTCCTCCGCCCTTCGGTTGGAGCTGGATCGGTTGACCCGCCACATAGGTATCGACATTGTGGACGAGAGCGTCGAAATAGAGAACATGCGTCCGCTGTGGTCGCTGCCCTTCAAGGATAGAGCGGATCTCCGCTTCAAAAAGCCCTAACTGGCGAGCGCTGACGGAGCCGGAACAATCGACAGCAATGGCGATCTCGCCCACTCCTTCGCGCACGATTCCTGGCAAATACAGTCCCGCCCAGATATGGCGTCGATTGGGGCGCATCCAGCTATAGTCTGCGGGGGCTGTATCCGACCAAAGCCTGCGCAACAACTCACGCCAGTCGACCGCAGCTTGTGCGGCTTTCTCGATGCTGCGTTCGAGACCTGCAGGAACTTTCCCAGCCAGCTTCGCAAGACTCTCCGCTTGTTCGACCGCAATCTGCCAATCCCGGGCCTGTTCGGACGAGTCCTTCTCATCGGCTTGCGCTGCCAAGGGAGCATCGAGAACCTGACCGATCCCGCCGGGCGTGATGGGGGCAACGGGGCCGTCCTCTGATCCGCTTTGAGACCTTTCTCCGTCATCTCCGCCCTCGGATGGATACTCCGAGTTGCTTGAAGTCTCGGATTTCTGCTGACTCTCTTGTTCGTCCGAGTCGAGCAGATTGTAGATACGCTCGGCACTCATGCCGCGAAAGCGATTGTCGAGGAGCACGTCCTTCGGCAGCGTGAGCCCAGCATCGATCAGCAAAGGGTTGATGGCGTAATCGCATGCCATGTTCCAGCGCTTGAGGGAACGATCGGCGCGCCGGGTGTGGTGTTGCAGCGCCGGGTGCATGACCTCGTGAGCCAGGACTCCCGCCAGTTCACCTTGAGATAGTGTCGCGACGAAGTCCGGGTTGTAGAAGAGCGAGACGCCATCGGTTGCCATGGTTTGGATCGATGGCCGCTCCTGCCCCTTCAATCGAAACAGGAGCGAACCGAAAAAGGGATGATCGAGCAGAAGTGCGGTGCGCGCCTTCTGGATTCTGAGAGCGGTGCTGGATTCCTTTTTCATGCTGCAGCGGGCGCCTCCATGTACACCGACATATGAGAAACGATGTCCTCGGCCGTCGGAGTGTCTGGATCCTCTGTCGAGGCTTTGGCCTTTCGGTCATGCAAGACCTCATCCATCGCGGCGACAATCTCCGCCGCCTCCGATGCCGTTGCCACGCGTAGGATTTCGTTCCTCTTGAGATCGCGGGCCGAGTAGTTGCAGAGACGCTCCTTGATCTGCGCTGCGAAGCGGTTCAACTCACCGTCCTGATTCACATTGAGACGCGGCAGGAGGTCGACCAGATCGAAGACGTTGGTGACGAGCGAAGCATGGAAGCGTGAATCTGGCTCGTTCAGCCGGTCGACCATGTGGGAAACCACCTCTCGAAGTCGCTTCCAGAGATCGTCTGTTCCGCGAGCGAGCGACTCACGGACATTCCGGTCGATCTCACGAGCAACGCGTGTCTGCTCCTCTGCTGAGAGGTTGACGCGGAAATCTTCGCCCGTTGGAATGGGCAGGACTTCCAGCTTGACAGCAAACTTCTCCCGCAACTTGTCGGCAGCGGGATAGTCTTCTTCGCGAAAGAGGCCGTTCAGTTCCGGACGCACCTGCTCGATGTAGGACGGGTACACCGCGAGAAAGTCTTCGACGCCCTGGGAGAAGCCCGTCTCGAACTCCCGCATCTGCTCCGCCAGCTCGAAGTAGAGGTGTGCCGGCAACAGGCGGAACCCCTCGTCCGACCACGGTAGGGTGATCTTGTAGAAGTATTGGCGAATCTGTCCGGCGAGAGTGCGCAGCTGCTCGAGCTTCTCCGCGCCCATCAGGAGTTGCTTGTTGTATCGGCCCGCGCCCGGATGCGCTCCATGTTGGCTGGCGACATCGCGGCTGACTTTGCGATCGTGTTTGACCGCCGTCCAGATGCTGATATGGATCACGGCAAGCATGGCCCGTTCGGTAATCATTGAATGACCTCCGCATGTTCGACACCGAAGCGAATGAACTCCGGCGTGAAAGTAATGGCGCGGTCCCGCGCCGAGGCGTCGCGCATGGCCAGCACGCGCATCTCTGTGGGCATCCGGTCGAGGTACTTGATCCCATTGGCCAGGGAGTGATCGGTAATGGCCCGGCCGAGGGCCGTAGCGATGGCAATCTGTGCGGATGGCTCGTTGGGAAGCGGCGCAGTCTCCGGGTTCAACAGGATCTCGTGAATCGACGGCAACTGACGGAACAGCCGCAGGAACGCGACGAACTCAGTGGCCGCCGCAGGCCCGATCGTCCCTTCGAGGAGTTGGACTTCGATCTCGTTCGCGCCGGACAACAGGCCGTTCTTCTGCCGGTACGAGAATCCATTCAGCACATTCGACGCCATCTCCCAGGAGCGGGGAGTGGGCCATGTGTTTGCATCCGACGTTGCGTCCCCATCCTGCAGCAACGCGGGCTTGAAGCGAAGGAAAGCGATGACTTCCGGCCGCACCTTCGCCCGAACCGCCCACTTGCACCAGTCTTCGAGATCCGCATCGAGGGTGAGGTGAACGAACCGGTTGCGAAGGGGCCGCGGCATCGAGAAGTGAACGCCGCGCTCCGAGGCTGGGTTCCCGGCGGCAATCACTACCCACTCTTCGGGCAGGACATATTCACCCAGTCTGCGATCGAGCACGAGCTGATAACAGCCGGCCTGTGTCATTTGCGGCGCCGAGGTCAGCTCATCGAGAAAAAGAATTCCCTTGCCCGAGGTTGGAAGAAATTTCGGGGGTACCCATTCGGTCCGATCGGAGGCAATGCGGGGCAATCCGCGCAGATCGACTGGATCGAGTTGTACGGCGCGAATGTCGAGGAAGTTCAGATCGAGGTCGTTTGCCACCTGGGAGACGATCTGCGACTTACCGACGCCGCAGGCGCCCCAGATGTGCAGAGGCACACGTTCCGCTATCAGCGCATGGAGCGCTTCATACAGCATGCTTGGTTTCATGGATTGTCCTTGTTGGTTTGGGAGAGATGGTGAAGAGGAGCGAGGATTACGTTTTCCGTTGCAGTGCTCAGACTTCTTTCGGAGAGGAACTCATTCAGGCCACGATCGGGAGGCGACGCCGCACAGACAGAGCCGGCAAGTCACGCCACCGCTCCCGCCGTACTTTGCGTGCAATGGGAACCTCGTTCAAACTCCGCGTTCAGGAGTCAGGAGTAAGCAACAGTGGCACCGGAGGCTACGTCCATCCTTGCGCTCATGGCTGGTCTTCGTTGTGGCCCTTCAAATCTTGCGGTCCCTCCACCTCGGGAATTCGAAACGACTGCACCGCGCGTCTCTGGGAGGCCGTCAATCCATTCATCCAACTGCGGATCGGCATCTCGCGCAGAAAATCCGCTGGCGTGAGGATCGCCTTCATGTCCTCGAGGATATGGACCTCGGCAATCGTCCGCGTCGCAACCGCGCCTCCGCCAGACGCCCGTTTGTAGAGGTCTCCGAAGAACTGTTCGCAGAGCGCCACACCGAAGGTCGTGTGCAGCAGCGCCCGGTGACGCCAATCCGCCAGATAGAGCTTCGACTGGTCGAGAAATTTGTGGATCGCCACATAATCTTCCGGTGTTCCTCCGAACCGGCGCGCTGATGATTCGCTGTGGAACTGAACATTTCCCATGACCTCAATCTCCTCTCAGAAGAAGCTGCTTCGCTTCGGCCGCCGTTCCATGCTCAGTCAGAATCTGGACGAGTTCCTGACGGGCCTCGGCGAGTTCGTGAAAACTAGGCTTCTGGATGGTGTAATCGACCGTGCTGGGCGATTCACAGTACCCGCTGGCCCGGCCCGACGCTCCATCGTTGTATTCCAGGTGAAAGCCGACCGGCTCGTTCCATCGCAGACCGAGATCGATCAGCTCTCGAAGCGTATCTTTGGTCGCATCCGAAATCTCTCCGTCTTCCATCAACTCACAATAGTCATCGACACAGGCGGACTGATTTTCGGAGGCCGCGTTGACGGTCACGCCAATTTCTTCCCTGGAACTGTCCCAAATGGAAGGAAAGGAATATAGGGCCAGCCGGACAACCCGCTCCAGTTCTTCCTCACTGCCGCTCTCGAAAGAGAGAGATTCGCTACCGTAATCGGATTCGCGAAGAACCCGGTCCTCATCGAGTTGATCATTGATCTCGTCCCAGAAGATCTCGGTTGCATAGTCGTGAAGGGTTTCATCGCGTCTTTCCGGATCGAGTCCGGCGACGATCGATGGTTCCCAGGCAAAGGCAATCTCCTCGTCTCCGTACTCGAGGTCCTTGCAAGTCCCACTTCCGTCCATACGGTAGGAGAACTGAAAGGGGATTTCCTCGTACTCACCGACATCGACCCGGATTGAGTAGACGACAGCTTCCGGGGAGCAGGGTGCAACTTCGTTAGTCATAAGCCTCCTTTGGCAGGCAGCAGGAGCTTGCGTCCAAACGGCACGGCAAGGTCCTGCGTGGCCGCCCACAGCAGCGGGAAGGCGGGCTTGTTTTCCGGGAAGGTGCCTTCCAGATCGGTAAAGTACACGGCAACGTCGAGCGGAACGCGACGCAGTGCTTCGAGGGCGGGCCGGAAATCGGTGCCGCCTCCGCCTCTGGCCACATATCCCTGAATCGGCTTCCGATGCATGGACACTTGCTGGACGCGAGCATCGCAATCGACCAGCAGGACCTCGCATCCCGTCCTGGTCATCAGGCTGTTGATCTCGGAGATAAAAGTGTGGAGAAGCTTGTCGCCGATGGAGCCGGACGTATCGATTACGACACCCGCGCGGCGGACTCCCCGACGGCGGTCCGTGCCGGGTTCCATCCAAACGGCATCTTTCCCCAAGACAAGCGTGCGCCGGCTTGGGCGATTCCAGGATGCTTCGGTCAGAGGCATCAGCCGCGCCGTCAGAAAGTTCCTCAATACCGCCTCCCAGCGCACAACGGATTTCGGTACATCCGCCGCAAGACGCCGTAACAAGGATGCGGGAGCCGAACCGGCCTGGGCGCGCAGCAATCTCTGCCGCCAGATGCCCTGTTCCAGGCTCTGCTCGTGAACTCCAGGCGCAGGAAAAGACGCTTCGCCCGCGCTGTGAAGATCTCCTCTGGGGATTCCATCTCCGTTGCTGAGAATCTCGTCGCGCCTCTTCTCATCGCGTTTGACCTCGGCGTAAAGTTCCTCCGCCGTCCAGAGTTCCGCGGGCCATTGCTTCAACTGTTCCGAGGCGAGGCAGTCCTCGGGATACAACGCTCCCGACGGCAGCGCGCACCAGTGGCAGGCGCGGATCGAATGATTGATGACGGCATCGCACGCGATGTTCCAACAGCGGCCATCGAAGGCGCTTCCTTCGCGGTTCGCCAGCGCGTCACCCCGTTGCACATGCCGGAGCGCGACATGGAGTGCCTCGTGAATGGCAATCGCCACCTGCTCTTCGGGCTTGTACTCGAAATAGCGCTCGGCAAAATACATCCTTCTGCCATCGGTCCAGGCAATACGTCCTCGATCGGTGACGGTCACGGCGGGAACATACAGCAGAATGCCCGCCAGTCCGACATCTTTGCTGACGGCGCGCCGCAGATTGCGGGAAAGCATCTCCTGGGTCGTCATAGGCCGCTCCTAGTGAACCAACTCCTGCGCTTTGCTGCGGTAGACGCGCTGATAGGTCTCGGATCGGGTCAGCGCCTGAAATTGGTTGGTGCGGTGGGCCTTGCCAAGCAGCAACTCCATGCCCAGCGACTGGATCTCTCTGCGCGGCAGCGCATCGGAGATCTGGCTGACCGCCTCCAGCAGTTCGATGCCCTGCTCATACTGCGCGAGCTTTGAGGTATATCGAACGAGCGAGTACGTGAGCCCGTAGAGGCCAGGCAGCGTTGCCGGCACCTTTCGTGCGGCTTCTTTCGCAGGCATGCTGAGCAGCTTGTCGATCGGGGGCAATTGACCGATCTCTTCGAGGGTGTGAAAAAACTGCACGGCTACAGCCTCTCCCACCAGTCCGTTGACGGCGATTGAGCGCACGCGCTGATCCTTGGTCGCCTCCAGCACACGGGATACGCGGGCCCAGGAGCGCGGGGATGGCGTCACCAATTGCTCAGTCTGCTCCTGGCCACCGCAGCTATCGAGCATCTCCGGGCGTACGCGAAGGAAAGTAATCACCTCGGAGGCAATGGTGTGATTCACTGCCCACTCCATCCAGTCCTCCGGGTTCGCCACAACATTGAGGTGCATGAACCGGTCCGCGAGCGCGGTTCCCATCCCGTAGCTCACGGCCCCATCCTCGGGAGCGTTGCCGGCGCCGATCACCCAAGCCTGGTCGGGAAGGCGATGTTTCCCGATGCAGCGATCGAGAATGAGTTGATAGGCCGATGCCTGAATGCGGGGCTCTGCTGCAGTCAACTCGTCCAGAAAGATCGCAACCGGAGTATCGATCTCGGGAAGGAACTCCGGCCGCATCCATTCTGTCTGTCCGGTTTCGTAGTTGATATGCGGTAGGCCGCGAAGGTCGCAGGATTCCAGCGTCGTCAGGCGCACGTCGATCAGATCCATTTTGTTGGTCTGCGCATACTGCCGGATGAGGTCCGATTTTCCGATGCCTGGTTTTCCCCAGAGGAACACCGGCATACGAAGGTCATAAGCCGTCGGCAGAAATCTGGCGACTTCTTTGGGGCTGCTGGGTAGCGTATTCAGCATGAATGGTCCTTTTTGAGGGGTTTCTGAAAACGTTGGTCCGTCACTCTCCTCAGAAGCGGTCCTCGAAGGAGTCCAGCCCGGAGACGCGGGCACTCGCGTCAGCGCCACGATCGTTATGCGAGGAGCGGGCTTCGAGGACGGCGTGAAGATCTCGCGCCGAAGACTCTACATCACATCGCGCGAGACTTTAGAAATTGAGGACTGGAGGACCTTCGATCGGCAAGGAGCGATCCAGTGTGGCGAGACGAAGATGCTATTGCAGCCTTTCGATCACGCCTTTCAGATCGTCGATGGCATGGCTCAGGGCGAGACGGGCTTCCTGAAGCTGTGCGCTTCGGGAAGCCCTTGCGTCGAAGGTATCTCTGATCTCTGAGACGATGAACTGGGCCAGCGTATCGCCAGAGCCTTGTCTGCGCTCACCCGTCTCCGGGTCAAAATATTCCGCGAGGTAGCCGTCCGCATAGGCTTCGTTGGCCAGGTTCAGTAATTCAACGAGAGAAAGTTTTTCTGGTTCTGCCATGATCGGCTCCATAGAAGAAGTGAGTCTTGCCGAACTTTGTGCCGCCACGGCTTCCTGATGGCTGTCAGGCCTGTTTTTCGGAAGCGGGGCACTCGTATCCGGCTTCGATGCGACTGTTTGCTCAGGGGCCCATTCGATCAGACCTTGGGCCCAAGACACCGATTTCGCTTCTCCATCCCAGGATGTCGTCTGGATATTGTGGAGGTGTCATCGGAATGGGTGCTGCAAGGAATGAGGATCTCAGCGATCCGGAGCCGCCAGTGAGGACTCTCCCTCGCATAACTTCCAGGTCGCTGCAAGATTCATTCCTTCATGAACAACCGGTACAGGCGGTCGACTCGAGCCGCATTGCGCGCCAGAATCCTGTTCTTTCCGAGCTGCAGGGCCGGGCTCGCAAAGCCGAGCCTGCGGGCCAACTCCGCCCTACTGAAACCCTCCTCGAGCAGCGTGTGAATCTGCCGCCAGGTCTTGCCAGCGGGCACCAGCGCCGCGTCGCTGACGGCGAGATTGGTCACTTCAAGAATTCTGTTCAGGGTCCGTTTCCGAATCTGCGTGCGTCGGCCACACCTTATCTGGGCGATGATCGAGGCGGAAACGTCCGAGGCGTCTGCAACCGCGCGCCGTCCAACACCCTGTTTGGATAAACGCAAGATGTGTCTCCTCGCGGGGTCCGCAGGAACCAGCCCATTCCAGTCCCCGCTCTTACGCGCTTTCGCCCGCTCGCACTCGTACCGCGAATTTGCTGCGCGGCAGGGCAGGCATCGGCAGCCCGCCATGTACTTCAAACGGATGCCGTGAGATTTTTGTGCTGCAAGCTCCGCGACGTCTCGAAGGTGCGTTGGTCGCATCTGACAATCCTCCATAACGGCGCACACCTGTGCGCACAGTGATCTCCAGGCAGGGGATGTGTGGAGGCCTATGTTGACGGCGGAGAGAACGGGTTTCGGCGTGGTCCGTTCCAGTGAATGCACGAATCCGAGGGAGGTAAGAGATTTACTGAAACTCCGCAGTCAAACGAGCTCTTGCGATGGCTTCAGAGCGGCGCATGCGGAGTGCAAGCGGGCTGCGTGACCGACTTTGCCGGAAGACCCGGTATATGGCGCTTCCACGCGATGACCTTCCGAGATCAGATCCGTCCCGGCGGCGAGCTTTGCCAGGGACTCGGAGCGGTCTACGATATGCAGTTGAACAAGCGCGGTATGGTGTACCAGACCCTCGCACAACTGAAAGTTCAAATTCTTGATGCTTTGGCGCGTCGTGAGATCTTCCCTGGTGACGACCTCAACGTACACACGACGATAGATAGGCGCGGCCATGCATGACACCTCGTTTGTTTGTTTTTTTGAGTTTCCGGGAAGGAGAGAACCTTCCATCGAGTTCGAGCAGGTGCCTTCTGAGACACGAATGAACGCAGGCAGCGAGGAGTGGCGCTGCCCAAGCGTACCGAGAGAACTCGCGGCCGTGACAGGCTCGGGAGCTTACGCCCATCGCCTCTCGATGCCCTCGCGCACCTGTCTCGACCACCGAGCCATGATGCTGCTTCGGGCTGTTGACTGCTGCCCGAATGAGGCTCAGCGGCACTGAGGATTACTAGCTTTTTGTAGCTTCGCCAATGTTTCGAGAAATGCCTTAGGTCGGATATTCCACCTGCCCGGGCAAATCTTGCTGTTGCGTGCCAGATGACTCCAGGCGCGGAGGCTCCGGGAACCTGCCGACTCCGGCGGCGGCCTTGGCCGCTTGTTTCCGCTGCGAGATCGTTGCAGGCAAATGCGTAATGCGTTCGATCTCTTTCTCCGTCTCGAGCAACAGGTCAAACCTATGCGCCTCGGCCAGGGCAAAGAGCGTGACGGCGACACCCGCGGCTTCCTGCTTTACTTCACCCGGTGGCCGTGCATAGACATAGGCTGCAATTGCTTCCAAATCGGCGATCTCCATGCCCGACGCCTGGGCGAGTTCGCAGGCCTCTTCGACAACCCTTGCGATACGTTCTTGTGCGTCTTCGAGTGCTGTCCGTCCGAACCTCGTCGTGATCCATTCCCAGACGGTCTTCTGATAGTTGGCTCCGTTGGCTGGTTTTGTTCCCATCGCAGTTCTTTCAATAACTGCCGGAATCGGCATGGCCGGATACGTCTTCATGGCAACCTCTTCTTCTATGGCGAAGCACCTGGCTACCGGCGAGCGGAGTCAGGCAGCCATCATCTCGACGTAGACTCTGTGGTTTCTGCGCCGCTTGTTGAGGCGCCCATCCGCAAACGCTTGATAGACAATCTGTCGCTCGGCGTCTCGTGCGGCGCGATACGCCCGCGCGATCTGGTGGCAGAGATTCCAGATCATCTCCGGTGGGAAGCTCGATGCGATATGTCCCCAGGTATCGCCCGCCACCAGATTGTCGAAGGCATAGCCGAACATGCCTCCCCCGTGGTGCTCAAGGACCACGATTCCGTTTTTGTAGAGCCCGGAAGGATTGCGGTAGATTCCATAGCGGTAACTATCACCGGTCCATCGGGTCGTGGAATTCGATCCGCTGGGCCGCGCTTCGCCGAAGATCCCGGCGCCAAGAAACTCGAGCCCGCTCACAGGCACCTCGCGTGCCTCACCGCTGTTGAGATGGTCTTGCATGTTGTAGCAGCGGACGGTCTGCGGCGGCTCTGGTCCCGATTCCCCGAACCAGAGCTGTGCTACGTCATCGGTTGTCCAAAAGTGTCCTGGACGAGATTGTGTTGGTTGCATGGCGCATTCCTTTTCTTGCATGAATGTTTGCCGGACGGCAGGCTGGCTGTGTAGGGAAGTTCTCCCCGGCGAGGTGCGCTCATCCTTCGTTAACCGCTTCAGTGTCTCGAAGGCCACACCGGCATATAGCGCGTGTCTGCCTCTTTCCGAGAGCTCACCACATCCGGATACGAGGACGAATGGCGTCCCCAGCAGGCGGCGCCGTCTCTTGGGGTTCGGTGACGGATCGAACCGCCGCGCCATCATGCGTGCGATTTTCGCAAAGCAGAATGGATATGCATGATGTCCGTCATGCGGCAGGGCTCAAAGGGAGCCTCACATAGACCGACGAACCGGCGCACGGGATTGCCTAGCCGAATCGGTAGATCGCCGGTTTTGACATAGGAATCGAGTAGGAACGGCGTGGACGGCTTAGCGCAGGACCGACGCCGGGTTGAAACTCCCGATGGACATAAAAGTGGAATATCTTTCGGCGTCTGACTCACAAGATGAAATTGGCCGCTGCGTAGTATCCGAGGATTGTGTCGCGTGGACGGACGCCATACGCTGCTCCTCGTTGTTACAGCAGATCCTTCGGGGGCGAGAGTATCTCGACTTTGGGGAAGTACGTTTGATAGCGCGCAACGTCGCGCGTCAGCAACGCCAGATGTTCAATTGCCGCGTGCGCGCCAATATAAAAGTCCGGGAGCGGAGTGTTTCGCAGACCTCCGCGCCTGCGATAGGCCAGAAAACACTTGCCAGCCAGGAATCCGGCTTCCCAGGGAAGTGGATCTCTTTGGTAAAGGTTGCCGGGCAAAGCAGCATTCAGCGCTTCGATGGTCGTATATCCGATCGACACTTCGGCGTAAATGATGGGATTGACGATCAATATCGCATGTTCGGTACACTCGGCGAGCGCACTCCCCGACCATTCGCTCCACTTCGCGTCATTGGTGGCGATGTCCAGCAGAATATTACTGTCAACAAGGACACCGCGGCAGTTGCGCAGACGTGCCGGCAGACTCGTCAAAACCGGTTTCACCTGGCTTTCCTGCCATGGCGGGCCTCTACGCGCGTCAATGCCATGATTTCGTCGGTGCTCATGCGAGTGTCCGCTGTGCCACGGAGCGCTTCGAGTGCTCTGTTTCCTCGGATGCCCGTGCCGAGCGCGCGTTTGACTTTGCGAATGCGGGCGTGATCTCCAGCCACCTCGAACTCGACTTCAGTATGAGGCAGGAGGCCCAGCCGGTTACGGACATCTTGCGGAATCGTCACTTGTCCCTTGCTGGTGATTTGCATAGTAATACTCCTAGTGGTAAGTGTAATGTCCGAATCTTGAGAGTGCAAGTTGCCCGTCAACGAGTGCAACTGTCGTTGCAGCTTCGTTCTGCTCTTGCCTCAGCTATATGTGGACACTGCCTCGTATCGAGGCCTGGTGATCGCTGAATGCCAACTCATGCTTCTTTTTCACGGTTGAAATTTGAATCATAAGCTGGACACGAGAAGCATGATGTGGTCACTGCAACCTTTTTTCAGCGCTGCGTTTCATCTGCCGCTCAATAAATGAAGCATAATCTGGCCGAGACTTCGAATATGAAGCATAAACTGGCCAAGAACTTCGGCCTTTGTTTTTTCAGCGTCCATTTACCGGCATGGGGGGTACACGCGCGCCGATTGGCTCACTGAGTGACTCGCCAGTTATCGCCTATGGTCATCCCACATGTTTTTTCACGAGACAAGCAGATTCGTCAATACTGGCCGGCTTTGCGAGGAGTAATCTGGCTCAGAGCTGCTGTTCCATGGGTCTTGACTAATGCAGTTTGCTCCTGCTCTCTGGATCGGAGAGAGAATTGTTAATTCCCCGAAAGGAGCTGAATCAAGGTATGGCTTTCGATCTGCTTTCCGTTTTGCCTCAACTGCTCCCATCCGCTATCAAATGGGCGGAAGAACAGTCACTTCGCGCGCAGCAGACAGGTCAGCCGCTGGATATATCAGGTTTAGCTCTCGCCAGACAGGTAGGGGTTCAGCATTCCGAACGCATCCGAACCCAACTCGTCGACGCGCTTCCCCTGCCTGATGAGCTATCACTGCGCCAGGCCGCACTTGCGACCGGATTGCTGGGCACTGGCATGATCGGCCTGACGTTGGGCTATAGCATCTTCATTGTGCGAGGGTACATGGGGCCGCGGCTTCTGTCACATGAATGCCGCCATGTCTATCAATATGAGACCTCTGGCTCCGTTGCTGCATTTCTGCCGGTCTATTTGCAGCAGATCGCAACGGTCGGTTATCTCAATGCCCCTCTCGAGCAGGACGCACGTGCATACGAAATCGAGATTGCCTGACGCCCAAGAAGACCACATCGCCGTCGGACTGAAGGGAAGCGATCAGGCGCCTACCAATCTGTTTATTTCAATGTAAGCGTGAATCCAGAATCGGGAGGAGTGCTGCATGGCAAAGCTGCGCGCGGATTTCAAGTCGGACGTATTGACGATAGCTCGACAGCAGTTGGCCGCGGAGTGGGGTGCCGAGGCTCAGCAGATACCCGATGACGACGTTCTCGTCTCCTTCTTCGATTCGTTGCGAAGGAGGCCAGCGGTTCGACCACGAACGCTTTTGGTAGCCGATGACTTCCAGTGCCCGCCTGACTATGAAGACGGTTGGAAGGCATTGCAGAAAAAGATTGTTGAGGGAGAGGACCTTCGCCCACACTTGAGCCGACGCCACGCATCGCTGGATACGCTCGATGGTCTGCTCAACGAGTGGGGAGTTCACCACCTGCATCTCGGAACCGCTCTGGCAGGTAATTCCGGCCATGCTGAACGCAGTGGTCCCGTGCTCTTTGCCCGGATCACAGACGAAGACTTCTATGCCATCAACGTCTATCCTCACGGCGCTTGGGAAAATTCGAGTGTACTGGAAAGCCTGCATCGAAACTGGCCGGACTCGATCAAAAACTGCCGGATCAAGGGCATACAGGGTGAACCACTGACCGAAACGCAGCGGCGCAACCTGAGGAAGTCGAACGTCCAAGCCGCTACCGCGATGGTAGACGGAACTGTTTACATGTCAATCGGCGGCGTGGCAAGCTCTGGCACTTCCGCCGAGGCCGTAATGCGTGCAGATATGCTCTGGTCGGACGTCGAACGACTACAGATCGCTGTGCAAGAGCAACTTGAAAAGTTTCTGCCTCACCTGCGGGCCGGCGGATATACCGACCGAACGCAGATCAAAGCAACCCTAATGGCCATCACATCCAATGCATTCCAAGTGTCGTTTCCCGATTACGGAGTTCTCTCGAATGTGACGCTCGAAGGTGGCTGGTTTCACAGAAGGCGGTCGCCATAACAACGGCGCATAGCGTGTGGAACTCGCCCGGGGCTAGTTCCACACTGCAATGGCATACGACAAGGGATCGGTGCTAAGAATCGAGAAGAAATATCACGGAGACTAGCGAGTGCCGCATCGGGAGGTCTGCTGATTAGTCCCGAAAACGCAGCAGCATTCCGCAACGCAAAACCAACCCGGTTTGCGCAAACGAAATGAAGGCTCTGAACCGACTACGACGCCGGCATTTATGCTTCAAATTAAGAATCTTCGTTTCAAAAGAAGCATAAAGTGGTCCACTTATGCTTCTTTTTTTAACGGGTTTGACAGGGGACATGCTTCAGACGCGCATGGGCATCAAGACATACCGCTGTTGATACTCAGGGTTGAAGGCCTCAGGAGCGATCACGGCTGCAGAGGAAGCATTCTTGAGGGAGAGACGCACCTCTCCTTCAGGTCCAATCGTCTTCAAAAAGTCCACCAGGAAGCTGCCATTGAAGCCAATGGTTATCGCTGGGAAGGCATAGCTGAGAGGCAGCGTCTCCTGCGACTCGCCCCGATCGGGCACCGAAGCGCTGATGGTCAGCATATTTTCCTCCAGGCGAAGCTTGACCGCGTTCGACCGCTCGTCGGCAAACTCGAGAACACGCTGGAGCGAGGCAAGCAGGTCCGCCGTGCCGATGACTGCGGCGCTCGCGTTGTCGCGAGGCACAATCGCTTCATAGTTCGGGAACTGCCCGCTGAGCTTCCGCACACTCAGCTTGCGCGGGCCGATCTGGAAATATACGTTGGCTTCGTCCTCGCTGAAATCGAGGGACTCTGCCTTCGTCGAACCGAACAAAGAGAGCAGGTCGCCCATGCATTCTCTTGGCAGGAGCACCTTCCTGAAATCCTCGATAGGTAAGCTATCTTCCTGTACCTCTACGAGAGACAGTCTTCGGCCATCGGTAGCGACCATGCCCATCCGGTCCGCGCGCAGCAGGAGCAGCGCGGCGTTGAAGAGATACCTGTCTTCGGAGCTTGCGACAGCAAAGAGGCTCTGTCGGATCAGCGTCTTCAGCGCACGGCAACTGATGCGGATGGGTGCAACCGCAATGGCGGGAGCCGGCGGAAAGGAAGTGGGAGCGAGTCCCGGCATTTTGGTGCGAGAGTGCCCGGCCGTGATCTGCACCTGGTAATTGTCGAGCACCTTCATGCTGACGGTTCCATTCGGCAGCAGCTTCAGATAATTGAGGAGCTTCTGAGCGGGCACTGTCGCTTGGCCCGGGGTCTTCACCGCGGCTGGACACTCGGTTGTCACGGTCCTTTTGAGATCACTGCCAGTGATGGAAAGAAACCCGTTACCTGTCGTTTGCAACAGAAGATGGGAGAGGATCGGCTGCGTACTCTTCCCATCGGACACTCGCGCCGCCGCTGCGACCTCGGCGAGCAACTGATTGCGGTCGACGGCCAGCTCCATGAGAGTTGCGTCTGTCTGTTTCGATTCTGAAACCGTGGAGGCTACGGTAGCCATAATGGGATAAGTTCCTTTCGAGGTTTTTTGATCTCGGCGCGCTGCCAGAGATCGATGTCGGCTTGCTCGTTGCTCTCGACCCTTCGGAATCGTCCGATAGGGGCATCGGCACGAACTCGGCTAAGCCGATCGAGCAGATCCCCTGCGATGAAGGAAGGTGTATGGGATACCTGTCGCGCAAATGTTAGGCTTACTCTATTGGAGGAAGGATGAGCATAACCGGTGCTGTAGCGGAACTGAACAAAGAGATCGAGCGCCTTACAAAGATTCGGGACTCTCTTCTGCAGGGCGCCCCAGGCCAGGACGCTGCACGCACTCACGCGAGGGCCGTTCCAGCAGACCCGGCAAAAAAGGCCGCTCCGCGCACCAAGCGAGTACTCTCCGCTGCCGGTAGGAAGAAGATCTCTGAGGCAAGCAAGGCGAGATGGGCGGCCGTCAAGAAGGCGAAGTCAGCCGCCCAAAAAGCGACAGCATCCAAGTAGTTTTCGGCGGTCGAGGCTGTCAGCGTACTTGAAGGGAATCTCAGGCGACTTCGTCGACGTCTTCGTCTTGGTCCGTACCGTCTTCCTGGATTTCGTCGAGAATCTCTTCTTCATCGTTCGACTGAGCCCTGGAGTCCGCGACCGGAGCCTGTACGGCGGCCGGTTCGGCGGTGGGCATGTCGAACAGACTGGCCGTCTTCGGTGGGGCAGCTTTGGCGGGCTCGGCTGCTTTCGCGGGTTCAACGGCCTTCGTGCCGGTATTCTTCTCAGGCTCCTTCTTGCCGGAGTTCTTCGACTTCGCACGGGCTTCCGCCTGCGCCGCCTTGGCGGCCGCGTCCATCTCAGCCTTCGCCTTCTCCAGGGTGTTCTTCAGCTGAAGATGCGAGCCAATGAAGCCGACAAGCGTCGACGAGAGTTCGGCATCCAGTTCTTCGGCAGTACCGGTCACACTGAGTGGTGTGGTGAGAGCGTCATTCTCACCGTCTTTGATCTTTTTCGGAATGATGTTGACCCGGATCTGGTCCTCGTCAACAAGCGTTAAGGTCATCAGCACAGCGCGATGACGCAGGATGGGTACAAGCTCCTTGAACATTTTCGGTTCTCCTTGAGTGACTCACCTCGACGAGGTGGTGGTGGCGGGTTATCCCGGGCGCGGTGTCCCAACATCGGGATCATCCCAGTGTTGGGTGTACCGTTGCCCGAAGGCGAGGGACTTTCGATAAGCGGGAAGATCGTTTTCTCGCTGCCAAAGCAATCGATACATCGTGGTCACTGCCGCTTTCATGATCCTTTTCATCTCTTCATCCGAGACGTGCGAATACTCAGGCCTGCCGCTACACAGGCCACAGGGCTTCCCTGCATGCAGGTCTTCGATCGGACCATTACGAAATGCAAGCGCGGTCAACGCTTTGGCTTCGAGGGAGAGAGCAGGGTCGAGTGGCATCTTCATGGCGCACCTCCGGTACGATCCACGATACCGCCCAGAGTTGAGAAATACTTCAATGTTTCACGAAAGCAAGCGCACATTTTCGGGAGCGCCGCCGAGTGCGTCTCCATAACTCAAGGTCTACGGGTAACGCGGACATCTGCCCCGTTGCTGCGTTGAAAAAAGCACCGTGATGCGTGAGCCTGCCGTAGCGGAAGAGTCGCGCAAGCATTGCGAGAGCGCTGGAGGCAAGCGTCTGGTTGATGAACGGCTCCTGCCGGTTCAGCGCTTCGACGGCAGAGCAGCTCGGCAGCGGATCTTCGCCGGCTTCCGCATCGGCGATCTCCGGATAGAGTTCGCTGACCGTGCGCAGCCGGTCGGACTTTCTCCGGTTACGCGCATTCAACGGCTGACCGAGGACGTATTGGCCGCTCGCGGCGTTGTTGCCGAGATCGAGCCAATATGTGGTGGTGTTGAACGTCTTTGCCAAGGCCTTTGCGATGGTCTGCCGTGCGCTCCGCGTATCGACGCATCCGATGAGGATGTCCGGGTGCGTCTCAGGGTTTCGCCGCGAGACGCGTTCCTCGATGTAGACAGGCTGCGCCTTCCATCGGGTACCCCAAAACAGGTTGATGCGGTTGATCAGTACCGTCGCCTTGTTTAAGCCTATGTCGGAGACCGAAAATGGTTGTCGGATGCAGTTGGTTTCTGAAACCGTGTCGGCATCCATCATGGTGACATCGAGCCCGCCTGGGTGGCCCCATGCCCGCATCGCCTGGTCGAGATATGGCAGACCCATTGCGATCGCGCTGCCGGTGCCTCCAGCCCCGACAATGAGGACGTGGATTCGCCTGTTTTCGAGAAAGCCAGCAGGAAGCATGTGCTCAGTTCGCATACTATTGCCTTCCTTCCGCTACGAACTGCGACAAGGTTTCCGGCAACTGGATAAGAGTCTCTCTCGGAAACGGTTTTCGCTTGTTCGCAAGGCCTGCCCACAGGGCTTCAAAGCCGCCCTTGTGCCGTGTCACCCGTCCGACATTTGCATGGGTAAAGTTCGATTCGTAGAATCCCTGCTCCCACTGGGCCATGGCTGCAACGGAGGAACTCTCCGGCCTGCGCATCGATCCGGTGCAGACGCCGCCATCGCTCGAAAGGTTCCAGAACGGCGCCACCGCAACTTTGGTGTCCGCGGCAGGACGCTTGTTTTCGAGCAGCGCGCGGATGCGCAGGGAGCCGTTCGAGACCTGCCAGACGAGCGGCGGTTGCGGGAAGACGTTGCCATCCAGCTGCTTTGCTTTGCCTTCGGAGTTTCTGTAGAACATCGGACGGCGCCGCTCGGCAGTCCACCAGACAATCATGCGGTCGCCTTTCGCGAGGACGTTGTCGGGAAGAATCTCAGCCCGTGCGTTGCCGCCGAGAGATTGGACCAGCGCTTCGACGAACGTCATCGTCAGTGGCTGTGCCGGTCCAAGCTCCGGCGGAGCATCCTTAGAGATCGTTACTTCGTGCCTTGTCACAAAGCTTGTCCCCCGTCCGTGGTAGACGAGCAACGCTTCACGCAGCTCGAAGCGATAGTTCTCCCCGATCGATATTTCCACATCCATGATCCGCCTCCCACTTCTGTAATTCCTCGACCAGATGGAAGAGCTCACAGTTGATGGCGATGAATCGCCGGATGATCTGCGCCGTGCGCCCGACCTCTTCGAGATCGTGAGGCGAGAAAACGACCGAGACATTCGGCTCGGGCATCCCCTCAAGCATGTATTGGCTCTCTTCGTCGAAGCACGCGGTGATTACATCGTGCTGCTTGAACGCCACAAGCAGAGACGGCAAGGGTGGTCCGTCGTAATCGCCGCTTTCGTTCAGGTCCTGTCCGCGCTTGGGATATAAGCGGGACAGCCGCTGAATGCGGCGGAGGCGCTCGATCCATGATCCGAACTGCCCCTTGCGGAGTCTGAGTAGAAGCCGCCTGTCCCTGAGCCTATGACTGGCATGGTCGCGCTTCAAGGTGGCGCGAATGCACTCCGGCAGCCCCTTTTCCACCTCGGGAAACTCGTACTGCTCGGAGTTGCTTTCATCCTCTTCGGCATACTCGCGCAGTCGCTCTTCATGCAGGAAGGCGTCCTCGTGGTTGTAAAGACGCATGACGCGGTAGAGAGAGTGGGTCAGCAGCCAATAGAATGCCGCGCCGAGACCTTTTTCCTCGTGTTCCAGAACCTCGATCGCAGCTCCCAATTCAACATATCCGCAATTACCGTTGCTGATGGTGACCGCCAACTCCGATGTCTCAAGTGCCCGGTCATCCCCGAACCTCTCGATAACGTCGGAGATCTGCAAATGGTATTCGACATTGCGCTCCAATAGCTCCCGGCTCTGGTTTCCGATGGCGGCGAGAATAGCAGTGCGCGCGAACATGATCCCACTGGCTCCCGAATCGTTCCAGAGGGACGGCCCCGCCAGTCCGCTCCGCACCAGTGCGGCGCAGAGATCGTAAAGCAGTTCGGCATGGACTTCGTGGCTGTATTCGGTGGGTATGCTTTCGAGTGTAGGGAGCGACTGACCGGAAGATCGCGCCAGTGTCTCTATGCCAGTGGAGGAAGCAGCTCCGAGGGTGGCGGCAACTGCGGGTCGCTCGGATCTGCGTACCGTTGCGTCGCGTAGGCGACGACCTCGGCCAGAGTGCGTGATTCTTTGCATTTCAGGTGCCTCGCCAGGAGTTCGTTGGGACC
>JAEHJW020009107.1_pt1 | contig 19071 bp, 21 predicted proteins | sample 9271431 | NCBI WGS metagenome assembly JAEHJW02 | reverse complement strand
GTATGGCGCATGTCCCAGCACTTGCTTTTTCGTCATTGCGCGCCATGGCGTAGGATTTGGCTTTGGCATAGGCTGCGGCCAATGGGTATGCGATACGCGCAGCATCAAGTTTTTCTTCCGCAATTTTGAGTTCGCGGGCTTCGCGCACTGGGTATCCGCGCTCAGATGCGTGGGCGTAGGCGGATTGAGCGTTTAGGTATGCGTTTTGGGCGGCTGTGTACTCCGGTACACCAAGTGCGATCAAACGATCTGCCACCGCTTTTTCGTTCGCCATGTGTTTGGCCAGCGCGGACTCCAGTTCCGGCTTGCCAGCAATCATTGCCATGATTGATTTGCCAGCCACTTTGGGTGCGGAAAATTGGACTGCGTCGTATGGCCCGATCTTTCCATCCGCGCGGCAAAACTCCCCCCCTGTGGCTGTGATCCCCCTCAGTTGAGGGATTTTGCAGTCAGTGGCGAATGTGTAGGTTATGCTCATGATTTTCCTCCTTTGATTATTGGGTTAGACGGCGCACTGGAGATACCCATCATCCAGCCGATATCCGATGATTGCCCACGCAGCCTCAAAATTATCGGCGGAAATTGCTGCGCAGACACGAGCAATCGTATTTGCATCACGGATGGTATCTTTGCGCTCTGCATACCCCCCGGTATTTCCCACCCATTTCACATGGGGGGTGATTACCACAATTTTGTCGGCGTAGATACGCGCCACATATTCGCAATTTTCGAAAATCCCGACTTGCACGTTTTTGGTAAGGGTTTTTTTCATGATTTTCTCCTGGTTGGTTTTGACTTGCTACAGTTCCCATCATACGCTGTTTTGGCGTAAGGTCAAGCCCTTTTATGAGATATTTTCAATTATTTTTTGCCCGTGAAATGTGCTATGATCTGAGCAAATACAGGAGGATGGGATGGCAGTAGCCAAAATGCCGCGCAAGCCAAGGGTGGATTTTGAGGCGGTCAAGCCACGGCTCATTGCAGACTGGCGAACCGGTGCATATACCGTGCAATCCTTGGCGGCCAAGCACAGGGTGAGTATTGGATTTACCCACAAGCACATCAAAGATGTCCCGCAGGACATGAAAGCGACAGTGAATAAAATTGTAGAAGTAAAACAGACCCTTATGGGGGTGAACGAATTTTGCGTGACTGCGGTGAACGAAGTCGCCCTAAATCGCGTGAAATTTGAGGCACAGAACGATGCCAGAATGGAACTGGTCTCGCTCAAAGCCATGGAGTTTTTGGAGGTGGCAGACAAGATCACTGATCTTACCCCGATCATGGGAGTGCTCAAAACACAGCGCGAGGCCAAACTCGGCAAAGCCCCCGATACAGCGATACAGATCAATAATTCAGAGGCTGCTGGGCTCAAAATCAATCTGGTACAGTACGGCGAGCAATCACCAGATCAATGATCACCATCCCGCACGACTGGACCCCGCGCCCGCATCAACTCCCGCTGCTACAGGCTCTGGACGGCGGCATCAAGCGTGCGGTCTGCGTCTGGCATCGCAGAGCGGGCAAAGATAATGTCTCCCTCAACTTTGCGATCAAGGAGGCGATCCGGATACCAGGTGTGTACTGGCATATGCTCCCCACCGCTGCTCAGGCGCGTAAGGTGATCTGGGATGGCATCGATAATCTCGGGCGCCGGATCATCAATCACGCAATCCCCCCCGCAATCCGCACGCATACCAACAAATCCGAGATGCGCATCGAGTTGATATCTGGCTCGATCTGGCAACTGGTCGGCTCCGACAACTACGATTCGCTCGTAGGCTCCAATCCTCGCGGGGTCGTCTTTTCGGAGTTTTCAGTCGCCGACCCCCTGGCTTGGGAGTATATCCGTCCTATTCTCACCGCAAACGGGGGGTGGGCGATTTTTATTTTCACGCCCCGAGGCAAAAATCATGCGTACGAACTGCTCAAAATGGCGCGCGGCAATCCTGAGTGGTTTTGTGAGGTCCTGGACGTAGAGCGGACTGGCATTATCAGCCCGGACCAGATCGATGGTGAGCGCCGGGCCGGGATGAGTCAGGCCATGATCCAACAAGAATTTTTCTGCTCGTTCGACTCGGCTCTCGAGGGAGCGTATTTCGGGGCGCAAATGGACCAGGCGCGGATAGATGGGCGAATCTGCAAAGTGCCCTACGATCCCGCGGCCCCTGCAATCACGGTATGGGATTTGGGAGTAGGAGACAGCACGGCGATCTGGATTGCTCAACTCGTTGGTCGGGAAGTGAGGATTATTGATTACTACGAGGCATCCGGGGAGGGATTGGCGCACTATGCAAAGATTCTGGCAGCCACGCCATACAATTTTACCGAGCACTGGGCACCCCACGATATCGAGGTGCGCGAACTGGGTACCGGCAAATCACGGCGCGAAACCGCTCTGTCATACGGCATCAAATTCCGGGTCATTCCCCGGCTCTCCGTAGAGGACGGGATAGAGGCTGCGCGTAATCTCATCCCTCGAGCCTATTTCGACGCCGAAAAATGTGATCAGGGGATAGAGGCGCTAAAATCGTACCGCAAGACCTTCGACCCAAAAAAAGAGGTTTGGAGTGAGGCCCCATTGCACGACTGGAGCAGCCACGCGGCAGATGCTTTTCGGTACCTGGCTATTGTGATTGATCAGCGTCGAGGGTCAGCCCCGAAGCCATCCCTCATCATCCATCAACCCGCAGTATCGTGGATGGGATAGCGCATATCGACAGATTGATGCATAATCGCACGCATACCACAAGGAGGCTGACATGGCAAAATTGACCACGAAGGGCCGGGCGGATTTGCCCAAAAAAGAGTTTGCAGGTCCAGGCCGCACTTTCCCCATTGAGGATAAATCTCACGCTCGCGCAGCCTTGAGCGGTGCATCCCGCGCTTTTGATGCCGGCCATATCACGCTCGGCGAGGAAAAGCGCATCGATGCGCAGGCCCGCCGGAAACTCGGGAAATGATCAGACCATTGCGTGATCACATCGTCGTGGCACCTGCGGAAATCTCCCTGTCTCAGACCATCATCGCCAAAAATAATGAGCCCTTTAACCGGGGATTGGTGCTGGCGGTCGGGCCTGGGCTGCGGGACAAGAAAAACCGCCGGCTGCTGCCCATGGAGTGCAAACCTGGCCAATGGGTGCGGTATGGAAACGGGACTTATCTGGACTGGCCTGTGATCGATGATGACGGCCGCAAAGTGCAAATGATCCGGGAGGCCGACATCGTGGGTATTGAATCTGATGAGTAACGAGCGTGAGACAATTGATGATGCGGTGGATTTCCTGAAGCGGAGCGCGGACTATTTTTCCGTTGAGCGGTCCGAGGCCATTGATGATCTGCGCTTCCGGTTTGGGGAGCAATGGGATGCGGCGGCGGCCATGGCCCGTAAACTCCAGTCTCGACCGATGCTCACTATCAACGAGTTGGACACATCCATCCGGCAGGTCGTCAACCAGATCCGCCAACAGCGACCAAGGATCGGATGTCAAGGCATCAACACCCAATCCGACGAAAAAATAGCGGAAGTGATTACGGGGATGGTCCGGCACATCGAAGAAATCTCGGATGCCAGCCACGCATACGATACAAGTGCGGATTTTGCCGTGAGTAGCGGAACAGGATACATCCGGGTGGGGACGCGATACGAGGACGAGAAAACCTTTGACCAGGAAGTGATCATCGAGTCGGTCGATAACCCGTTCGGAGTATATTTCGATCCATCCTCCGTGCTCCCGGAAGGATCCGACGCTGAGCAGGTGATCGTCACCGACCTGATGGACAAGACAGCCTTCCAGCGCAAGTATGGCAAATCTGCCAGTCTCGTACCGTTTACTGCATCAGGGAGCGGGGACACTACGCAATGGGTGACTGAGGATGAGATTCGGGTAGCGGAGTTTTTCCGAATCGATTACAAGCCTGAAACGCTCGTACAACTGAGCACCGGGCACCTGGTCTTTGAGTCTGAGTTACCCAAAACCGGTCTACCAGATGGCGTCCAGGTCATCCGTTCCCGCAAATCCTCTCAACGCATCGTGAAATGGTCAAAACTGACGGCGCATGAAATCGTTGATGAACGGGTGCTCGGGGGGAAGTTTATCCCGATTGTCCCCGTCTATGGGGTGCGCTATTGGGCAGAAAACAAAATGCGCCACATGGGCATGGTCAGAATGGCCAAAGATCCCCAGAGGATGGTCAATTTTTGGCAGACGGCAATCACCGAACTCGTGGCGCTGGCTCCCAAAACCAAATGGATGATGGCGGAGGGGCAAGACGAAGGGTTTTTGGATGAGTGGCAACAGGCGAATGTATCGAGCCGGGCCGTCCTGCACTACAAAACCACTGATGTAGATGGCCGAGAAGCACCCCCTCCCGAACGAATCCAGCCCGAACCTCCACCTGAGGGAGCGATTGCAGCGGCCATGGCAGCGAGCAACAACCTAAAAAAAGTGATGGGCGTGTATGACCCGGCGGTGGAAGAAAATGGCCCTCGATCTGGCAAAGCAATTCGCGCCGAACAGTCCCAGGGGGAGATCACCAATTTCCATTTTTACGACAATCTCACCCGGTCCATCAAGCAGGTCGGGCGAATCATTCTCTCCTACATCCCGATCTACTACGATACCCCGCGAACCCTCCGGATCATCGGGGCGGACGGCAAGCCAAAATTGACGGATATCAATACCCAAAATGCAGTAGGCGAAGTGGTTAATGATGTGCGGGTTGGGAAATACGATGTGGTGATGGAAGTAGGCCCAGGGTACGATACCAAGCGCCAGGAAGTGGTGGAAACCATGACCCAACTCCTCCAGATCGACCCGGATCTCATGAAGGTGGCCGGTGATCTGATTTTCCGGAACATGGACTTCCCGGGTGCCGAGGTAGTGGCTGACCGGCTGGCTGCGGCCAACCCAATGGCGCAAATTGATGAGGATTCGGACATCCCGCCTCAGGCCCAGATGCTCATCAAGCAACTCCAGCAAAAAATCCAGGAGTTGTCTCAAGCACTCCAAGGCGCGCAAACGGAAATCAAATACCGCACCCAACTGGAGCAGATGAAGCAGGCTGGCGAGACGAATCGCACACACATGCAGATGGTCACGAAGGCCCACGACATCGAGCGCCGGAATGAAACATCGCTACACGACACAAATACACGGGCCAGAACAGAAATCACGACCGAAGAGATCAGGGGTCACATCGAGATTTTATTGAAGAGGCTGGAAGAAGCGCGCATGGAAAAAGATCACAATCAAGGGGGCACGAATGGCTGACAAAGAAGAGGGGCTTACACCGGAATCCAAACCAGCGGTGAAGAAAAGCACCGCAGACGTGGTGACATCCGAAAATCTGGCCGCATATCAGGCCAAAAAGTGGGGACTGGAGCCCGAGAAGAAGGAGGAGCCCACAGGTGGCACCAAATCGGAACCGGCCGCTGGGGGAGTCTCCGAAGGTGAAGGAAAAGATGGGAATCCTGAAAAAAAGGATCCTGTTACCGAAACTCCCGACGAGAAGAAGAAGCGCGAAACAAAGGAACGCTGGGACAAATTGACATCCGATCGTCGGGAAGCGATGGAAGAGCGGGACCGTCTGAAGGCGGAAAATGCCGCCCTGATGGAAAAACTCAACCCTCCCGCCGCTCAACCCAAAGCGGAACCCGATCCAAAGGATTACACGGACATCACAAAGTACCGCGACGACCTCAAGAAGTGGGAACGTGCAGAGGTCGCCCGTGAACTCAAGGAACAGCAAGACCGTCAGGATGCCGAGCGGGCTGAAGCGGACTGGAAGAAACGCGTGAGTGATGCGGCAAACGCGATTCCTGATTTTCGCTCCACAATGGAAGGCTCGGATGTAAAGGGGCCGGACTGGGTGAGGGATGCGATCAAAGCATCTGATGTCGGGCCTCAGATCCTCTATTACCTGGCAAAAAATCCTGAGGAATCCGAAAAGATCAACCAGATGACTCCAATCAACGCAGTCCGGTACCTGGGGCGAATTGAAACGATGATCGAGAAGGGGACCGATGAACCGCCGACTGCCAAAAAAGAGTCCTCCAATGCACCTGCTCCCATCAGTGGCTTGAAGGGGCTTAGCGGGGGCTCTGATGTGCTCGGGAGAAGGCCGGATGGCAGTTGGAGAAGCCACGCGGATTACCTGGCAGCACGAAAAGCCGGGAAAATTTGATTTATTTCGCATTTAGGTATAGATTGATCCGTAATCGCTAGGCAGCGTCATCGCCGTTCGCCAACTCCGCGTCAGTGAGCCAAGGGGTAACCCAAATCTTTCTTTCATTGCGCGGAGTTTATTATGCCCTCAAATCAAATCCTCACAATTTCGGACATCACCCAGGAAGCCCTGGCGGTCTTGTCCAATGAAACCGTTTTCGCTCGTGGTATCAACCGCGAATATGATGACAAATTTGCCGTCGATGGCGCCAAAATCGGCGCCACTCTCAATATCCGCCGTCCCGCCCGATTCCAGGGGACGGAAGGACCGGCCCTGAACGTCGAGGGGTTCGAAGAAACGTATTCCCCTTTGACATTGACCACGCAGTTCCACATCGACACGCAATTCAATTCTGTCGACCTGACGTTGAGCATGAGCGACTTTTCGGCCCGTGTCTTGCGACCTGCCATTTCGCAAATTGCGACGAAGATCGACTACGATATGCTGCAAATCGCGACCAATAACACCGCCAATCTGGTGGGCACACCGGGAACCCTCCCTGCATCCATCCTGCCATTCTTGACCGCTCAAGCCTACCTCGATGCAGAAGCGGCCCCTCGCGATGGTGATCGGTCCTGCTACACGGATCCCTTCACGAATGTCACACTGGCCTCCAGTCTGTTCACTTATTTCAACCCGCAGGCCCAGGTATCGGAAGCGTTCCGCAAGGGGATGATGGGCAAGGATTCGGGTGGCATGAGTTGGCTGATGGACCAAAATGTGGCGCAGCATACCTATGGCTTTGCCTCGGCTGCTCCCACGGTGACAGTCAATGGAGCCAATCAGGGAATTACCACTGGATGGAGCCAATTCGGGACTCTCAACATCACGACCGCCCAAAACATCACGCTGAATGTGGGTGATACGTTCACGATTGCAGGAGTGTACGGGGTCAATCCGCAGAATCGCCAGTCCTACGGGAAACTGCGGAATTTCGTCGTCACTGCCGCTGTGAACGCCGGGACTGGGGCGCAAACGCTGTCCATTTCCCCCAATATCATCAGTTCCGGCCAGTTCCAGAATGTCAACGCCGCCCCTGCTGCTGGTGCTGCCCTGACATTCGCCAGTCTGCCAGTGGGAGCCGCCAATCAGGTGACCGGCCCGCAGTCATTGGTCATCCACAAAAATGCCTTCACTTTGGGCATGGCTGATCTGATCGTCCCAGAGGGAGTGGCGTTTGCTGGGCGCGCTTCGGACAAAATGGCTGGAATGAGTATCCGGGTCGTCAAGCAGTACACGATCAACAACGATTCGCTGCCCACCCGGCTGGATGTGCTCTATGGCGGCGCACCCTTGTACCCCGAACTGTCCTGCCGCGTCACGGGCTAATCCACCCATAATTTGTGAGAGGTAAAAATCATGTCGAATCCCGGACCTAATGTCGTACAGTCAGTGGAAAACCTTGGGGGCGGAAGCCCCTACACGCTGGGTAATTCCCCGGCCTCCCTGGTAGGCGCGTATGGTGCTACCCCGATCCCTCAACCCGCATCTACCGGCAATGTTCACACGGTGGCTGCAGGTGCTACCACCGGCGTTTTCACCAACACGACCTTTGATGGGAGTTTGGGGACGACCGCGTACACTGTAGGGGATCTCGTAGCCGCGCTCAAGACACTCGGCTTCTTGGCTCTCTGAGTATAAGCCATGGACGATCTGGCGATCCGTCTGGCTGAGATCGAAAAACGGCTGCTTCAATTTCCCCAAGATTTTGATGCACCCGTTTTTCATCATTTCGGCCCTGGAGTCTACATCCGGGAACTGCGGGTGCGTGCTGGTCATGTGATCATGGGCCATTATCACAAGTGCCCTCTGCTCAATGTGCTGGTTCAAGGTCGTGTGCTGCTTCTCAATCCGGATGGGACTACTTCATCCATGATTGAGGCTCCTTTTACATTTGTGGCTCCTCCCGGCCAGAAAATCGCCTACATCGAGCAGGACATGGTATGGCAAACTATCTTCCCTACCTCAGAATTGGACGTGGAAAAGATCGAGGAAGAATTCCTGATCAAAAGCCCCGAATCGGTCGCGTACTACGATGCCCTGGAAGATCACTCAGATTTCAGCATGGCCATTGAAGAGTTTGGCTATTCACCCGAACAGGTGACGACCCTATCAGAAAGAGAAGAGGATCAGACGGAAATGCCTCCCGGATGGTGCAAAACGGTCATTCTGTCCTCACCCATTCACGGAAAGGGGTTTTTCTCATCAGGTGGGTTTTTGGCAAACGATATCATTGCCCCCATGGTGATTGGTGGAAAACGAACCCCTGCGGGCCGCTATACCAACCACTCGGTTAACCCCAATGCTGCCTGGATCGTAGCGCCTGATGGTGATATTTACCTCATGGCACTGCGGGATATTTCTGGATGCAAATCGGGAGGCAAAGGAGAAGAGATCACGATTGATTACCGCCATGGTATGGCTACTCGCCATCGGGAGGCAGCATGAGTTCCGTTGTAGGGGGGGTCGCTGGGGCCGCACTTGGGATTGCGGGTGCTGGCCTTGTCGGGAGTTTAATCTCCGGGAATGCCTCACAATCGGCTGCTAATACGCAAGCGAATGCTGCGAACAATGCCACTGCTGCGCAGCAAGGGATGTTCAACCTCACGAATTCCCAAAGCCAGCCATGGCGACAGGCGGGGCGGACTGCGCTCGGCAGTCTGACTGATATGATCGGTGGGACGAACAACTCGGGCACGAATCCCGGAGGGATCAATGTCAATTCCCCTTTCACGGCCCAGGACCTCCAATCAAACCTGGCGCCGAATTATCAGTTCATGCTCCACCAGGGGCAGAGCACGATCAATCACGAGAACAATGCCACCGGAGGAATGATCGGGGGCAACGCTCTCCAAGGATTGGACCAATTCACTCAGAATTACGCGGGGAATGCGTATCAAAACGCCTTCAACAATTACCAGACGCAGAATTCCAATATCTTCAATCGGCTCTCCAACCTGGCGGGGCTTGGAGGACAAGCGAATCAGACTACAGCCAATGCTGCCGGAACATTTGGGACAAACATGGGCCAGACCATCATGGGAAGCGGGGCAGCGCAGGCCGCTGGAACGGTAGGGGTCGCGAATGCCTTAAATGGTGGTCTTGGAAGTATGGCGGGGACGAATTATCTGTATGGGTCGGGTGCTTTCGGTTCTCCGGCAACATCCGGCACGAGCGCGAGCCCGGCATATTTTGGAGGGGTGCCGTCGAGCGGTGCCGCTCTGAATGCATTGTATCCAGGACCCTAAATGGTAGACCAAACGATAGCCCTCCAAGCGAAGGCCCCGGGCCTCAACAATCTGAGCGATATGGTGGACCTGGGCAACCGGATGTGGCAGAACCGCACCATGCAGTCCAATCAAGCGGCTGGCCAAGCCTTTCAACAATCGATCGGACCAGACGGGCAACTCGACCAACCAGGGCTTAACCAGCGCCTCGCAGCCGATCCAAACGCTGCATTGGCGGCGCCGGGCATGAGCCAGCAAGGGTTGCAAAACCTGTCTTCCCAACTCCAAGCCAAAGGCATCAGCCTCCAGCAAGCCATGCAGAAGATGGGGTGGACCGGGAATGCGCTTGGAACGCTACTCACGCAGCAGGCGCAGGGTACCCCGATTACGCGCGGAGCCGTCATCAATACGATTACGGATGGTGTGAAAAACGGCATCATGAACCCACAGGAGGGGGCGAATTTGCTGACTACGGCCCCGACAGACCCCAAAGACCTGACCGCATGGGTCCAAGCGCACTACGCCACGGCTCAAGCAGGCGTCTCTGCTCTCACGCCTCACATCGATATGCAGAACCTTGGGAACCAGATCGTTCCCACCAATACGAATGCTCTGGCAGGGACCCCTGGCGCTCCGGCAGGAACCCCGCTGTCTCCGGGCCTGTCTCCTTCTGCGGCGGCCAGCCCCGTGACCTTTGGAGGATCTTCGGGTCAACCCGTCACGACGACGCTTGGGAACATCAACCAGAACGGCAACCAACTCCCGACAGGACAAGGAGGATCCGCGCCCGTGGTGGCGGGTCTTACTCCAGCCGAGCAAGCAGCGCAATCGGGAAGCGGAAGCGCCTCAATCGCCCAAGGAACAGACCTGGTCAAGCAGGCTTCGGGGTTGGCCCCTCAGCGATCTACCCTCCAGAACATTCTGGCCGATTCCGCATCTGCAAACCCAGGCCCGATTGCGGGTTCTCTCGCCAAACTGGGAGGGTTTCTGGAACAGATCGGCCTGCCGGGATGGAACCAGGCCACCGCCTACCAACTCACCCAAAAAAGCACGATGGGGTATGTGGCCACGGCAACGCAGGCTCTGGGAGTACCGACCGACAGTAAACTGATGGCCACAGAAATGTCGGTGCCGAATGCTGCAATGACTCATGCCGCGATTCAGGGGGCTACAGGCTTGCTTCTGGGCGCGGTTGATTATCGTCAGGCCCAGGCTCAGGCGTGGACCCGCTGGCAGGCGCAGAACGGCCCTGCTTCCTTCCCTCAGTTCCAGGCTGACTGGAACAGCCACATGAACACGGCCAGCGTCTTCCAGTTGCAATACCTCCCAAAAGATCAGCAAAAGACCTATGCCAATTCCCTGAACCCGGCTCAAAAAGCGCAGTTCATGGACTCAAGAAAATGGGCGATCAGTCAGGGGCTGCTCAATGCCCAATGATTACTCCCAAATGATTCAGGCAGCGGCCCAAAAATACGGGATACCTGCACCTTTGCTAATGGCGCAGATGAGCGTTGAAAGCGGAGGGAATCCTGCTGCAACGTCTCCGCAAGGTGCCCAGGGCCTCATGCAAGTGATGCCTGCCAATCAGTCGGCGTATGGGGTGACAAACCCAAATGACCCGGCTCAGTCCATCGATGCTGGGGCGCATTTGATGGCTGACAACCTCAAAACAGCATCGGGAAATCAGAATATCGCGCTGGCCATGTACCACGGTGGAGGAGATCCCGCAAACTGGGGTCCAAAAACTCACGCATACGTCCAGAAAGTGAACGATGCCATGACCCAACAACAGGCGGTCGATGAGTTTGACAAATTGTACGGAGGGGGATCAAGTACGCCTTCTGGTGTAACCCCCCGCGCTCAACCCTCACAGAACCAAAGCGCCATCGACCAATCGGCTGCGGAATTCGACAAACTCTATGGTGGTCCTGCTGCGCCTGCCGTTCCTGCCGCCGTAACGAACTGGTCCCACGGCAATCTGGCGACTTCTCTCGCGCAAGGTGCCCATGATGTACTGGACCCCGGAGCGCGGTTGCTGGCTCGCGGGATGGATGCGACAGGGATCACACCCGCATGGAATAGCGTGGTCGATGCGCTCGATTTGCCGGACGCTCTGAAAGCAGACACAACAGCCCAATTCGACCAGAAAAACGCGATTCTGCATCAAGCCTATGATCAGAAATACGGTAATACCACTGAAGGCCAGATTGGCCGTGCTGGCGGACAAGCATTTGCATCTGTTCCCATCGTCCTGGCTGGATCTGGTTTACTGGATGCCGGGTTAGGCGCGGCTGGCGAAGCGGTCGGAGGAACTGCAGGGAATGTGATCAAAGGCATCGGAAAGTTTGCGACTGGCCAAAGCGGGAATACGGCAAGCCTTGGAGGGCTTCTAGCCAAAGGAGCATCACTCGCCACCCAAGGGGCACTCACGGCTCCTGCTGCGGGATATCTTCTGCCCGGCGCAGCCCCTGCAAATTTGGTCGGGGATGCGGGATACGGCGCTCTAATCGGGCCAGCAGGAGGGGCTGTTGGAGGACTTTTGGGGAAGGGTCTTGGGGTCCTTGGAAGCGCCGCTGGCGGCAAGATCGCAGAGGGGCTGGGAAGTTCATTTGAAAACTCGGGTGCCTCCAAAGTCTGGCAGGCGCTCACCCAAGACGGTATTTCTCCGGGGGATGTCACTGCCAAAATGGTGGAAATGGGGCCTCACTCGACATTGGTGGATGCGGCCTCCGCGTTGCTTGGCGCAAAAGGAGGGGGTAATGTCAGAAATCTCGCAGAAGTGGCCGCAAACACACCAGGAGAGGGACAGGCGCTCGCCAATCAGGTGTTTGGCACTCGTGCAGATGCGCAGGCTGATCGCATTACTCAAGCCGTCCAGAAGGCCACAGGTACGCCTGGATCCGTCTACGATGATGCTCAGGCACTCATGGCGCAACGATTGAAGGATTCCCAACCCCTCTATGCCAAGGCATTTGCCAACCAGGTCACACCAGATGCAAAACTCGCTCAGATGCTCGCCAACCCGTTGATGAAGTCCGGGGTTGACGCGGTATCTGGAATCGATCGCAACCTGGCCGATGCACAAGGGGTCCCTTTCGATGCCAGCCAATACCAGATCCCGGGAAGCGGGCCCGTGCAAATGCGCGTGCTGGATGCCGCCAAGCGTGGACTCGATAACCAGATTGAGGCATATCGCGACCCGACCAGCGGGAGACTCGTCCTCGATGCGACAGGGCGCTCCATCAACGATTTGCGCAGCGCATATGTCAGTCATCTGGATACCCTGAACCCGGATTATGCCGCTGCACGTCAGGCATGGGCGGGTCCCTCTCAATCCCTGGATGCGATGAATCTCGGGCAACGGGCATTGACCAACGATCCGGAAGTTACGAGCAAAATCGTGAGCAATCTTTCACCCAATGATCGGCAATTCTTTCTGTCTGGAGTTACAAAGGCCATCCAGGACAAAATCTCATCAACCCCAGACGGAGGGAATGTTGCGCGCAAAATTTTCAGCACCCCAGCAATTCGTGCAAAGATTCAAGCGGCTTTTGGGAATGATGCGGCTTTCGACGAATTCGAGCGCACCATGGAAAATGAAAAGCAGTTCGCGACCACTGCGGGACAGGTTTTGGGAGGGTCGCAAACCTTCCGGCGCTTGGCGGGTGCCTCGGACCAGGGAATACAAGAGGCAATTTCTCCGCTCTTGCACGGGGATGTGTCCGGTGCCGCAAAAGGAGCGGCGGCTTGGGCCACACGTCAACCGCCTGCTCAACTTGCCGCGCAAGCCAAACTCCTCTTCTCGCAGGATCCTGCTTTGGTAGATGAAATGCTGGCGAATGGAGCGCCTGGAACGGGTGCAAATCTTCTGTCCGCAGCAAAGCAAACCACAGGGGCCGGTCTTTATCCCTCCATCGAAACTTATCGGCATCAACAATGAGGTCAGCATGAAAAAAGTTCTTGGATTCGTCTTATTTTTGGTGTGTTCGGGTGTTGTCGTAGGTGCGCAAGCAGGCGGATTGATTTACCCTCCAGCGTATATCCTTCCTTCTCCAGGGACTGTTCAGGATATGAGTTTGGCCTCTTTTCCCGCAACGGTCGCCGTGACGGTCGGGAGTGGGGATACCGTCTCGTGTTACATGAGCCTGACACCAGGCGCGGGCCAGCATGTCGCAAGTTCCCGGTGGTTTCCTCTCACTTCCCTGACGGCTATTACGGCAAGCGACTCCATCACGCTTCCAAGCCGGGTAGCGGCGGTCGAGTGCATCCAGACGGCGGGCACCGGCACCGATTATCTTGAAATGGCAACGGGCGAATAATGTCTCTCGTCTACGACATCGTTGGTGGGGCATTACGCTCCATTGGCGCGCTGGCTTCAGGCGAGTCTCCTACCGCCTCGGCGGCGCAGGATGCTCTGACCACGCTGAATGATCTCATTGAACTGTTGGCCACAGAATCGCTTTTGATTTATGCGCAGCAGGAGATCATCCACCCGCTGACGGGGGGGCAGTATATCTACACGATTGGCCCAAACGGGAATACCGGAGCGGTGTTCACTGGATCGGTGAGCGGGAACGTGTTGACGGTGACGGATCTGACTTCTGGCTCCATTTCTGTGGGCCAGATTTTGACAAATGCAAACGTGCTCGGCACCCTGTCGATTGCATCCCTCGGAAGCGGGATCGGCGGAAGTACATCTGGGGCCTTGGGAACGTACTACCTCAATACCACAGCAAATCTTGGTTCTCAGTCGTTCGTTTCCAACCCTCCCCGGCCTGTCCGGATCAATTCCGCCTTTGTGCGCGTCATGAATTCCATTACCGGGATGCTTGATTTTCCGGTGGCATTAATTTCCTGTGGTGACTATCAGAAAATCGGCATCAAATCGATGCCAGGCCCGTGGCCGAGAGCATGCTACTACGAACCCTCGGAGCCTTTGGGGGTGCTCCATTACTGGCAAAATCCATCCCAAGGCGAAATGCATCTGTTTTGCGACATCGTATTTTCACGCTTCAATACCATTCAGGATGTGGTGCAGTTCCCTCCTGGGTATAAACTCATGCTTCAGTGGGGATTGGCGGAACTATTGCTGCCAGAGTACGGCAAAAATGATCAGGTCATTGTGGAACTGGTGACCAAAAACGCCTCCAAGTTCAAAGGGCAAATAAAGGCGGCCAATCGCAAGCCGCAGGCCATTCAAAGACTGGACCCGGCGATCGTCACAGGAAATCCTCAGGATGCGGGATGGATATTGAGCGGGGGCTTCGGTGGGTGACTTTTACTTCGTCGGGCGCGCCGGGTCATACACGGCCCAATCACCTTATCAGGATGATCAGGAGTGCATCAATTGGTACCCCGAGATCGATCCGGCAAAAAACCCCGGCGATCCGATGCTCAATATCTCCCCTATGCGTGGGGTCGTCGCTTTGTATCCAACCCCAGGAATGTCATTCGCGGCCCAGTTGACTGCCGGGGAAGTGCGCGCTTTGCATGTTTTGCCAGGGCGTACAGAAATGCTGGCAATTTCCGCAAATGTCTTGTGGCTTGTCTCGCTAAATTTTACCCTGATCAATCTCGGTACCATTTCGACCAATACGGGGCAAATCTCAATCACGGATAACGGTTTGGAGGCGATGATCTTTGATGGAGCCAATCGGTACTCCTACGACATTGCTTCCAAAACGCTCTCAGCGCCTCTTACAGATGGGCCATGGACCGGCGGCGTACAAGGTGAGGCCGTGGATAATTACATCGTCTACGCGCAAGGAGGGTCCCAGCAGTGGGCTGCTACCTCTCTTCTTTCGTCGGCAACCCCGGCTTTGAGTTTTGCGAGCAAGTTCGGGAATTCCGACAACCTGGTGAGTTTGATCGTGGATCATCGCCAGGTCTACCTGTTGGGAGAAACCACTTCCGAAGTATGGATTGATGTTGGAGCGTTTCCTTTTCCGTTTGCCATTATTCCTGGCTCAAACATCCAGCATGGGTGTGCGGCCATCCGGTCGATTTCGAGACTTGGTAACTCATTCGCGCTCGTGACCCAAGATACCCGCGGTCAAGGAATTGTCTGCACCCTCAACGGCTATCAGATGGACCGCATCTCGACCCATGCGGTAGAAACTACGCTGGTAGGCCAGGTAATCTCTGATGCCGTGGCTTATACCTACCAAATGAACGGACACGAATTTTACGTACTCACTTTTCCATCGATTAACTTGACCTGGGTTTATGATGCGACTTCTGGCGCATGGCACAAATGGCTCACTTGGAATCCGCTTACCTCGTCCTTCGATCGTCATCGGTCAAATTGCTGCGCGAATTTTGGCGGTCAAATCATCGTCGGTGATTACCTTAACGGGATGCTGTATTCCCTCTCCAATTCGATCTACACGGAAAACGGGGCTTTGATTCGTCGTTTGCGCCGGTGCCTTCATTTGACCGCCGATCTTCAAAGGCAGTTTTTCAACGAGTTTCAAATCCAGTTCCAACCTGGTGTTGGATTGGCTAATGGTCAAGGAAGTTCTCCGCAGGCCATGTTGCGCTGGTCCGACGACGGTGGATCGACCTGGAGCAACGAGCACTGGTGCTCTATTGGGGTGATGGGGAATTACAAAAACCGGGCGATTTGGCGCCGACTCGGAGAAGCCAGAGATCGGCTGTTTGAAATCGTGGTCACTGATCCGGTGAATGCTGTGATCGTCTCGGCAAACCTTAAAATGCAAGCGGGGGCCAATTGATCCTCACTCCTACATCAACAATCATCAATACCCCCATTCTCGCGGGTCGGCCTGATATCGTCTCGAGCGCATGGGGACTGTTTTTCATGGGTCTAGCATCGGCTCGGGGGCAAGGGGGAACCACAAGGCCATCAAACCCGGTGTTGTATCAATGGTGGTTCGATGATAATCTGGGGTACCCGATCTGGTGCAAACAGCAATCTCCGGCAATTTGGGTTAACTCGGTAGGGACGCAGGTATGATCCTTGGTCTCTCGCCCCTTTCCAACTTCACCAACTTCCTGAATCTCGCAGGAGGGATAAACTCGTTCGGCACCCTCCAGGTGAATGCTTTCGGAGGGTCAACGGCGTTACCCACATTCTCTGACAGGTTCGGTAAAATCCCCAACCCAAACCCAATCCTTTTGGGTGCTGATGGGCGTATTCCTCACCCCGTCTTTCTTCTGCCACAAAGTTATTCCTTTTCGGTCTACGACCCGAGCGGAAATCTCTTGGCCTCCTATGGGCCAATCAATCCCAATCAATCTTTGGCACTTGAGCCGGTCGGATCCGGGTGTGGATGGTCGCCCATCGGAAATGGACAGACATTCTACGACCTGAGCGGTCAAATCGCTGCGGGAGGGTCGTTATCGACTTATCTGGGCGGCACTTCAACCCCTTACCAGACGTGGTCAAATACCTCTGGTAGTTCCCTCAATCCCGCGGTAATCCCAATCCTCAAGACAGGCATAATCAACAGCCCGGGGATCTGGATTCCAAATGGAGTCTTGGTAAAATTCATCCTGAAAAATGTAGCAGGTCAAACCATTTTCACGGCTGATTGCGTTGGAGGGTTCCAGTATGGCGCAAAGGTTCCAAAAGGGGCGTTTGGGCAAGCCGCGTATGGGACTGTACCATTCTCAACCACGAGAAGTATTTCAATCTAGGAGGGTGGTATGTCACTTTTTGTTTTCGCCAATTTTTATTCCGAGTATGTGACAGCGTATTGCGCTTCGACGAGCGCAACGATTTCCGTATCAAGTGCATCGAGTCTTCCCGCTCTTGGTGTGGATCAGGTAATCCCGCTGGTCCTGACGAATGCCGCCACGGAGTCCGTTTTTGAAATCGTATATGTGACTGCGGTCAGCGGAACTACTCTGACGATTCTTCGGGCGCAAGAAGGAACGATTGCACAGAACTGGCAAGTGAACGATCTAATTTCATGTGATCCTACCGCCGCCAGTGTCGGGGCTTCCAATATCTCGCCTGCCACTACCTCTTCTCAGCCCGTCCCTTTGGGTCAGGCATTGAATATAGTCGCAGTCACAGCCACTGGGAACATCACCCTCGGCAACGTTCTGAAAACTCTGGTTTCAGCGGGTGGTGCGACTGCTGCGATTACGTTGACGTTGGAACCCGGTACGGTATTAGGTCAGGAAGTCACTTTCCTGTCTAACGCTTATGGGTATACCGTTCAATCCAATGTCACGACTGGTGCTCCTGAATTTTTATTGGCGGATGGTACTGGTGTTTACTCGTGGGCACTCCCAGCAGGGCAATCGACAGTAACGTTGCAGTGGGACGGGACTAACTGGCACTGTCAGACAACCGGGCAAGTGGTAGTGGCTCCTGCTACGCGCGCGAACCAAGCGGTTAATTTGGGGCAGTCTTTTGCTGGCGGGAATTGGGTGGATGTGACTTCTTCTAGATCAATGGGCACGATTTACACTAATTCAGAAAGCAGGCCAATATTTATTATGGCAGCCATTGCAAATAATACCGGGGGTTCGGTGTCTTTTTATTTCTATATCAATGGGACCCAAATGTCTGTAGCGACTGGTATGACAGGTACGACTTATACGATAAGTGCAATAGTACCGCCTGGAGCAACTTTTGAAATAGGAAACGCTTCTGGTGCATTATACATTCAGGAATGGAGTGAACTACATTGAGATACTTCCAAAATGCAGGAAAGACTTACGGTTACGATGAAACTATTCCGTCCCAAGTTCCATACATCGACAAAGCCATTGCCGCCGGATGGGTCGAAGTAACCGGATCGTGGCCCCCCGCACCTACCGCTGCCGAACTTACGGCCCAGCAACTCGCGGCAGAGATTCAGGCCGCATACTCTGCCGGGTTGACGATCACCAGCACCAATACTCCAGCAGTCAACGGGACTTATGGAATCAGAACTCAAGACCAACAGACGATCAACGCTGTTGAAACCTTTGTTCTCAAGAACAACTCTTTCCCCGGCTCTTCCGGAACGTCCCTGGCCTATCAAGACATCGCGGGAAACTTCCATGTCTTTCCCTCCTTGGCTGTCTGGTCAGAGTTCGCAAACGCAGTAGCCAACTACATAGCGGACCTGAAAATGTACGCGGCTGGAGCGCCGGGAAGCTCTCTGCCGTCGAATTCTGTAACCATCGCATAGGCCGAAAAAAATGAACCAGCATCGTAGGAGCGACGACTGGTACACGGCCAGCGGCGGCATTGCAACCCCCGTAACCCACGCAGACCTGCATACTATCGCAGCGGCGATTCAGGCATTTCAAGTACCAGATATCCAGAATCTGCACACCAAAGTCGGGGAAGTGTGGGCGGCGACAACGGTATCAGCAGTTCAAGCCATAACTTTATGAAAAAAATCCTGTTTTGCACTTTTGCACTTTTAGCCCTTCCCGTGTATGCCAATTCCATTTCTGTCACCAGCGTTTCCACCACTCCGACAGTTCAGGTCATCAATTCCTCCACTCCGGCCCTGACGGTCGAAGTGAACGCGATCACCGCGAATGCCACGGCAATTTTATCCGCACCAGTTCAGGCGTTGAGAATTACCCGCACAGCCGGGACAGCCACTTGTCAAATGGATATTGCGGGGGCTTTCTGATGGACTGGGGC
>JAEHJW020003366.1_pt1 | contig 19072 bp, 27 predicted proteins | sample 9271431 | NCBI WGS metagenome assembly JAEHJW02 | reverse complement strand
TATCGCGCTTCCGCCTGCCTTATATCACGGTCACGCCGACCTTCTCGGTCTGCCCCGTGCATGGCTACCTGGAGGGCGAACAGCGCTTCTGCCCGATCTGCGACGAAGAAAAAATTGCCGCTAAACGTAAAAATACAGCTTCCGTTGATAGTGGAATTACACTTGAACCGTCCGAGCGCCAACTATGTGAGGTATGGACTCGTGTAATGGGTTACCATAGACCTATTGCTTCCTTTAATACAGGTAAACAAGGTGAGCACGAAGAGCGTAAATCATTCATATTTAAGTAAATAAATTGTTGATTTAGCATACAGAATATACTATAATATATTATGGAAGTATTGAGTAATAGCTAAATTGCGCTTTTAGCTCAGCTGGATAGAGCATGAGATTTCTAATCTCAGGGTCAGTGGTTCGAATCCACTAGAGCGCGCCACTTTATGGAGGTTATGTGTAATGGATGATAAAATCTTACGCGAATTTATAGTTAAGTGGTGGAATAAAATTGCTGATAAAGAAAATTATAATCGCGTACATAATAAAATTAATGATGAATGCATCGAAGGTATGCAATTAATATTGGATGATTTAATGTCCGTATCAAATCTAATGATTAATGAGGATTACAGTAAAGGTAAATTTACTGTAACCCGTAAACATGATTTTAACATTTAAAGGATTTCTAAATTGACAGTTTCTGCTAAACCTATTATTCTTTCTGAAAAATTAACAACCTGGAAGAAAGAACGAATCGTTAAAGATGTTATGAAATACAAGTTCTCTAAAGTAGACCTTGAACTAACTCAACTTGAAGATAAATTTTCTATGGAAGTGTATAACGCTACATATACAAAAGAGGAAAGACAATTGCTCTCCTCGCTTCCTGAAAATTTTGTTAAGCTTGTCGATAGTATAAGCGCTAATATTGCAGGTTGCTGGTCTTGTACTGCGTTTTATAATAGTTTAGGTGAACGCCGTAAAGTAAGGGTACCTGCAATCTTCAAGACTATGACATTTGATGGATCTAGTGCCATTGGACTGGCAGGTTCACAATTTACTGATAAGGCGCGGGACATACGAGATGAGAAAGGTAGAGTAAGCGCAAATATCCGTGCAATTCTTAACTCCGTTACAACCACTAAAAAATTAGTAGAAATCTGGCCTGAAGTTCTACCGTTTCTAAACACAACCACACATAGCAGTGTTCCTAACAGGGCTTTACCAGTGATACGGGTATCCGAATTAAATAAGATGCTTGGGCTACCTGTAGACGAGGAAGTTTAATTATATAACATATTGATATAATTAACTATTTTCTGGCCTATTCTACTAAAAGACACTATAATAACATATACATCTTTTAGTAGGAGGTTAAAATGGCCGAATTTCGGAGTATGCTAGATATTCTTGCGGATGATCTTAAAAATAAAGAATTCGCAAGAGCTCTTGTGCAGGAGCAGGCGCAAGCTTTCCGTTATAAACCGTCAGAGACGTTTATCAGGGATGAACCACCTGCACGACCGATAGATTATACATATACGCCAACCCATCACACCAAAGGACATTGGTGGAAAGTAGTTTTGATATTTGCTGCTCTTTTCTTCGGACCGATTATTTTAACAGCATTAAAGTAGTTATAAATACATCTAACCAGATGCGGGATAGAGCAGTGGTAGCTCGCAAGGTTCATTACCTTGAGGTCGCTGGTTCAACTCCAGCTCCCGCTACCATATAATTAATTATGTACAGGGATGATAATAAGTGGGATATGGTGTAAATACTCAAGAAGTCTACAATTCAATTAATATTATTACAGTAGAACAGGAAAACGAATTTACCTGCGCAGGGTGTAATAATAGGTTCACTAAGTTGCAAACAGATTCAGGTATTATTACAGAGTTTGATATGCTGTTTCCTAGTACGAGCTTGCAAAACGCTGTACTTGTGTGTGACGATTGTTACGATGAAGTTTGGGGACTAGCAAATTAATTAAAGGGAAATTAATAATGTTTAAAAATCTCGTACAGATTACAAAAAGTGAGACCCATCATATTACTTCACACCCAAAGTGTAAAGATAATATTTCAATTAAGTATTATCCTAGTGGTAATTTTATTGATATTAAACTTTACCCCTGGGTAGTAGAAGTTCTCGCTGAAATTCGTAAAGTCCCGGTTAAGGATATCGTTCCAGTAGACATGGATTCTGTACTGTAATCCGGAGAAGTTACGTTTCGTAGCTTTTCATATATGATCACTCATGAATCCTGGTAGAACCTGTCTCGCATGGGCTCTCCCAGGATTTTCTATATGTTCTGATGTAATTATATAGAAAATAACTAATAAAGTACTGGCACTTAGTAACGAAATTTACTATAGTATAATACATGCAATTTAGGAAATAATATGCAAAATGTTGACGTAGCAGGTACCATCGATTATAGGCGTATGTTTGTAGAAGAAAAGCTTAACCGTATTAATTATAATCAAACTGGACCTGGAAGGAAGAGTAGTTTTCGGCACCCAAGGCTTATTCCTATGTCTACTGAAGATAGGGTATGGAATAAACTTAAACCACACTTTAACAATGAGAAATGTCACTAGTACCGGGTACTCAAGAAGAAGAATTGGATATGCTGCGTAGTGTTAATCTAGCATTAATTGCAAAACTACGTGAAATACAGCCTGAAGTTAATTACCACAGTCTTTACACAGTCGAACCGTGGGTTGAAAGCTCCTGGGAGAGTTCCGATACCTGGAATAGTAGCGATTGCTAGAGCACGAGTTTGACCTAGGTAAGGTTCAAAAAGATATTATGGAGCTTATAATAAAGCTTATACCTTCTATTACTGAACGTAAGCTTGTTGAAGTAGCAATTAAAATAACATCAATTTTAAAGAAAGAATAAAAGTAACTAATGAAACCCTCTACAAGTAGCTTTGTATTCGTATGTTCTTTTCTTATACTAGCATTTTGTGCTATAGTATTTGTGAGTATCCTAGGTTACTGGACACAGGATGAATTTAATTACGTGGCGGCTCTTCTAGTTAAGCACCCGGTTCATATTCCTCTCTTCTCTGCTATTATCTTAAATATTATCGGCAACGGGGTAACCTTTCTTGCGGATATTTGTATCTCGATTATGCGGGCATCGGGTATTATTTAATAATGCCTTATATTAATAGTGACCTACGCGTAATATACGACGGTATTATTAACGAGTTTGAAGATTTAGTAGAGCATGAGGATATTAGCGTAGGAGAATTAAATTTTCTTATAACCTCATTTATGCAAATCTACGTACAAACACGAGGAACATCCTACCAAAAGATAAATGATATTATGGGTGTATTAGAATGTGTAAAACAAGAATTCTATCGAAGATTAGTTGTACCGTATGAAGAACTTAAGCGTGAATCAAACGGTGAAGTATTTAATCTTACTTAAAGCACCCTAGGGTGCTTTTTTTATATCAAAAAATAAGGCACAAAAAATAATGACAGCACTAACTTTAACATCAGATCCAGCTCCTATTAAAACGGTAATGGCTGTATCGAGTCTCACACACGAGAGGTATCAAGAACTCTATAACATCGCTGCTGAAGAAATAAAAATATCATCTAAATTTAATAGGGAGTATGAAGACTGGACACAGCAGGAACAATTTGTTTACGAGTATCTGAGATTATCGTTCATGCAAAAGCTCTCTAACCAAAAGCATAAGTAGATGGAGAATTAAACTCTCACATATAGAATAGTGCATTTATAATGACACCATCACCAGAAATTAATACTCTCGATAATTCCGCTAAAAAATCAATGATATTGTATAATACCCTTCAAGTGCAGTATCTCTTAAAGGAATTGTTAGACCAGCATCTAGCAGTTATGGAAGCAGTTAAAAATGTTGAGCATAACACTACCACAACAAACATGCTATTATCAGTGTAATAGCTTAGGTATTATTACAAAAGTAAAATACAAAAATTATATCACCCCTTATATTGAGCTTAGCTATTGCCCCAGATGTCGTGCCGACTTATTTACATGTGTTAGTGAAAAAGATATAAATAAGTAGTGATAATTAATATTTAAAAATTTGGAGATCTTTATTATGCCGGAGTCTTTTCCTATTTCAACATCACCAGATCGCGTTACTGGTGCAGCCTCAGTAAGCGCAGTAAGCGCAGTAAGCGCAGTAAGTGCAGTAGATACCAGTAGCAGCACCGTAGAACACGTAGATACTAATGTAGATACTAATGTAGATATTAAAGATAGCGTTAAAGGTGTACTGCTAAAAATTGACAGCTATTTTTCTGTACATATTTTTAGAGAAATTTCTAATGTTTGGACACGTATACGTAACGTATTTACAGATGAATTAACAAGGGCAATTACTGAATCTCATTTGCTAATTACAGAAATTGAAAACGATTTATACAAAATTAAGAGTAAACTATAAGTTATAAAAAAGTTTAAATATTATGCGGATTTTTGGATACGAAATTACACGCGAGAAAAAAGAAAAAGAGGTGGAATTTCCACCTCTTTTTGTGTCTAATAGGTATGGATCATATGACACTATCGAGACATGGCAGATAGCTTTTCATGATACTATGTACGATATGGTACCGGTTAAGCAAGTATGGAACAAGAGTTCTTGGTGGACTAGGTTGATTTTTAGATATAAATTATTCCGCGACCCCATCAATACTATACGTATTATAATGGGGACACATACTAAAGAATTCTGTGAGGATATAAATCAAAGAATTCTAGAAGTAAAGAAAGGTATGATGTAATGGAAATTGAATTTACTACACTAATTAAGTTATCTAGATTTTGCAAAATCCTTGATGAGACGTGTAGTAGAGCTCGAAAGGCTTCTACTACAATATATCCCGCAAGCCTTAAGAAACAGCTCGTTGCAGAATTTATACAATCCCTACAACAGGAGAGTATAGATATCGAGAAAAAGGAACTTCTTTTAATTGATAAAGAAGTTCAAGCTATTATTCTAAGTAACTATAAAAATATAACAAAGCGTTCGAATCCTAATTAGGATTCGAACTTTAGCTTAGCACCGAACGATGATTTATCGAAAATAGGTATATCATCCGTAGACATAGAGTCTAGATTAACAGATTGTGCAGATTCCTCACAATCATACAATCTCATATGTGATCTATCCATACCTACAATGAACTTTTTAAGTTTATTTACGTCATTATATCTACTTTTTTCTTGAACTATCATTACTTGGTTGAGGCTATAGAGAGTCTCGTTACTAATGATGATCCAGAGAAGATCTAACGACATCGGTACACCAAAAGATTCAGCCGTATCATTCATAGTAGCATCTGAGTTATTATTACCACCGCGGTTTAACTGAAGACCTGTCCACATAGCAACATTCTTCTCAACAGCAAGACCGCGTAACTCTTCAGCTACTGACTTATATAGTGTATATGAACTAACTGCTGCGTTCTTGTAACGTATAGAATTACAGATAGTAAGGTAATCAACTATAATAATATCAGCTATAATACCTTCTTTTTGTTCTAATTCATCTAGGTATAATCTAAAATCATTAGCATTACCGGAAGCAGTAGGAAACTCTTTAATCTTAAGCTTACCTGTAACGAACTTCTTCTTTTGATCAATAGCCTTTTTATATTTACCTAAAGTTAAGTGTTCATCTAACTCTTCGATAGGTATACCTAAGAAGTTAGCGTCAATACGCTTACCTATCTGCTCCTCAGCCATTTCCATCGTAAAATATACTACGTTTAAACCTTGTTCTAAATACACTTTTGCAAGATGGCATAGAATCGCAGTATTGTGTGTAACAATAAATTCATTAATCAGATAAAGCGAATCACTAGCTTCTACAGTAATACACACAGATTCTTGTGGTTCTATTTTTTTAATAGATTTAATCGACAAATCACGCTTTATATTACCATTAAATCTTGCTAATTTACGTGTTAACCTAAACGGCTTAATACTACTACCTGAAAATGCTATGCCAACCGTATAAGCTAATCTACCGGTTCTATTTTCACCTTTATATGTGTATTTTGGTATATAGGTTCTTTGAAGTTTAGCTATACCTCCTAATGAGTGTACTAACTGTATTATTTGTTGTGATAAAACTTGGCTTGTTGTTGTGAGGTTAATACTACCGCCGAGGCCAATTGTTCCATTCGTATCAAGCAGACCCTGTAAAAGAGCTATACGATTATCTACACTTGCGTACATATATTCTTCAGGTATTGTTTTTTCAAACGCCCTTTTACCTGCAATAAGCCTACCTAAGGTGTAACTATCAATTTTTAGATCATCTTGCTTACAAGAGAAGGTAACAGGTGCAGATAAAGGCACATATATTTTACCTTCCCATGTTTTTTTCTTTGGTGTTTCAAATCGGTTAATAATTTCTTTAAGTGTTATTGTTTCCCATGTATTTTCATTCCACCACTTGCTTTTATTATCCCGCACATACCATAAATGTTCTTCTGAACATGGTACAACACGACCATCAGAAAATTCTACCTCATAGGTGTCTAAAATACCTTGTGGGTGTATCATTAGAACTTTTGTGGGGTTACCATCTGAGCCAAAAACATAATCACCTGGAACTAATTCACCAAATTGTCTAATACCAGTCGGAGTATAAATTTTTGTACCGACGGGATGGGCTTTTCCAACTCCTGTACCCGCCAAAAGTGCATTTAGGGTCTTTCTCTCAACGCCACCTTTCGTGACTTGATTTAGAATATCGACATCAAAGGAAAATTTATTCTCTTTTCGGGTATAATATTCAAAGCGCTCTTGCCAATTATCAATGTAGTCGTGACCACCAGACATTTTAAATGATACAGATAAAGCATCCTGCATAAGCTTAGGTATTACACCTGTGCTATGTTTCTGAGATTTACCTTCATAAATTTCAATTGACTGCATAATAGCATTGTACATAGCACGGCTTTTACAGAATTCTTCTGTTTGATCAATAAGCCATTCTATGTTAGAAGTAGGCTGTGAGATGTTAAGAATATTCTCTACTTCTACCTGTGTACCTTCGTCTATATCCTTATTATTTTGGCAGTGTATAAGAATTGCTTGTTTTTCAGGTTGTTTTTTGTACTTAAGAAAATATTGAATAACTGCATCTAACATAAATTTAGATGCAGGAGATTCAAAGTACTTAGGGTTAATATGAGGTAAAACTTTTCGTGTATATTCCGCGTTTGTTATTAGGTTACTTACGATAAGTTTTTCTGATTCATTCATGTAATATTAATCTTCACTTTCATTATCATCGAGTTCTTCTTCAACATCAGGTCCATCATGCAGACCATATAGGAACTCTTTTTTACAAGCTTCGTCAATGCGAGCTAGTACTTCACTAGTATAATATAATTCAGGGTGGAGATCAAGATCTTTTTCATATACACGAATTGGCTCTTCTTCAGTTCCAACATTAATACCCTTAGACATTTTAGCCCAAATCTTATATTTAAGCGCAATATCAAGAAGCCCGTAATACCGATCAAGGCCCTTGTGATAATGAAGTCTTACGGTTACTTTTTTGTTTTCTATAGTAAGGCGTGACTTTGCTAATGTGATTGTAATGAGATTACCCAGAACATCTTTCTTTTCTTTCTCGTCACGATCCTTTTTCTTACTTAGAAAACAGATTACGTCAGCGGCATATTTGAGTCCGGAGTTATGTGTGACAACGCCGTTTTCTAAAATGTAGTGATGTGCATCGTCAACTGTAATATCATAAACAGTTTCCTGTGCTACTTTTTGTATATTAGTTATTTTCATTATCTACCTCTATATGTTTAATATTATATCGTAATAACTTACTGCTTCTGTTTTTATATCGTACCAATGCACATCCTAGTGCAACTGACATACCTAGATATGGCCCTAAAAGAGTTCTATTTTTAAATTCTAATATATTACCATCACAAAAAGTGACCTTTATTAATTTAGATCTACAATCACTTATAATCTCTTTTGTTCTTTCACTGTGTTTTTTACCATAAACGGGGTTATGTTCTCCGTAAAATCTTTTTTTATTTTTTAGAGTAATTGGATTAACACCTACAGTATACCCCAATTTGACGTAAACATCTACTTTACTTTTATGTATAAAGTAGTTTCTTGTACCTTTATACATACAGGTTTTATCGAGTGTACTCTGAGTAAAAAGTGCGGATCTCTGGTTTTTCCTATTTAAAAACTTATCGTGAGATTCTACATTAAAATAAGCGTGTAATTTTATTTCTTTAATTAAAGCTTCTTGCCTGGAGGGGTGCACACTAACTACCTTAAATTTAAAATTTTCTTTACCTCTAGTGCTTATAAGTTCTTTTACAAGAGAAGAACTACTAAAGTATTTTTCTCCTAAATCAAGTTGCGGCGGCAACTTGCTTGCTCGTGCTCCGTAGTAATATTTTTTATTATCTTTATCTTCTATAAATGTTATTCGATATACGTAGTAATACACTATTAAATACCTTATGATTATACCTCATAAGGTATTTATGTACTTTAGATGTACTTTAGACTGTCTCTACATGAAAATCTTCATTACTATCTAACATCTCGTAGACTGATACCCATTTATTTTCACATAGGAATTTATGATCTCCGGAACATTTTACAGTACTCTTATCTTCAAAGGTTACCTCAAATACTTCTTTATTATTAAAAATAAAGGTGTTAGTTACATTTTTATTACCCTCTAATGTAGAGACCAGGTCTCCTATTTTAATCTCCTCTATTTTTTTATTACCAACAGGGGTTTGTATCTCTGTACCTTTAACAAGACATCCTCCCCCCATTTCCTTAGTGGGAATATACGCACCGATCACATCGTAAACATGTGCCGTAACAATCATAGGAATTTTTGCTTTTGCCAGCCTTAAACGTAGTACACGGAACGCTCCTCTAATTAATCCGCTCCGGGTCATATCTCTTTTATCAGTACCATCTGTAATATCTGTTACTTCTTTATTAGTTGATAAATTTCCTAAAGAATCGAGAGAAACCATGCACCTGGGCCGGGTTGGTGCCTTCATGTACTCATCTACGAATTTTACACAATGTGTGCGAAATTTTTCTACTGATTCAGGTTCTGAAACAATAACTCTTTTTGGGTCAATACCCCGACTTTTCATCATTTCCTTGTTAGTGGCTGATTCAGTATCGTATTTTAATGTAAAACTACCAGGGAAAGTATCCATGAAAGCTTTTTCTATAGCAAGGGTAAAAAAGCTTTTCCCTACTGATGTTTCCCCCGCTAGAGCTAATACCTTATTATCAGCTAGACCACCGTAAATTGAGCCGCTTAATAGGGCATTAAGAGCGTAGGAACCTGTATCAATAGTACTACCATATTCTGCAGACACCTCGCCATCCTCTAGTACTGAAGTATAATCATCTTTAATTAGTTTTTGCATTTGTCTTACAAAATCTACATTACTAATTTGTGTTGATTTTTCTTTTGCCATTGATATTATTCTCCTAGTGCATGTACAATAGCGCGAAAGATATAATCTTTTGAGCGTTGTTCTTGCGGAAGTTCATTATAAGGGATAAAACAGGGGTGTTCTTTTGTTTCAGCATTTTTAATTAGACCATATTTCCATCCGGTTGCTTGTTTTTCTTTTAACCAGCTTTCGTGAGAGTTCTCTGGTGTAGCATCTTTATTTGATAGGTGGTACTTCACACCGTTAATTGCGCTATCTCTCTGCCATCGAGGACATAAATCCCAGCTAACCTGAGTGAAATCACCTAAAGATTCGCAATATGCTTTATTAACTTCATGTGCAATTTTTGCAATGTATTCTTCTAACGGTATCATTTTATAATCCTTGAAAAAATTTAAGTAAGTTAGGTTTTTTTACTGCGGCCCAGCCAATTTTATCTGTAATAAGTTTAACTGGACCCAGGAACGATTTCTCGAACATAAGCTCGCGATCTATGTATTTGTCAAGTTTAAATTCTGGGGGAAGGTTTGTTAAAAACCCTATTGCATTTTGTTGTATAATATTAGGAAGTGTCAAATAACAATATTTAATCTTATCACCCGATTTTATCGATTGGTATAATTGATCAAGTTTCTTATCTTTAAGAAGCTTATTATAGATAATAGCTGCTCTTGATTGGATAGGTGTACCTTTAATAAAGGTTGATTCTTTACTAACATACTTATCTACATTATTACAGCTTCTCGGAAAAGCTATATCAATAACACCAAGCTTATCGTAGGTTTCTCGCGTTTCCTTGATGAACTCTTGTAGAGATCTTTCATCGGAATTCATAATAAGATCTATACTATCTTTAATCATTTTTCTACATACGCTTGGGGTAGAAGTCTTAATAGCTTCAATACCCATCATTTTAAGTTTAGGTTTATCGTACCATACACTCTCTTTAACATACATATTGATGATATAATGTTTCTTACCGGTCCATATCGCTTTATTAGAAAGAAGCTCCCTCTTCATATGAATTTCTTGTGTTTTACAGTTTGTAAGAATTCTTAATTTCTCGAGCTCCCTTTTCATCTGAGGAGTAATAAAATTATTACAAAAATTATCCATAAACTTAATTTGTTCATGAATAGTTGTATGTTTACAGTATTTTTTTATAATTTCTGCTAATCTAATATAAGTGGAATCCGTATCTATGGCCACGATATAATCCATACCCTTAGTGTCTAACATAGTATCTAGTAAAGTATTAACAGAATTTTCAACCCATTTAATGGACATTTGTCCACTTAATGTAATCGCTTCCGCTAAAATATCATTATACCACCTATTATATTGATTACTAAGAGCGCCATAGCCGGAATTTAGGAGAATCTTCATGGCCATTTGTAGGGAATTATACTTTGAAACCTCGTTTTCAAGTATATGAATTTCTTCTTTTGTTAGTGTAACCTTATTATCTTCTAATTTACCTTCAGCTTCTAACATTAGATCCTTATATGCCTTTCTTTTTTCAAAAAGCATAGTCATAATTTGAGGTATAAACCCCATACTATCCTGTTTAAATATTGCTCCTGAACCAGTAATACAAAAATTATTACTTTGTAAATAATTAACTAATTTAGGTTCACTATAGTAACCAGCTAAAATCTCATCTGCGTTAGCTATACGTAAACCAAAATCTAATTCTGAAACGTTACACACATACTTTTCTGGAGATATATTATATTGTATATCAACTTTAGGGTATAGTGACGTAGCATCAAAAGAACATACGAATAGGTGTTCACCTATTTGTGGATCTTTAACAAACCCTCCAGCTATTTGCCGAGTTTTCTCTTCACCGCTTAAACCTGAAGGTACAACCTTACCCCGCGGATGAAGAAAGTTATGAATTAAACAATCCCACATACGCACTGCTGAAAACACGTCGATAAAATTAGCTTTAGCAATGTAAGCAAGCACCATTACTAGTTCTAGTAATTTTTTCTTATCGTTAAGCTTCTCAATTAACTCAACGTCGCGAATATTATACTCAGTAAAAAGCTGCCAATCGTTTGTATAAAAGTCTTTAAAATTAACAAACTGGGAGTGATCTGTTTTTTCTTCACCTAGCTCCGAGTAACAAACAAAATTTAACGAATAACTCTCTAGAATATTATAACCGAATTTCTTATATAAATCCATATAATCGAGGCTCGTAATACCATAGATGTCTACCACCTCGTGATCATTACCTAAGTGATCATGCATTTCGCGCATTTGAACTATACCGTATGGTGATAGTTTTTTTATAAATTCGGGACCCATAATTGCAACTACTCGATTATGGATATACGGCATATCAAATAGCTGACCGTTCCAGTGTGTTACGATATCAAGATCTAGGATCTGCCACATTTTCATAAATTTGGTAAATAGCTCTACCTCATCTTTACATTTAACATACCGGACATCAGAACGATGTTGTTTATATTCACCATATTTAGAGGTACCCCATACATAAAATGTACCTCTAAATTTAATTGTTATAAGCGTAATTTCTTCTTTTGGGTTTCTTACATCAGGAAACCCAAATTCAGTTTCTGTTTCAATATCAATATATCCAACACGAATAAGATTCGAGTTGAAATCAATTTCATTGAACCTCTCATTTAGAAACGGATATACATAATTAGTAGAGCCAAAAATATCAAACCCTTGTACATCTTTATACTGTTTTTGAAAATCGGTAGCTGCATACATAGAATCAAAATTTATAGGGTAAACTCTCTCATCAAAAACAGTATACCATTTTTTATCATCATTTGTGTTTGATTTTTGTTGAGATTTAACAAAAAGAGTAGGTTGATATTTTAATTTTTCAACAACTCTTTTACCGCCTATATTTACGCCACGTAAATAGATATTATCTTTAATTCTAACACAATTAGTATACTGCTTCATAAACTTACCTTAATTATACTCAGTCCCATTATTTCTTAATAGATATTCAGGGTTAATACTCTTTACGATAAATCGTGACTGTCTTTTGCTACTCGGGCGTTCACTATATCCTTTAATAACAATACCCTCTTTAATTTGATTAGGGCTAATAATACTCTTACCTTCTGTATATTTTTTCAGAACTTCTTTACTAAAGGTTCCTGAATATAGGATGGGTACCAAGTCAAGCTGTAAAACTAAGGCAACCTCCTCAATACTCCATTCTAGTTCTGAAGAAAGATGCGCTTCATCAGGAAGATAGCACCACCCTTCATATATGTCTTTCCGCGACGAAGTAAACTCCCCATCCCACACGGCAATATCAAATACTCTAAATTCTGGTTGCATAACCCCGTAATTTAGATCTTGAATACCGTTACCAAAGATTTCACCTATGATGGCTAACTTTGATACTTCACTAAAGATAGGATTACCAACTACGCGGTCAACTATACCGAGCTTTTTTACCATACTGATGTATAGATTATCTTTATTCTCTTCGGTATTTTTCAAACATATTTTCTTCTTTGCAAGTCCCTTAGAAGAAATTACATAGTCACCCGTTTGAACGTCAATAACCACCTGACACAAAGTCCCGTGAAGTTTCTCCGTAAATACTACATTAGTATCTTCATTAAACCACTTCGGATGATCTTTAATATTATCAAAGTCATAGTTAACAAGATAATTTGCAAGCCCGCCAGAGCCCATCACTCCACTAAAGGCTGCTGGTACATTGGGTTCATGTTTAATAATCTGCAACTGGAGTGCGTAATTTACGCTTTCGATTTCGGAAACAGAAAATACTGTACCTGGTTCAAAATACCCAGCTTCAATTGCTTTATCGAGGGGGTAGAGCAAACCTTGCGATAGTTCACCGCGAAGTTTAATAGCTTTAATACGATTTTTCTGGCTACCTGATAGCATTCCTTGTAGATTTAAATCTACAATAATTTTATCAGGTACAATAGACTGTTCTGGTAAGTAAAAAGCGAGATCACCCACCTTAAAGTTTCCTTTACCAGATACACACTGGTAACCTTTAACTGGTATGATTTCTAGTTTATCTGCATTAGTGTGGGGTAAAATTTCCTCTACTTTATAGAGAAATACATTAAATTCACTCATTATATACCTAAATTATTTAGTGTTGATTATATTTCAATATAGTATAATCAACACTAAATATCAAGTGTATTATGTTGAGAGTAGTTTATATATTCTCATGTAGTTTGAGTTTCTAGTAGAAAGACCATTGTACCCGCCGTTTATAATACGAGTAACTTCCGCTACATTATCACTATACTCTTGCAAGTGATTAGATACCCAAAACCACATACCTGCCAAAATTGCACCTGTAATATTAGTCTCTATGTAAGTAGTGGCATTTTCTGGGGTATCTAATCCACACCATTTAGCAAATTCAGTATAATTGTCACGACCGGTTATTTGAATAATACCACGACCTCTAAATCTCCAACCGTCACCTGAAGCTTCATCACCGTTACCCATCCGGTTGGCGTATACTCTATTTGCAATTCGTACGGGGTGACGAGCATACTCAGAAGCTTCAGCATCCCCAGAAAAATGAGATGGAAAAACAGCTAGTAGTGCAGATTCACTATAATTTAGATTCTCCTCTAATACTGTCCAGTTAGCTGACTCGTAACCTGTTTGCGCAAGAAACTGAGCTACTTGTTCAGTGTTAGTAATATTATATTTAAATAAATGAGTATTAAGAAAATTTATTACACTTTCTGCATTTTTAATACCCGGTAGTGCATCTTGTAATTGATCAACTGTTAACAACATTTACTAGGATCCTCTAAAATTATATTTTGGCTGGAGATTCCAGTTATTCTTATCTTTAAATTGTATTATTTTTAGGTTAGCTAATGAACATGTGTCTTCTGTTTTACTGGAATCCACCTGATCAATTAATCCCCATGATTCCAGAAGTTGCACTATAGTATTACGTCTACGATAGTCATCTTCTGTTATATCAGCTTGTTTACCGTCAAGGAGAAATAATTCTTTAAACATTACAATAAAATATCTACCACGTTTATGTAGAATATGGCATGATTGATAAAGTGTATTATCTTTTTTAGACGCTATGCCGATGCGTGAAAGTGATTCTCTAATAACAAGAAACGCTTCTGGGTTAGGAAGCGTTATTTCAACAAGATCATCAATAATTTCATCAGTCGTTAGTCTTCTTTGCATTCTTAATTCCACCAGTATCTAGTTTTTCGTTGAGCCATTCAACGGCCTCGCTAGTAAATAGGTGTAAAACTTCAAGAGACCTCTTATATGAGTAACCATAATATTTCATTATTTTCTCAACTAAGTTGGACTTTTCTTTCTTGTACCATTTGCTAAATCGTTTCCGCTTACTTACATTACTTAGCAAAACTTTATACTGTAAGGTATCAGGTATACTATAGTGAGTATTCATTGTATTACCGTACAATACCGTATCTAAGTAATACGAATGAGCGCGATTTACCATAAAGGCGTTATATTCTGTTAACTGTTCATCATCAACGTGTTTCTTATCAAAGAAAATATTATTAATAATATCAAACAATTTTAATTTTACTAAACTCATGCTACATGGAACCTATAATAGAAGCCACGCAAGCAGCTGCATTAAGTTCAAGATCCTGCACAAATTTAACTTTATAATCATACTCGTTGATTATAATAGCAAATGACATAAGTTGATCACCAGTAATTTTCTTTTGGTCATATAGTTGCTCAACAAATTTATATAGTTGAGTATATAAATTTGTTATGTCATTCTCACCAATAAACTTACGAGCATCAGAGAAACTTCTATTTGTAATAGCCTTAAACAGCACATCTATATTAACTTGCTTATTACCCTTTAAACACTCCGGCGAAAGCTCACCACTTGTTGAATAAGATTGAATTGTATTAATGGTTTTTCTAAAATCCCCCTTACTTTTAACTACTAAAGTTTGAAGAACAAGGGGATCAAATTTAATATCCTCTGATTTTAATATACCTTCACAAACATAATAAAATTTAACAACAGTTTCAGCCGTTGGCTTTGGAAAATCGACGCGTGTAAATCTGGAATGAAGAGGTTCAATAATACCATCAGGGTAATTTGAAGTAAGAATAAACCCACAGTTACCGCTAAAAGTGTCTATAAAGTTCCGTAACGCTTCTTGTACTCGTGTCAAGAGCCCGTCCGCTTCATCAAGAATAACATATTTACGCTTCATGTTAAACGACATAGATGATGCAAATTCTTTGATATCTGTACGTAACATATCCATATTACCGTACAAGGATCCGTTAATTACAATAGAATCACACTCAAGATCGTTGAGAATGGCCTTTGCTGTGCTTGTCTTACCTACACCGGGTGGGCCGTTAAACCACATGTTAGGTAACAGCCCATCTTTAACAAAACCTGTTAATATTTGTTTTAAGTCTTCGTTAAGAATAACATCTCCTAATGTTTTAGGAGAATATTTTTCATACCAAATTGGATTCACTTTAACCATTATTATTTGCCTTAAACGTGTAAGAGGTGTATTATACTTCGTTGCTAGCTATCCAATAGGAAATATCTACTTCTTTATTAACATCTTCCGGTTTAGCATCAAGCCTAATTAACTGCTGAGAAACAGTTATATCGTATTTGTTACAATTATAAAGTTTAAATTTTTCTATATCAACTGTTACTTTATTAGTATTCTTAATAACATTCTCACTAATAGCTTCAACTTCATACTTATTTTTTGAAGTTTTCTTAGATCCGTAGACTTTATACTTTCGGTCTCCGTTAGGTTCAAATGTAACAGTTTGAAGCTCAAGTATACTAATAGCTTTAATGAAAGTATTAATATCAAAATTAACAATTTTATCGAAAGGCTCAGGCTGGGGCATATTAATATACGGTGCTTTTTTAATTGCTTCGGCAGAGGCAAACTCGTAGATAACTGAGCTCTTTTTACCGGTGCTTATAACCATATGCGACGGATTATACTCAATCGACATCCCACCTACTAGCCCTAAAATAGCAAGAAGTTTATTAATTTCGTAGATGCAGAATTCATGTTTAAATTCTGCATCTCCATTAAATCGCGCTTCTGCTAAGATATTATCACCTGGAGCGATAATTTGTAATACCTTACCCCTCTTAAAAAGAACCTGTGTATTAATAATAGAGAAATTTTTTAGAACCTGTTGAACAGCTTCTGTTAATAATAAATCTTTTTCCATTAAGTGTTTCTACTAATAATCTAGTTCATCGAATGAGTCAAGGTTAACCGGTAAGCGTCGAACTTCAAACACGGAAGAAGATCTTACCACCATTTCATCTTCAATATAACCAGGTATAGCAATTACGTAAAATGGATTAGCGTAATTACCTTCAATTTCAAAAACATTGACAATTGTGCCCTCGGTTGTCTGGCCCTGGTGCCTACCATGGAAAATGTGACACTTATCACCTATTTTAAATATAGCTTTCTTCACTGAAATCTCCTCATAATGAAAAATCATAATATATTATTGTATTAGCGAATTCTACACAAATAGTTTGCTATTATTGATATAACGATCTCGGCAATCGCTGCCGAGATCGTTATATCTTTTGTTACTACTTTGGTTTTACTTTTGAGGGATCTACTGATGCTGCGGCGCCTATTTCAGCTAACGCGCTTAAGCTACCACCAAATATATAACTACCTACGTGTTTCAGTTGCATCCAGGGACATAACCATACCTTACCACCAGCTTCGCGCACCTTCTGACACCAATAATAATCTTCAGAGAGGTATCGCTTCGTAGTAGGTTCAATAACACAATCAAAGTAAGCTACAATCTCGCGATCACCGGAAAAATTAGCGGATCTAGCGTGATCGGGTAGATAGCTAACTTGATCGCCAAATTTTTCTTTGAATAGATCAAAAGCTCGACGACGCATCATCATAAATCCGGTACCCGTCTCAAGGACTTCAGCTGGCTTATCGAGAGCCATTGGACCAGGTGTCACGGTATTAAAAACATAATCTCCTACGAAGTTGTCGAGAATATTAGGGTCTTCGTCTGCTACACCCTGATCAACAGCCTGCTTCACTTTCTCCCAGGAAATGCAGTTATGAACTAACACCCCATCATTACAAAAGAAGTTATGATTACCCTCTACTTCAATATCAAAAAGCTGCGAATTACTTTTATCCTCGTAAGTATTTACACTATAAACTTTGCAAGCAGCAATTTCTAGCGGTGTATTATTAATATTTACTTTTACCCCGCCGCGGAAACTATCGTTTAACTTATATTCCATGCATGCCGGTACATATGGAGCTACAAGTGCGTGAAGTTTTGTTGTATTTTCTCTATCAAATTTAATACCAAAATGCTTACCCTGCTTATATACGAAACATTCAATATTAAATTTATCTTTAATATGTTTTACAAGTAGTAGGTTATCGTCTAGTGTAAGCGACATTGTTGCAAGGTTAGCTGTGGAGCTATCATTAGAGTTGCGTATATCCTGGTGATAGTTCACGTTCGGTTTATTAAGTTGTTTAACTGTTTCTTCAGTATACCACCGAGCTTTTTCAGTCTCTGCAGTAGTATTAGGTGTTGGATAGTAATATCGATTACCGCCATCCATGTACATGATAGCTAGTGCAGAAGCATCAATATAGTTAATTACATTTTTAAGTGTTTTTTGTTTACCCTCATACAAAATATCTGCAAGGTGTTTAGTCTGACCATTCTTAAACCTGTGTATATTTTTTAGAGTATTTAATTGGCCACCAATTATACTATGTTTATAAGTGTTATACTCTAATTGTGCATTACCGTGGTTATGGTTACACACGTACCCTCCGTTAGTAACGCGGCCATCATCACCAAGAGCTGCGCCAATTAGAACGGAGAGCTGCTCTGAATTAAGAAGAGAGTTTCTATCATTGCTATTACTAGAATTAGTAAGTTTTGGTGTTTTGACAATGTACTTATTAGTCATGTTATCGGCACGGGTATATTCTACCCGCGGGTTAAACACGTCGGGTACATAAGCAACCTCATGGTCTTCAGTAACTACGGTACAACCCCTAGGTTGTTTGTTTTTAGTAGTATTAAGAGAGTGCACAGCAGTTTGCAAACTTACCCAACGTTTACTGAGTTTATTAGGTTCAACCCAATGTTTAGTTACGTTAGCCCATACTGGTTTGTTTTCTGCATTTAGTGAGAGAACTTTACCATTATATTTTTCACGTACCAGTTCACCGATGTAACGATCCCCATCAGGAGTAATCACTGTATTTTTGTGATGTAAGCACTTTTTAGGGTAAGGCCCACCTAATACGTCGTACTCAGATTCATCCGTCATCAAGGCAAGCATTGTGATAACATCGTTAGGATTAAACCCTATGTCAGCATCAATGAATAGCATGTGAGTGCATTTTGAGCGAATGAATTCGTCAGTAATATAGTTTCTAGCCCGTTGTATCAAGCTCTCATTGAATAGATAATGTACCTGTAATTCAACACCATATCTAGCACATAGTACACCTAGGT
>JAEHJW020000462.1_pt1 | contig 19072 bp, 18 predicted proteins | sample 9271431 | NCBI WGS metagenome assembly JAEHJW02 | reverse complement strand
ATGAATAAGTCCATCGAGCGCCTGCTTCTGATGTCCGATTCGGAGGTGCTGGGCTTGAACGAACAGGCGGCTGTTGGCGTTCCGCGGCAGCCTGAGCGAAGCCAGTTTTCGCATCTTTTGCGGCACTTCCTGGAACGCTTCTTCAACCACGAGACGGCTTCTCCCGATGGTGACGCAAAGGCGCGCTTAGTTCTGATCGCCTGCGCTGCAGGGTTGCCACCGTTCGTGGTGGCGATTTATCTGTGGCCTGCCTATCACGCTTTTATCCGCGTTGCGGTTCCTGGAAGTGAGGCCATCGTGCCAGGCCCTCCGCCCTACTGGGTCCAGGTGAATCAACATTTGTTCTTCGTGGTCTATTCCTTTGTGGCCATGGGCATCGCCACCGTCTTTCAGTGGGATCTGTTCTTTCCCGACCTGCTTGATGTGCTTGTGCTGAACACATTACCGATTCCAAACCGCCAACTCTTCTTTGCGCGCATCACCGCGATTGCGGTGCTTATCGCGGGTTTCCTGTTCGATACAAACGTATTGGCCACATTGGTGCTCCCAGAAGCTATCGATCCCCCAAGCCTGCCGGGTTTTCTGGCCGGGCACGTGCTGGCGACAGTAGCAAGCGGGATGTTTGCCGCTGCTCTCGTTCTTGCATTGCAAGGTGTGCTCCTCTTTGTTTTCGGCGAACGGTGGTTTCGCAAGATCTCGCTGCCGGTGCAGGGCGGGATTCTGGCCGTGCTCCTGCTGACGCTGCTCCTGTTTCCCGTGTACTCCGGCGCGACGGCGGGTGTGCTTGGTTCAGGCGGCAAGGCCGCGTGGTGGTTTCCTCCTTTTTGGTTTGTTGGCATCTATCAGCGGCTAATGGAGGGTCCGTCTGCTCTCCCAGTTCATACACAGCTTGCGAAGTTGGGCTGTGACCTTACGCTGGGCACAATCGCATTGGCGTTTCTCGTGTACCCACTTGCATACCGTCGCCGTGTCTCTCAATTGGTGGAAGGCGGGAACGTCCGCTCTAGACGCAACATTATGATGCCGCCGCTCGAAAAGCTGCTTCATATCACGGTGCTTCGGCCTCCTTTGCGCCGTGCGGTGTTTCACTTCATAGGACAGACACTGCTGCGAGTTCCGCGCTACCGAATCTACCTCGTGTTATACGGAAGTGTCGGCGTGTCATTGGTTGCGGCAACAGTGGTGCGATTCGCGGCGGCGCACGGGCAGGTTCATGTGGAAGTGATAGCCTCGGGGATTCGAGCGGCGATCGGCATCGTTCCGTTGTGGACACTCGTGGGATTGCGTGTGGCCTTCACCTCTTCCGGCAACCGGCAGGGGAACTGGATTTTCCGCAATGTACACGGGCGGCCGCCGCAGTTTGTAACAGCTCTAGAAATGCTCTCTGCCGCACGCATCTGGGCGTTTGCATGCAGCGCGATTGTCACATTGACCGCAGTGGTCCTGTTCCGGGTGATTGCTCCTTCCGAATTGCTAACGCTGCCGGCAACAGCGGCGCAATTGCTTCTGGCGGTTGGTTTGTGCGTGGTTCTTGCGGACGCTTTCTTCCTCAACGTGACCACTGTAGCCTTTACGGGGGAGCCGCAACAAGAGCCACCGAACTTGGCCTTTACGATTCTTAAGTATTTCCTCTTCTTTCAGCCGGTCGTGGCCTTCGCGGCGGTTATTCCCGTTTGGATCGGGCATTCCCTCGTTCGTTTCTCTCTGGTAGCCATAGGCTTTACCGCTGCCCACTTCATTCTCCAGGCTCGCCACCACGAAGTTGTCAAGGAATACTGCCTGCACGACAGTTCTCAGGATGGCGAGGGTGAACGTCTTTGGGATCTCTTGGGACAGTCAAGCCGTCGGCGTGGATGATAAAGATGCAAGCACGCCGGATTGCTTTCGGAAGCAGTTCCTATCGGCAATGCACTCATCCTAAGCGCCTTGCGCAACAATCTTTCGGATAGGTACCGGTAGACGCCAAAGTAGCCGGGAGGATTTCTGGATTCACGCTAAATCTCCAACCCACGCGCTTACCACCAATCCGGTGATTGGCCATTTTGCCTGTAACGCCGACCCTTGAGTATGTAGCAAAGAATGCACTCAGACCGTCTCTACCATTGGTCCGCAACAGCGGACCGAACGTGGGTCTGCGCCTCACCTGCACCCCGCACGCTCCACATTGCATCGACAACCCAATTCCACCCAGGAGAGTTTGATTCATGAACAGCGTAACAGTGAAGGCTCTGCACCGCGAGTTCTTCTACAACGGAACCCGCATCCCCGATCCCGCGCCCAACTTGACGGTGGAACAAGTGAGAGAAATCTTGACGCCGTCCTACCCCGAGATTGCCACGGCAACACTGGCGGGGCCGGAGGACACAGGAGACGCCCTTCGCTACACGTTCAGCCGGGCCATCGGCAGCAAGGGCTGATCCTGACGCTGCACGCCCCTTCTGATCTTGTCCCGCGCGCCCTTTCAGCGTCCGCACCGCAAGGGAGTTGGTCGCTATCCGAACCATCGAAGCAAGGCTTGCACATCATGAAGACCAGCAAAGCCGATCAGACCCACCTTCTCGCGGAACTTCGTCAGCTTGAGAGCAAACCGCCCAAGAGAGCCGACCGGCTCATCGCGAGGCATTTGAAATGCGAAGAGTCACAAAGCCTGGCGCACGCCGTCGCGGAAGCGGCCAGGAGATCGTCGTCCGGCACGATGCCGGTTCTCGAAGCCCCAAGCGAACTGCTGCCGCCGCTGATATAGCACTGCTGGGACAGGGCTGCGGCGAAACCCTTCCATCCCTTCACGGAATCCCCACAAGCTATCGCCTGGAGACAAACGGCGAGCGCCTCTACCGCCTGTGCCGGGCGCTGGTGAAGCGGAATCTTGCCGACGCGAAGCTTTGGCAAAAAAGCGGCGAGGTCGCCGTGGTCTTCGCGCGAAGCGCCATCCAGAAGCTGATTGAGGAGTTCACGGGTGGCGCGCTCACAGACAAGGTCGAGTATTGTTTCGAAGTGAGGGACGACCTTGGGACGGGATATTGGCGGGGCGGAGCTCTTGGCGAAGGCAAGCTGATGGCTATGTTCGAACTCCAGGCTTGCGGCTACCTCAAGATTGGAGCTGCGCTGGAGGCGCTCGAAGAGCAGGAACGATTCCTCGGAGCAGCTTTCTACTTCCTGTTGCGGAGATCGCTCTACCGCTGGATGCGCATCTACGACCACACGGACGCCGAGTGCTACAATGAGCAGCTGCATAAGTGGATGGAGCAGGACGAGCCCGAAAGCCGGGATGCTTACGAGTTCCCAGCGGTCGACGAGGCGATCCCGGAGCCCGTCCGGACCGCGAAGGACTGGACATATCCCAGCGCGCGCAGTCTGCTGCGACGGCATCTTCAGGAGCCGTATTCACTATGGATTCAGAAGCTGCTGACCCTTAATCGGCTGTCACGGTTGAAGGGCCAAGTCATGCGCTTCGAGGGAGAGTACGACGATCCGCCTGTGCCGAGCCTCTTGCTGGTCTTCCGTGAGAATGACGCGATTCAAGCCTGCTTCGATCATGAGTCAGAACGCTATAACGAGACGACCAATGAGCCGTCCTGTGCGGTCTGCTTTCGGCCGGAGGCCGGCGAAGAGTTCGACGCGGCAATTCGCACGATGGCGATCTTTCTCAGAGTCAACATGGAACTTGCCGGTCTGATTACCCTGCTCAACGAGGAGGAGAAGCATGCAGGTCAACGTGAGCATCGGACAGAACCATCGCTTCGCGCTGCATGAAGCCTTGCTGATCTACCGGTCGACGGAACACCAGAACGGCAGCTTCGGAAATACGTTCATCACCCACCACGAAGTGACCGCACAGAATCGCGCCAAGCAACCAACGCTCGGTCCGGCAAAGACGCTGACCATCGAGTTCGTTCAATCGCTGGTCCAAGCCCTGGGAGGCCGGGTGCAGGCAGAGTTTCTGCCCGCGAGCGTGATCGCGCGCACCGAACGGCTTATTGCCTGGTGGACGCCTCCACAGAAACGCCCGATGTTCTTCGGAACGACGCAGGGCGACATGGCCGGAATCAATGGCGCGATCTTTCCGCAGCCAGCTCTGGTGTGGCTGGCGATGGATCATTCGCTCTCGATCCGGGCGCTCAAGGAGAATCGCCGCCCCGCGGCCGATACCAAGCTTTGTGTGGCTCCCTACTGGAATGTGTACGACACTGGGAGCGTCTGCCTGGGATCGATGCGGGCTCCCGATATCTCCACCGTCGCCTCCATTCCCCAATGGGAACAGAGCTTCTATGAAAGCGAGTTTACGCATGGCAACGTAGGGAGGCTTACACGCCATCCTGGTGGCTTCGAGGAACTTTGGAAGGAACTCGCCGGAAAGGACGAATTTCCCGCTGACTCGCTCATTGAATTGCCGGAGACAGTGGAGGAGTTCTTGTCCGGAAAGAGGCGCGGTCATGATCACTGAACACGCTCTCCCGAAACCATTGTGCCGCAGAGGGCAACCGCTCCGCGTGCTGGTTATCGGCGCGGGAGGCAACGGCAGCGCAGTGCTGCTCGGCCTGCCCTATCTCCACCAGGCGATGAAAGTGTGGGGCCATGCCGGAGGTATCCACGTGATGCTGGTGGACGGAGATCTGGTCTCAAAAACGAACTGCATCCGCCAGCCGTTCGCCTCCGCCGATGTCGGACTGAACAAGGCAGTCGTATTGATCAACCGCGTGAATCTCTTCTGGGGTCTGAGGTGGCAGGCGCACCCGGAACACTTTCACAAGGATTCCCTGAGAACCAATTCGCCAGGCCCTCACTTGATTATTGGGTGTGTCGATACGCGGGCGGCGCGGCAGGCCATCCTCTCCGCAGTCACCCGAGCGAATGACAGCACTGTCTACTGGCTCGACCTCGGCAACAACGCAAGCAGCGGTCAGTATGTGCTCGGCCAGCCGTTGAACGCCGCAAACCACCGCAGCGCGATCCGTTTGAGAACCGTGGCAGAGCTCTATCCGGAGATTGCGGATGCGGACGGGGGCGAGGACCCGCTGCCCAGTTGCAGCGCGGCGGAGGCACTCCAACGGCAGGAGCCATTCATCAATCAGGTGTTGGCGACAAGCGCGCTCGCTATGCTTGCGAGACTCTTTCGCTACGGCACGCTCACCCATCACGGGGCCTTTTACAACGCTGCAACAGGCCGGACGAGTGTATTGGGAGTAGATCCCGATCTCTGGAAAAAGATACAGAGGCGCACTCACAGAACTTCATCGGTCGCACGCAAGAAACTGAGATAATGTCTCGCATACAGGTGGACCATGAAGAAATCTTCCATCGACCCGGTGCTGGCTCTCGAAGCCAAGATGATCGTTGCGCTGGCTTTCCGAAATGGTCCTATCGAGGATCTGCACGCGGGGAAGGCCTGTCCGACCTGCAGTGCCGACAGCGCCTATTCCCGCATCTCCGATGAGGAGATGAAAGGGATCATGAAAGCAGCCGTGAACACGGTCTACTCACTGTTGTGGAAGAAAGAAAACGACAGTGAGGCATATGCCAAGTCCCTTGTTCTGGGAGCGAGATATACCCAGCGCTGGGACGACCCCGAACAATAACCATCCAATCGACAGTTTCATTCTCACAGGAAGGTGAATCCATGTTCAAAGAACTGGGTCCGCTGCTCCGGCAGAGGACCGTTGTCCTAATCGTGACGCGTTTGGAGGATGACACCATCCGCGTCAACGTCATTCCCCGCAAGCTCAACGAAAGCGAAAACGACGCACTCACCACACCGCTTAGCGTGGCTGGGACGGCTGAAGATCTTGACGCCGAGTTGTCTTCCGCACTGGTCCAGTTTGTTGGCGCCCATCTCGAACTGAAGAACACGCTCGAAACCGCCAAGGAGCAGATGGCGGCGGCAGGCAAGGCCGCAAAGGCGGATGCCCGGTCGAAGGTGGCGCCGAAGACTGCGCCGGTCCGGACCGAACCAGCGACGGCTGAGTCAAAGAAGCCGGCGGACGCGGCGCCCAAGTCTGCCGAGCCCAGGAAACAGGAACCGGCGCGTATTGCCAGTCTGTTTGATACGGGACCGGCGCCGGCGGCGGCTCCCGTCCCCGCATCAGATGCCGATGAAGATGAAGAGATTCTTGACGACATCGCCGAAGACGAACGAACGGACGAATCAGACGACTTGGATGAGGCCGCCTGAGCGGCCCGTCCTTGTCCAACGAGTCTTGGCCGCATCGACACTCACCGAAATCGCAGTCAGGTAAAGCAAAACCGGATTGCGCGGTAACCAACCGACGAGAAGGATCTCTTATGGCGAATTGGTGCGGCACTGCTCGCAGCAACTACTTCCGCGTGAAAGACAAAGACGCATTTCTCAAATGGGCCGATGGCCGCGGGCTTGGCGTGTTCAAGAACGAAGAGAGTCGAGATCTGTTCGCGATTTATGGCGGCGAGAGCACGGACGACGGCTCCTGGCCCAGCTATGACGTCGAAGGCGATACGGAGATCGATTTGGCCGCCGAGCTTGCCCAACATCTTCCAAAAGGCCAGATTGCCGTCCTGATGGAAATCGGCGCGGAGAAGCTGAGGTACTTGACTGGCGTTGCGATTGCAGTCAATCACAAGGGGCGAGCCGTCCAACTCACGCTCAGCGACATTTGACGCAAAGCTTCGCGCATATTCCGCGTCGCGGAGAGCGAGATCACTGAGGCTACCTATTGATTCGGCAAGCTCGGAGACCATCGATCAAATCTAGGAAAGAGCGAGAGCTCTGTATCCTCTCCCGGATCATGGAAATTCCCCAGGCCGACACCCACCAGTCGAAACTTCTGCTTGGGGTCTAGGGCCACTTTGTCCCGCAGAGACAGAGCGATCTGCGCCAGTTCTTCGCAAGAGGCCGGCGGCGAAAATGGGGTCTGACTTCGCGTGAGAACCTGGAACTGTGCTGTCTTCAGCTTCAAGACGACTGTGCGGGCGATCCTTGATTCTTTACGTGATGCCTCCCAAGTTTTTTCCGCTAGGCGCCGGATCATCGGTCCGGTTTCGGCCAGCAGCACGTCCTGCCTAAAAGTATCTTCGGCTGAGATCGACTGGGTGGGCCGGTTGGGTACGACGGGATTCTCGTCGATTCCCCTAGCCAACTCATAAAGGCGCTGCCCGTAACGGCCGAAGCGGGTTTCCAGCTCTTCAAGAGAGCGAGCACGCAATTCTCCAACCAAGCGGAGACCAAGCGCCGCGAGCTTCTCCTCCGTCACCTTGCCAACTCCCGGAATGCGCCCGACGGGCAAGGGTGTAAGAAACTCTTCAACTTCCGCAGGCTGAATAACAAATAGTCCATTCGGCTTTCGCCAATCCGAGGCGATCTTCGCCAGGAACTTGTTTGGGGCAACGCCGGCCGAGGCGGTCAGGTTCAGCTCTTCGCGGATTTGCTGTCGGATAGCGCTGGCGACTTTGGTGGCGGTGGCGAGCCCGGTCTTGTTCTCAGTGACATCGAGATAGGCTTCGTCGAGCGACAAAGGTTCGATCAGGTCCGTGTGCCGTAGGAAGATCTCGCGCACTGCGCGCGAGACCGCTCTGTAGCGCGTGAAGTCCGGTGGAACGAAGACAGCCTGCGGGCACAGGTGCTCGGCATGTTTCGCCGCCATCGCCGACCGTACTCCGAAGCGCCTGGCTTCATACGAGGCCGCGCAGACAACAGACCGTTTGCCGCGCCACGCCACGACGACAGGCTTACCGCGAAGCTCCGGGTTGTCCCGTTGCTCGACCGAGGCATAGAACGCGTCCATATCGATGTGAACAATCTTCCGCACACTCATCCTGCATTCATGGTAGGCCGTCATCGCGGGCCATTGTCTGCGTACCTGAAGTAAAGCCCCTTGGAGTCAAAGTCATTCAGTTGCGCCAGCATTCGCTTCCACCACCAAAATCGGGAGGGCTAGAAGATGGAATTCGTCTTCCATGATGGCGGCCGTGCGGTCGCAGGCTATAAGGGCAAGACTGGCGACTGCGTCACGCGGTCGATCGCAATTACGACCGGCAAGCCCTATCAGGAGGTTTATGACGCGCTCAATCTCCTTGCGCTGACGGAGCGAACGGGACGACGAAAGCGGAGGCGGTCGAACAGCCGTACCGGCGTCTTTCGCGGGACCTATCAGCGCTACCTCGAATCCCTCGGCTGGCGCTTGACCTCGACCATGACGATTGGATCCGGCTGCCAGGTCCACCTGTGCGGTTCGGAGTTGCCGCAGGGGCCGCTGCTCGTGAAGGTGTCGCGGCACCTTACCGCGGTGATCGACGGCATGATCTACGACACCCACAATTGCTCGCGCAGCGGCACGCGATGCGTCTACGACTACTTTTCGCTGAGCGCCCAACCAGCGCCAGTCAATGTCCTGGGGATGCAACTGGCAGCCTAGCGGATTCTCTCCAGAGTTCCAACGAGCGGGTCTTTTCCGTCCGTGGCGACCTGCTGCGCTCCGCACCTTCCACGCACCTCTCACCGGCAGTCCAAGGAGACCCGCACATGCTTCTCACGATGCAGTCGAAGACCGCCGCAACCCACAAGCTCGAACAGCTGATCCTCCAGGGACGCAGCCGGGCGGGTGAGGTTGTGGAACACGTTATGAATAACCAACCGAGCGACCGCCTCGCCCGTGGCGGAGAACTTAGCTTCACGCCCGACGTGGAAACAAATGCCGTGCGGATCGAGTACCCAGATCCGAACGCTGGAACGCTGCTGCAGAAGTTGCATCGCCACTCCGTCCAGCAGATGGCGCAGACCACAGATCTGCCGCTCAAATTCATCGATGGTCTGCAACACACGACCGAGTCCTGGGCGCGGGAGTTGCTCGCCCATAATCTCAATACCGTCTTCACCAATCGCTTCGCCAAGAGCCGCTACCTGCTGCGCTCGGTCAACGGTGAGGTGCGTGGTTTCCTCTCGGACCGTTACCGCCGTCTGGATTCTCGCCCGATCATTGAAGCGTTCGCTTCGGCAGTGCAGCAGAAGGGCGCGATGCCCTATGACGGATACGTCACCGACACCAAGGTCGCCCTGCAGGCGATCATGCCCGAGGTCTACGAGCCAATTCCCGGCGAGATGGTGGCCTATGGCCTAAGCCTCGAGAACTCGGACTTTGGCAACGGCGCGCTCTCCGTTCGGGCGTACCTCCTGCGCATCTGGTGCTCCAACCTGGCGATCACGCAGGAGGAGATGCGGCAGGTCCATCTGGGTAAGCGCCTCGATGATTCCGTCCTCTACTCGCAGCGCACCTACGAACTCGATGCGGAGACGACCGTCAGCGCACTTCGGGACGTGATCGGTGCCCAACTGAACGCGGACGCACTGCGCCGGCGCATGGACTCGGTACGTCTAGCTCACGAGCAGAACGTAGACGCGGGCTCGGCGCGCGACGTGCTTCGCAAGACGCTATTGAAGGCGGAGTCGGATGCGGTGATCGAGGCATACAACTCGCTCGACACCCAGAACCTGCCCGCCGGGAACACCACATGGAGGCTCTCGAACGCGATCTCCTGGGTAGCCGGCAATACCGGAGATCCGGAGCGGAAGCTCGAACTGATGAAGTTCGCCGGCGAAGTCCTGCCCGCAGCAGCCTAAACCACTATTCGGGGAGTAGCCCATTTCGAGGCCACTCCCCAACCCACCCATTCCAAGGAGAAACCATCATGGCTGCGATTGCAGAAGCCAACTCATTATTTGAAATCGATGCGGAACTCGATAGTCTCCTCGAAGCGATCGAGGAGCAGGCCGCGTCGGAGGGCCAGCCCTCGGAGGACTTGGTCGCCCGTTTCCAGCAGTTTTGCGATGCGCGCGGGGAGAAGGCTGATCGGATTGGCCGCTTCCTTCGCATGATGGAAGCACGTGAGCAATACTGTCGGAATGAAGCTGCACGGCTGGGTGAACGTGCCCGCGCTGCGGTCGGCAAGGCAGAGCGCACCAAGAGCATGGTCCTCTACTACCTGTTGAGCCGGAACCTCCAGAAGATCGAAGGTCAGCAGTTCACCCTGCGCGCCCAGAAGAACAGCCAGGACTCAGTGAAGATTACCGACCAGACAGCGGTTCCGAAGTGCTACTGCAGAATTGAGGCGCGCATCACCGGCGTGATCTGGGAGACGGTGCTGTCCCTCCTGCCGGAGGAACTCGCCAAGGCTCTCAAGTCTTCAGTTCAGGAGTCCCGGCCGGACAATGACGCCATCAAGGCAGCAGTGGCTCAGAGCGAAGTGGTTCCGGGCGCGGAAGTGCAGCGAGGGACGCACTTGCGAATTGCGTAAGAATCCGAATTGCAACTCACGTATGCTTTAGTTTTGCCTTATATTCGCCTACAATGCAAACTGTGGTGGCGTGGTGAGAAAGACCCGAATCCGGCCGGTTCCGCGCGCTGTGGCCCAGGCCTGTATCCTGAAATCAGTAGAACCCATGAGATAGAAAAGGAAGTAAAGAAAAGACTTGGGCAGACCGTACCAACTCGAATTGAAGCAGCTCGAAGCGACCTATCGCTGGGCGTTGGAAGCGGACGTCGCCGACCTTTCGAAGGAAGTGAGGCGCTCCGGCAATTCGCCACTCTTGGCGATCGGCTCCGGGGGATCGTTGAGCACGGCCTGCCTCCTGGCCAATTTGGAGCAGCGGTACAAGGCGAGCTTTGCCAGCTTTGATTCGCCTCTGTTGGCCTCGGTGAACCCGCAAGTTTTGACGGACGCCCGCATCTTCATAGTGAGCGCACGAGGACGGAACCCGGATATTCTTGGCTTCGCAAGAAATACTATCGCGGCGGAACCTCGTTCCATCACCAGTCTCTGCAGCATGAGAGGCTGCCCACTGACGGAGGTAGTCGGTGGGTTCAGCCGCGGAAAGGGACTTGAGTTAGCCTCGCCGGCTGGCAAGGACGGATATTTGGCGACCAACTCGCTGGTCGCCATGAATACCATCCTGGCTCGGGCCTACGGAGCAGACGGGCACCTTCCGCACCATTGGCTGGATCTCTTCGACCCATCTGATCTCAAGCGATCTTTGGCGGAGCAGAGCCGAGGCCTTCCTTCGATTGAATCCGATGAGATTATCCTGCTCTTCGGTCCGGATACTCGACCGGCAGCCCTTGACTTCGAATCAAAGTTCCATGAATCGGGATTGGCCAACGTCCAGCTTGCGGACTACCGCAACTTTGCGCACGGGCGGCACCTCTGGCTCGCCCTGCGCCCCAACACCACGGTCTTTCTCTTCATCTGCCCGAGTGACAGAACGCTCGCAGAGGCCACGCTCAAACTTCTCCCGAAGTCGGTCGCGACCATCAAGGCGGAGACCCCACTCGATGGCATCGCGGCGACATTTGCCATGCAGGCGGCGGTCTTTGAGATTGTGTCCGCGTATGGACAAGATCGAGGCCGCGATCCGGGCCGTCCTACGGTTCCCGTCTTTGGACGCAAGCTCTATCATCTGAATGCGTTTCCACAAAGCGCCAAAGACGTGCGCTCCGCTTCGATCCGAAGAAAACAGCTCGCCAGGAGTCGGGTTGGACTTCCTAAGCTCTCCCAAGCGGAGTGGGAGGCTGCCTACGACGCTTTCCGGCAACAGATATGCCGCCGTCGCTTCAAGCAGTGCGTTGTCGATTATGACGGAACGCTATGCGATCACAAGGACCGCTTCGCGGGTGTTACCGACGGCGTCGCCAAGTCAGTAATCAGCTTGCTCGACAGTGGGTTCGCTCTTGGCGTGGCGACCGGGCGCGGAAAGTCTGTCCGGGAGACTCTTCGCGCGGTCCTGCCAAAACGTCTGTGGAAGCTCGTGACGGTAGCTTTTTACAACGGTGCAATCATGCTTCCCCTCGACAGCGATAGCAGTCTCAACGGCGTCGGAGAGCCATCCCCTCAGTTGAACGAGGTGGCGAAAATCATTCGCGAGGCCAACCTCCCTGGGATCAAGCTCACGGAGCGACCGGTTCAGATCACCCTGGAGCTAGAGGACGCTGTGACAGCCGAACCGTTATGGTGCCTAACTTCGGCCCTGCTGACGAAGGCCCATGTGACAGGAGTCCGTGTTGTCGCCTCCTCCCGGTCGGTCGACATCGTCGCAGCGGAAACGAGCAAACTAGATGTCCTCAAGGCTATGCCGGGTGGTGTTGCTTCGCCTGAGCAGACCCTTTTCATCGGCGATAAGCCGTCGTGGCCCGGCAATGACTTCGAGCTGCTCACAGGACCGACGTCGCTGAGCGTCGACGAGGTAGGATTTGAGCTTGAGTCAGGCTGGAACCTAGCGCCGCCGGGGGTCTCCGGCAGTGCTGCGTTCGTCCACTACTGCGGTCAGATCAGAAAATCTACGAAGCACTTCCGTCTGGCACTGAGGGAATCATGAATAACCAACTCGCGGAAGAACTGCTGAGCAAGGTCATGGGCTGGCAGCCGACGGATTTCAATCTGGTGGGCCTCGAGCTCCAGGCAATGGCCTCGTACAAATATGACGAATACCAGCAGTTCTCCCCCGGGATGCGCTTCACGGAGAGTCTGGCAAGCTGGCTGAGCCAGTTCACCCCCGACGAACGCCCGGCTGCTCTCGAATATATCCGCAAGCACATTGTCTTTCTCTCGACTGCGGAGATGAACCACTTGGTCTCCATTTCGTATCTAGACTGCATCCGGCCCCTGCTCTTGGATCTCGCAGCCCGGAAAGCGGGGATCAGTCGCTGGAAGAAGAAGAAAATCGCCGTTTCGCAGGCCTTTCGCGTCCTCCAGCGAAAGACGTTGTTCCTCGGTCTGAGTGATGGCGCGCGAACGGATGTTTTTCGCCGCGCGAACCCTCATCTCACCAATGAACAGGTGCGTCTGAGCCACGAGCTCAGCCCAGAGCGTATCGACGGGCTCCTGAAGGATCTGAAGACCGCGCTGAAGGAGACGAGCGAGCCTGTTGTGCCCTCCGAGTCCGACGAGCAGACCGATCCCGCATTTGAAGTCGTGGTCCTGATGGACGACTTTTCGGCGAGCGGAATCAGCTATCTCCGGACTACCGACGAGGGGGCCGTCGTCGGCAAGATTGGAAAGTTTCTCGTGAACCTGGCGAATCCCGACAATCCGCTGTCGAAGCTAGTTGTGAAGGAAGGGCGCGAGGTCATCCTCGTCCTCTATCTGGCGACCGCGAAGGTCGAGGAGAAGCTAGAGGCCCAGCGCAAGGCTATCGAAGAGCGATTCGGCCTAAAGCTTAGCATCGTCATTGTGCAGCGTCTGCCAAATGAGATCACTCTGATCGAAGGCACTGAGCCGGAGATCGATGCCCTGATCCAGAAGTATTACGACGACTCAAATGAGACAGCCAGTACTCGCCTCGGAGGAACAGACCTGCGCTACGGTTTCGCGGGTTGCGGGTTACCACTGGTATTGAGTCACAATACTCCCAATAACTCGCTTGGGCTCTTGTGGGCAGACGGCCCGCAGATGCGATCGCTATTTCCCCGCGTCACACGCCACAAGGATTCGATATGAGAGAGCCGAGAAATCCGTTCCGTCTCCGTGCGGCGGAAGCCATCGAGAACGATGTCACGTTCCTGAAGCTGTTCGGCCCAGGGATGCTCGATCTGCTCGGAGACGACCCCCACTTGTGGGACAAACCCCAACTCATCCGGAGCGCGCCAGGTGCCGGGAAAACGACTTTGCTCCGCCTCTTCACGCCGGCTGCGCTCGTCAATCTCCATGCCTTCAAAGCCAACGAGGATCTCAAGGAGCTCTACCAGCGGATGGCGACTCTGGGCGTGATCAACGAAGGCGGACCGCAACTACTTGGCGTCTTCCTGTCTTGCGCGCGCAATTACCGAATTCTCGATGATCTCGATTTCGAACCGGCCCGCAAAAAGCGACTGCTCTTCGGGCTCCTGAATGCTCGCATTGTGCTGGCGACGCTGCGAGCCAGCCTCCAACTCAGGGGCCTGCGCTATCCCGAGGATCTCTCGCGGATCAAAGTATCTGCTGATGCGCCGACAGAGATTCGGGCCGGCGGGTCCGGAACGCTCTCTGGTGTCGAGCTGCACCGCTGGGCGACTGAACTTGAAGAAAACGTCTGTGACGCAATCGACAGCTTCGACGGCGGAGACCTCGCCTCTCTGCCTGGAAGTGACACGCTTCATTCCATCGGTATCATGCGCCCAGGTGTGCTTACAATCAACGGTCGACCTGTCGCCGCTCACCGCCTCCTGCTTCTCGATGACGTGCATCACCTCACGCATGGACAACGGAGCATGCTGCTGAAGACCGTCGCAGACATGCGTACCGGCGTCGGCGTTTGGCTCGCGGAGCGATTCGAGGCTCTTTCCACCGATGAGATGCTCGAGACGGGTGTGACTGAAGGCCGAGATTACGAGGGGGAGATACTGATCGAGCGTTTCTGGAGAGAGAGTTCCAACAAGTTCGCGAACCTACTCAATAGCGTAGCTGATCGGCGCGCAAGCGCGGCCTTGACGGTCGAGGTTACATCTCTCGACTCCTGCCTGCAGGCCTCCCTTGACGGCGCGGAGTGGCAAGGCAAGTACGAAGCCACGATTCCCGCGATACGGGAACGGGTTACCAAGTTGTCTCGTGGAAGCTCTCTATTCCATGACTGGATCGACACGCAGGACAGGCAGCCGGGCGGTTTCCGGGATCGGGCAATCGGGTGGCGGGTACTCGAGATCCTTATGTATCGCGAACTGCGAAGCCAGCAAGCTGCGTTCGACTTTCCGCTGAGCCCTGCCGATCTTAAGGAAAAGACGGATTCGAGTATTCGCGCCGCAGCCGAGCTGTTTCTTGCCCACGAATTCCACCTGCCCTACTACTTCGGGCCCAAGAAGCTGGCGAACCTGGCCTCATGGAATATAGAACAGTTCATGCGGCTGGCTGGAGATGAGTTCGAGGAGGTTGTGGCGTCCAGTCTGATCTCAAAGACGCCAACTCTCAATGCAGGCCGGCAGGATGCGCTGCTGCGGGAAGCCTCGGAGTCTTTCTGGACGGAGATCCCGCGCCGTGCGCGTTATGGGGAGAGAGTCCATCAGCTGCTCGCGTCGATCGGCAGATACTGTCGGCAGAGAACATACGAGGAGAACGCGCCTTATGACCCAGGCGTGACGGGAATTGCCATCTCCATGAAGGAGAGAGAGCAGCTCCAGAGTAAGGAATTCCTCAAGAAGAACCCTGAATATGGCCTTTTGGCTGACGTTTTGGCGGCGGCGATAGCCAACAACCTCCTGGAAGCCCAGCTGGACCGAAGGGTCAAGGGAAATACTTGGATGGTACTGAATCTCAATCGATTACTCTGTGTGTCATACGATTTGCCACTGCAATATGGGGGCTTCAAGGAGCGCCCATTGCGCGAGCTTTATGTGTGGATGACTGCAGGATACGAACCGAAGAAATCACTTCTTTAATGGCAGGTTAGATGCCGGAACGATGGTCGACATACGCGCGCGCTGCTGGGGCTGATCTTGAGACTCTCTTTTCGAGTCACTTCAATGACTCCTCTCGGAAAGCCCGATTTATCTTGGGCCGCGGGTTTGATCCGCGGATGTCGACAGGCCTGTCCCTGCTGCGCCGTGTCTGTCCATCGCTCCCTATCGAAGTCGTGCTCCTCACTTACGAAGAGGGAGAACAATCTCCGTCGCGCGCCTACGACGAGGCCGTTAAGAAAAACTTTGAGGACCTCGGGAAGGTTATTCCTGCGACACAGCTTTCGAACCGGAATATCAGCATGTTCTCGGCAGAGCGCAGGCGGATGACATCGCATTCGGCCGAAGGACAGTTTAAGAACGCCACCGAGTTCGCAGGTATCACGGATGTGCTCGTGGATGTCAGCGCGCTGCCGCGCAGTGTGTTCCTGCCCGTCGTCGCCAAGCTCCTCCATATCATCGACGGCCAGAACTCGCCGCGGATGAATCTCTTCGTGCTCGCGGACGAGAACCCCAAGATCGACAGCCTAATTGTCGAAGAAGGGCTCGACGAGGAGGCCGATTACATTCACACGTTCCGGGGTGACGCGGAGCGTGAGTCGGCGGCTTCGAAACCGCGCGTCTGGTTTCCTCTTCTCGGCGAGAATCAGGCCACTCAACTTCAGCGAATCTACGACCTGGTGCGCCCGTCGGAGGTTTGTCCTCTCTTGCCCGCGCCGTCGCAGAATCCACGGCGGGGAGACAACCTCATCCTTGAGTATCGCGGGTTGCTTTTCGACAGTCTGCGAGTCGATCCCCGTAACTTCCTCTACGCCTCGGAGACCAATCCGTTCGAAGTCTATCGTCAGTTGGTCCATGCTATCGATCACTATGCGAAATCGCTGGCACCGCTCGGCGGCTCCAACGCCATCGTCTCGGCTCTTTCTAGTAAACTGCTATCTATCGGAGCGCTGCTCGCCGCGTATGAACTGAAGAGGGCTGGCTCGCGAGTGGCGATCGCTCATATTGAAGCGCACGGACACCGGGTCGCTGTTGAGATGGAAGAGTTGACTCGGCTTGCGAAAGACGGGGTCATCCACGGGCTATGGCTCGCCGGAGAGTGTTATGAAGACTAAGAAGCAGACTCCTCGTCTGGTCAGTTCGGGATTCATCGCGTTGGACATCGTGATCGGGCTTGAAGATCCGCTCGTGCCTCGTTTTTACACTGGTGGTACCACGGGCAATGTGACTGCCGCTCTCGCCTATTTGGGATGGCAGACGGTGCCGATCAGTAGGCTCGCAGACGATGAGGCGGGTCACATCGTGAAGGCAGATCTCGAGCGTTGGGGCGTCGACACCAAGTATCTATCGGGGAACTTCCCGTGCCCTACTCCAATCGTTGTCGAGAAGATTTTTCTCGGCAAAGATGGCTCTCCCAAGCATCGCTTCCTTTGGACCTGCCCCGATTGCGGGGCGTACCTGCCCAGCTATCGTCCAGTCGTGATTGAAACGGTAGACAATCTGAAAGGCGATATAGGGGCGGTAGCTGTATTTTTCACGGATCGCGTGTCCCGTTCGATCCTCAACCTAGCTAAACAATGCAAGAAAAACGGCGCAGTCGTCGTCTTTGAGCCCTCCGGAATAGGTGATCCTTCTCTGTTCGTGGAGATGAGTCGTATCTGCGATGTGCTCAAGTACTCCGACCAGCGAGCTAAGGGCTTCAGTGACTTGCTTGCCGAGAACGGTGCAGAACTCGAGATCCAGACGTTGGGAGATGAGGGCCTCCGCTTTTTGCTGCGCGGCCGGAGAAAAGCCAAGACATGGGTTGCGTTGACTTCTTACGACGTGGATGTGAAGGACACGGCGGGAGCCGGCGATTGGACGACCGCTGGGCTTATTTACCGATTGTTTGGCGACGGCAGAGAGGCATTGAAAACTCTGGCCAAGACGAATGTCTCCGACGCACTGCAGTATGGCCAGGCGCTGGCTGCGCTCAACTGCCAGTTCGAGGGGGCACGCGGAGCCATGTACCAGATTCCGAAACAGCGCTTTCTGGACGAGCTGGGGGCATTGACCTGCAAGGGCTTGGATAGCCGTGGTTTGGCGAAGATCGAGAGCCGGGATGCCGTTCGCGTCGTTCCGGCGAGGGTTTGCCCCAGCTGTATTGAGCATCAGATGCTCGTACCGGCGGAGTCGCCCGAAGCACCAATCGCCGAGCGTGGCAGGAAGCGCTCCCTTGTGCCTTAGCCGTGACACAGAGACCAAGATACTCGCATGGATTCCCAAGATCACCATCAGCCAGCTACACGCTTGGCTGATGGATTAGTTGCGAATCCGCAACTCCGCACATCTTCAAAGCCTTCACAATCCGGCCGCTCAGTCTGCATAGGGATGCGCTTGGCACGCGGGTAGCCGTGAATATCGTCGACAGGATGGAGGGCCACACACGCACAGCCTGTGCGAGCGATGGAATTGTAATGAGTAGGCGCGAGAGCACGGTCCCCCAATAGAGCCGGCGTCCGAAGTGGTTATGGACTTCCCGATGAAAAAACGCCGGGGTGGATCCTGCAAGGTAGAGTTGAGCCGCACGATAACCCGTATAAAAGGCAATTGCCATTCCATCGCCGCTGAACGATGGTATAACCGTGGCCTGATCCCCCAGGCGCCACGGCGAGGGCTGATCGGTGGGTTCCTCTGCACAATACCCATACGGGATGGAAGAGATGGCAAGCGGTCGCTCAAGCATGGAGACCGCGCCGCTCAAGCGGCAGGCAAGATGTCGGGAATATTGCTGCATGTAATCGAGCAAATGATCCCAGCGGCCTCCGAATGCTTTCAGCTTTTTCTGTGTAATGAGCGCACAGAGGTTGGCATAGTCTCCTTCCACCATCTGCAGCCCAGCGTAGAATGAACTCCAGCACTTCCCGATAGGCATTGCCAAGTATTCGCACGAATGCCCGAATCAGGAACCAGATGCAGATTGCGAAGATGCAAGGAAGATGTGACGCGGAGTCTAAATTAGGAATATACAGAGCGATGCTCGCGGTCGATGCAGAATTCGCTCGACTCGCAATGTTGCGTTTCCGGTTCTTGCACCGGTGAGCGCCGGGTACTGGTCAACCACGATGTCGCTTGACCCCTGAAGGGTCAGCGATTGCTCGGTCGTCCCCAGAATCGCTTTCGATGAATGGGTGGGGAAAGAAATCTTGCAGCAAGGGGGCGCACCTGTCTTGACTTCGGCGCCACTCTGCATTTCCTCCATATGCGCCATTGCCTTCATCGGACAATGAGGCCCGCAGCACCTAGCTGTTGAACCAGCCGGGCTGCAGGGCCCCGAAGCAATCAACGGATTGAGTCCAACAAATAGAACAACAATCCCTGCGACGACTTTGGCAAAGTAACTCATACTCGACGTTCCATGATGCTGAATGCAGCACATAGTGGTCTGTGACCTCCGTCACGCGCTGCAAACTATTGTGTTCGTGGAGATGCCAGGCAAATGGTTAATTCGCACCCATCCTTGATGCCACCATCTTCCATTGGCCGCCGTCGAAGAACAACAGTCCGAAGGCGTGCATGGAAGTTCCGCTCGCAATCGGTGACGTTCCGGCAACTGTTGTTTGTGCCTGCTGTACCACCGTTACGCTGGTAGCGCCCGTCAGTGTGGTGAACGCAGAGTCCGAAGGCAGAGTCAGGGTGAAGCTGGTAGT
>JAEHJW020007711.1_pt1 | contig 19101 bp, 36 predicted proteins | sample 9271431 | NCBI WGS metagenome assembly JAEHJW02 | reverse complement strand
CGATGCGATGGAAAAAGACGGGGATTTTGTTGACATTCAATCAAGAACCATGCAGAAACTTTTCCGCAATTATAATTATGAAATAGTGCCTTACGGTATTGAGGGGAATGAAGAAACAGGATTCATAAAAATAGGAGTAAAAAAGAAATGAAAAACCTAACTCGCATTTGTTGGGGGGCAATATGGAATCAGAAGACTAAACTTGGTGGAGCCCAACATCATATAATACACCATAATTATCTTCCCGCATTATTTACGACTAAAAAAGAAGCCAAAGAGTTTATAAAACATCACTATGGTTACATAGCCAAAAGAAAAGACTTGAGGCATGAACCGCACGGATGGAGAATGCCTAAGATAGTCAAGTTAAAAATATCGGTGACAAAATGACCGGAACAATTAAATCCACATTAAGAAACAGATTAAGACCACGTAAAAGCAAGAAATTCCTAAAATGGATTAAGGAAAAATATCCATATTTAGATCGAGATCACATCCTTGAGAGCGTGCATGGATTAAAACTAAATGATTATTTTATAAGCATGAAGACACACCAAGACCACATGAGTAAACACTACAAAGCTGGAGTAGAAGACTTTGAAAGCGATTTAGTAGAAGCCCTAGAACACCTTCAGGACTATGTTGAGGAATTGGAAGGTAAAAAATGACATCATCCGAATTGACCAAACAAATAATAAAATACTTAGTCCTACAAGGTCATTATGCCGTCAGGATTAATAATATTCCCGGCACAAAATATAGAGCGGGAAATGTAACTAAGGGAGTCCCTGACATTATGGGGTGCACAAGGACAGGCAAGGCGCTAGGAATAGAAATTAAGACAACCGATAGGCAATCAACCTTTCAGAAAGAATTTGAAGATCACTACAAGAAAAGAGGGGGCGCTTATATACTTGCTCATTCTTTAGATGATGTAATTGAGGCAGGTTTATGAAAAACTCAACTAAACAGAAAGGAAAACTTAGATGAATATTATATTAATAATTATCACAATATATGTAATTTCTATTATTGGAGCATGGTTTGAAATAAACTGGCTACATCTAAATAGGTGGAAATATATAAACCCAGATATTGCAGATTTGTTTGCAACATTCGCACCAGTAATTAATACGGTTTTTTTAATAAGATATTGTTATCACAGAATATCCCCAAACTTAAAATTAAATAAATTTTACAAGATTCCAGAAAGAAAGGAATAAAATTATGAAATTATTTGAAGTGATGACTGAATACAAAACGAAAACCGGTGGGTTCCCGGGGAACACATATTGGGCGGATAGATGGGAGAAAGCTTTTGAAGAAGAAAAACAGGCAAAAAGTATTGATAAAACAGAATCAATGGCAATGATAAAGACGCTTTCCGATTATGCGTTAATACTCGAATATGCTAACGGATATTCCGAAGAAGAAAGCAGAGAATTAACGGCCCAAAGCGAAGGTGAGTCATTATTTGAAAGACTTTATTCAAGAAACAAAAACTTATTTGAGACCGGAGAGGTGATAAAATGACAAAAGAACAGCGTAAAATATACAATAAGGCGTATAGTTTAGCCCACAAAAAGAAAGACCATCATTATCTCCTTTATTGGTACCAGAACGGGAAATTGGGCTATTATGAATATTATTATAATGTCATAAATAAACTAAAATTTAGTTAGGATAAGTAATGAGTTCACAAAGCAAAAAACGCATAAACATCAGCCTAAGCACCGACGTACTCACGTCATCGGGACACTGCCTGAGAAATGATAACGAAGCCGATAGCTTAACCTCACTTATTGAGAAAGCCTTGATCATCTTCCTGAAAGAAAAGGGACACTATCCGCCTAAAAATACAGATATCAAATTAAGCGAACATCAGCTTGAAGAATACCGCGAATGTGGAATCATTGACGAGACCGGAGTAAGGAACTATTACATCCGCAAGGAAATCGACAAACGGCACGCAGAGACCAAAAAGGGCAAGGCGCTGATCATTGAGGAACTTGCTAAAGAGCTGAATATGACGACAGAGGCAGTACATGATATTTACTACCGGAAGCAAAAGAGGAATAAACCATTTTTTGAACTAATAAAGAAAATAGAATGAAAACAGTAGTGAATTTAAGTCGTAAAAAACTAAGAATGCAAAAAGCAAAATGGTATATAAGCCATCATAGAAAAATTCCCGATGTATTAATTCCTCAGTTTACAAAAATAGAATGGGAGTTGTGGACGAGAGATAAGAAAAATAATTTCTTAAAATCTTCACCCAATACGGGGATATGACTAATCTATCACATGAGAATCAAACAAAAAAGCCGGATTAACCGGCTTAAATTACACTATCGTTTTTTGTGCTTCTTTAACATCAGCAGTAACTTTTGAGCCGCCCCTGATGGATGCCGCTTGCCATTTTCATATTCACTTATACGAGTAGGCGCACCCAATCCCAGATACTCTGCTAATTGTGCTTGCGTTAGGTGTGCACTAAGGCGGATCTCTTTAATTTGTTCTTTTGTCATTGTCTCTAGCCTCCTTTTTTGTCCTCAAGCTCGTTGAGAGTTATTTTACCTGAATTAAGATTTATTAAAAGCTGCTTCCCCCGATTGAATTCCATTTCTTCACTTATGGTTTAATTCTAAAGCTTTTTTTAGTGTTTGTAAAACTGTTTTCTTAATAATGCCAGATTCAAGCCAGTCACCCTCAATACCTATGTAACCGCCCGAAAAGGAAACATCAATAATATAAGTACTTACTAATTCTAGTTTGTTTAATTCATTTTTTAATAAATCACCTAATCCCTCGGCAGTAAATTTAGTTTTTAATCTATGTAATTCTTCTTTTGTAAGAAAAACACTAGATTCTACATAATGATTTAATATTCTCATTTTGTCCGTCCTTTGTTTATATTTGTTTGGTCGTTTGACCGTTCTACCCTTTCCGGTATGTTAAGGCATCCGGGAGGGGTTTTTAATATTTATGATAAAACGTTAATAAGTACTCTAATTAGGAGTACGTGTATTTGTTTGCATACCTAAAAAGTTCTTTAATAGAACCGATTGAGACATTACTTAGCTTCCTTCGCTTTTATAGCTTGGAGTTCATTAATGTTATTACTCCTTATTGCCGCAATATCAGATTTTACTGATTGCATTAACGCATCTGGAGCCTGGACAGAAGATTGCTCATAGACCATAATTTTGGCTTGCCTGATTAGTAAATCCATGTATTTATCTCTTAAATCAATGTAGTCTGTATCATTAACCGCTTTTATCGGAATCCTGACATAAAAAAGTGTCATTGAACCCAACGGAGTAACATTTGCACCTATGAGAATATTTATTTTTTCACCGTAAACGTTATAATACATACTCGATGCGCTTTGCGGGACTTTCATAATATTTTCAATATCGTGAGCGTCTTTTACTATAAATTCACCATTAAGCGAATCCACAAGTTTAGTAATTGATTCAATCCTGTAATTGGATATATCTATCACTCCACTTGCTGCCGTTACGGGTGTGTACGTCCCATAATCAGAGTAAGCGCCGGCGTTTAATTGTTCGGCTATACTACATACGGATAGGTGGACAAAATCATTAAGCACACCATCCTCAACGTCGTTTAAGGACAATTTGTTGCATAAGGTTCTTAGAATACCTCGGACGTTTTTTAATTGCCAATCTTTATCTATTATTTTCATTTTCCTTGCCTTTCGATTGTTAAATAATGTTATTCTCCGCAATTTTCGCAGATTGCAATTGTTGAGGAATATTGCTCTGATTCACCTTCAGCACTTAGCTCTTCGCCCTTTAAGTGGATATCTGCCAACATCGAACACATGAAGGTAACTTCTAAAGCAGGAGTTTCACCACATGAACAAGTCCCCGATACTTTTCTCTTTACCCACAGACTGTCGTCGTTTAGAAGATCATCATCAACCAAAGTAATTCCTTCCGCAGATTCCAGCTTGTGAATGCAGATAGTCTTTGCTGTTTGTTCAGCTTCGATTTCGTCTTTGCAAGTTTTCATTTCGCTACTCCTTAAAAAATTATAATGTTATTTAATGACTAATGTAAAGATACGCATTGCGTATTAACATAACAATACCAAAAATACGGGACGACTTTAATCACATAAAAGGGTGGTAAAAAAAACACTATACTTAATTAAAACAAAAGACTATTTTTTATTAAACATTATAAATAACAAAATGTTAGCTGTTTTTACAAATAATAAAACAATCGTTTTAACTATGCTTGAAAAGTCCTTAACAAACTGCCCCCAAGAAAAGAAAAAAAGTATTGAAAACTACATGGAGTTTGTAAGAGATAAGCAAGAAGTAAGCAAAGATGAGCTAGAATTCTTCAAGAATTACACGGCTGACAAAAAATTATGCCCGGCTTAAGATAAATTTAATTGGGAAAAATGAACATAAAAATATTTTCTGAAGGAGAAGTTGAAAAGGATTGGTCGGGGATAACCGATAGTATATCTGATATTGAGCACGTTTATGAAGAGATGCTTTTTGAAATGAAAGAGTATGCAGACCAAAGCGCAGATGATATTATTGTCTTACACGCAAGAACTGTTTTCCAAGCTTTAGTAATCCTAAAGGCGGTATTAAGTAAAAAACAGGCAGAGGGTGAAGTAATTCGGGACTTGCAAAAATTAGCGTTAGAAAATTAAAGAAAAAACACCGGTAAAATAAAAATGGAATTGCCCGACACAAGAAAGAAAACAAAAAAGCATCCAGGGGGAAGACCACGTAAAACCATTGATGAAATAGCTTTAGATAAATTTGTTAAATTGGGAGAAAAAGGATATACAGATAAACAGCTATGTAAAATGATGGGGATTGATAACCAAACATTGGCAAATTATAAAAAAGAGTTCCCAGAGTTTTTCGATGCCTTAAAGAGAGGCAAGGCAATTGCAGACGGACAAGTCGAGTTATCGCTATTCCAACGAGCGATGGGGTACAGCCATCCAGATGTAAATGTTTCAAATTATCAAGGGAATGTCATAATCACTCCCATAATTAAACATTATCCTCCGGACGCAACAAGTATGATATTTTGGTTAAAGAACAGACAACCGGCTAGGTGGAGAGATAAACAAGAAATTGAAAGTACGATAATACAGAAAAGCATGCCAATTGATGTCTCTAAGCTGACTAATGACGATTTAGCACAGCTAAGTAATATGCTAAAAAGAATTTCTAAACCGATAGATGAATCAAAAGAAAGCGTTCAGCCTTAAATGGATTTAACAGGCAAAATACCATTTACGCAAGAGCAAATGCAGGTTTTAGCCGAAGCGACAGAAAAAGAACGCTGCAAAAGAGACGTATTTTATTTTGTTACCGAATATGTTAGAATTGAAGATAAAGACAGTGACTTAATAGAAATGCCGTTTCATTTATGGGAAGCCCAAAGATCAGTACTGCTTGCATTTCTTGAGGAAAGGCTCATTCAGATACTTAAAGCTCGACAGTTGGGACTTACCTGGCTTGCATTAGCTTATATCGCCTGGCGCATGATATTCAAGGAAGGATATACAGTAACGGCACTATCAAAGGGCGAAAAAGATGCCGAACAACTTCCAAAGCGATTAGATTTTATTTTATCACACCTACCTCCCTGGATGATTGCGCCAAAAGATAAAGGGTGGAAGTCTACAACGGAAACAATTACAATATTCCATAAAAACAATTCTATATTTGAATCCTTCGCAAGTTCTCAAAATGCCGGTCGTTCTTTTACCGTTAACCTGGTCCTACTCGACGAATGGGCATTCCAGGCATGGGCAAGAGATATTTGGAGTGCCGCATATCCTTCAATCAACAGACCAACGGGCGGACAGGTAATCGGTCTAAGCACGATTGAGAGAGGGACGCTATTTGAGGATATTTGGAACGATAAAGACAGTAACTTCAAAAAGATTTTCTTAGGCTGGTCTAGCGATCCCCGGAGAGATCAACAATGGTATAAACGCACCGAAAGCGACTTGAAATTCGCTAATAAAGATGTTAAAGCCGAATATCCGGCAACACCTGAAGAAGCCCTAGCGATTCCAGGCGGAGCTTTCTTTAGTGAATTTAACTCTACGGTACATCTTAGAACTCCGCTGTTGATGATTCCCGACTGGTTCAGACGTTACAGGGTACTTGACTATGGTTTGGATATGTTGGCTTGTTATTTCATTTATATTGATTCTCAAGGATTTGGGCGAATTTATAAAGAAGTCTATAAATCCGGGTTAGTCATAAGTGAAGCCGCTTATGTAATACTAAAAGCTAGTGGCGCCGATGTTCCCGATAATATCGAGAAATGGAATATTTTGCCGAATGAACAAAAACAAAAGATTTCACGCAGCATAAAGGAAAGGTTTGATTGTAATTATGCACCACCTGATTTATTCAGCAAGAGCAGTCATACCGGAAGATCAGGAGCGGATGTTTGGTATGACAACGGGATTTCTTTAACAAAGTCAACTAATGATTTTGAAGCCGGCTGCTTAGACGTTACAAACTGGTTACATCCAATAACACTAAAAGACGAGCAAACCGGCAGAGAATACACAACGGCAAAACTAACGATTGATAAGGATGCAGCCCCTAATCTTGTACATTCCTTGCTTAATATCCAAAAAGACAAGCATAACCCTAACGTTTACGCAAAACAGCCACATAATTTAAGCCATTCCCCGGATGCCATAAGATATTTTTGCACGGAAATAATAACGACACCAGTTAAACCAAATAAACCTTTGCCCGATTGGTTCGTTAAAGCCAAAGCCAGGGCGAAAAACAAGAACGAAATTTCGGTTATGGGGGTTTAGAATGTTTGGAAAACAGCGAAAAAACACCGGTAAAACATATTTTAGGGTAACGAAATGATTTACTTATACATCATAATCATAGTGGCTATTATTTGGATTGGCTGGAGAGCAGACAAGTGGTTTTATGACTACCTAAGTGCGTTTGATGATTGGGATCGATGGGGTGGAACATGAGTAAGATAAAACAATTCTCAAATGGTGATATTATCTTCTATTGCCCCGGCTGTAAAAGTCTTCAGCGACTAACAAAATCATGGACGTTTAATGGGAATTTTGAAAAGCCAACTATTACGCCAAGCATCTTGACAAAAGGATATAATGCAGAAGAAAAGATTAGTTATACTTGCCACTCATTCGTAACTGATGGCAAGATTAAATTTCTTTCTGATTGTACTCATAAACTAAAGGATCAAACAGTTGATTTACCGGATATTGAACAATATATCGATCACGAGGACACAAAATGAAGACATTCTTTGAAATATCCGGTGTAATTCTTTACAAGAAACATAAAAACGGGTATAAGTTATGAAAACACTCATAAAACTATCACTTGTAGCCTTAGCCGGTTATTTAGCTTACAGATGGGTAAAGAAGAACTTAGATTTTAGCGATTTAACAATTGATTGGGACGTTTAATTATGCCAACATACACCTATAAATGTAAAAACGACCACGTACACGATGAATTTAGAAGCATGAGCAAAAGGAATGATCCTTCTGAATGTGTTTGTGGAACTGCGGCAGAAAGAACCATGAGCGGTGAATCTCCTTCGTTTGTGTTCGCAAGGCAACCCGGAGAGAGTTACCTAGATAGGTTAGACCTTAAAAAGATGTGGAAAGAAAAAAACAAACAGGATTATCAAGGACAAAGATGAAAAAGTTTTATGAAGATGATGTTTATATTAAAATGTGCAAAAAGGCTTCTGATATACAAGCTGGGCATCAGATAACCAAATTTGATTTATTCCAAGACTCAAATAGTGGCAATATATTCTCTTACGATGATAATATTTTGCGAAAATATATTGGCACTTGGATTTGGCTTCCTCGGCAAGACCAACTTATGAGAATAATTGATTTTGAAGGCACTATACTCATACAAACAAGTGATCGTTGGGGAATAGGCGTACTTGCCGGAGGTGAAATCTTTTATGATATTATAAATTGTGCATCCCCTGAAATTGCACTTTTACAGTACTATATGTTACAGAGATTCCATAAGGTTTGGGATGGAGAAAATTGGATATGAAAATTAGGCTTTTCAAACCAATTTGGCAATGCAATGGTTACTTCAAGCACAACCATAAAACAGAATTTGGAGCTTTGTTCTGCCGTAATATTCAAGGCATTATCCCTATGGAATATTTTCACTTATGGTATTTACGGAAGTTCAACAAAGAGAAATTAGCAAAAATAATGATGGCAATGCACGGAAGCAATAAAAGGGCTATGCTTCGCCGGATTAAAAAAGGACAGAAAGCGATATGAAGATTACTCTTTTAGATATAAAGACTGGAAAGACAATTGAGGTGGATGATGATATCTGTGCATTCCAATGGGCAGAAAACAATTGGAGTGATGATTGCAATAGGATGGGATATTTTGATGATGAAACGCAAGATGATTTTTTAGCAGATTGTGAAACACAGGCAAGAAAAGATAATCCAGAAGCAAGCGAAAATGACATTGACCACATAATGGAATGCACTTGCTGGGGTGCAAATAGATTTTTGGTAATTGCACCAGAAACCTTAAAAGACGAAACTGGTTCTTATAATCTACGAGAAGTGAATCATCTTTATGATAATGAATTATTGGATAAGCATTTATTCAAAGTAATATAAATTTTTTAACATGATTAGTCTAGAGCAATCGATAAAAAGAACTCTTGTAACAATAATCCTAACAGGAGTTCTTATGAATAACAGTTTAATAATGTCAACCAAGTTCGAAGACCTCGACACCGTAGCTAAGGTAAGCAATGCGGAGTTTGAAGCCTCTATGAATTTTGATACATACTTCCAAGAAATGATGCAGAACTATAAATATGTAGCGGGATATTTATATAACAGAGCCGATTTAGTTAAACTAAGCAAAGAGCAGCGACCGTCATTCACTTATAATCTTTTACTCCCCATCTTAATGAGATTAGCAGGCTCATTCATTGATAATCAGAGCAAAGTTGAAGCTTTGCCGCGTACACCAGGCGACTTTAGAATGTCGAAAGTGCTTTCTGATGTTTTAGATTATGCTCATTATACAGCTAACAACCTCAATAAGCAGATGCTTCAAGCTTTCATGAGTGCGACAATAGGAAGAGTAGGCTGGCTTGTACAGGACTGGCGATACGACTATGACCCCCAAGGAATGATGAATATCAGTGTTTATGACCCCTTCCGTATAATGTGGCAGGATTCATTTCAGCGCAGGGACATGAAGGATTGCGGATGGATAATTGACAGGGGTTGGTACACACCGGAGGAAATAGTTGGCATTTACGCAACGAAAGATGATGATTTGAGGGAAGAAATCTTTGCTAAGGCTTCGATGTATCTAGGCAAGGACAGCAAAAGAGGAGACAGGCTTGTAAACTTCGTAGAGCGTGTTTGGGGCGTTAAAGCTAACTATTTGGGCAAAGATCAGGGCTATGACGAAGTAACACAGCTAATCGACGGTATGCTCTATAATAACGGGCAGTTCTATGATCAGACCAGAGGACTTTTCAAGGTAGTGGAATTCCATGATCGCAGGGTTACGAAGGTATGGAAACTTTATGACGCCGTAAACAATAAACTTTGGGATATTTCTAAGCAAATCGGAGCCACAGGAGACGGCAAGAAATATGATAATGATAAACTTCAGCAGTTACGTCAGCTTTATCATAATCCTTACATTTGGAGTGAGACCGTTAAAAAGCAGTATGTAACCTCAGTCATTCCGGCTTTTAACATGAAGCTAATGGAAGATGCCTATGTAATCCAAAATGGTAACTTTAAGTACACACCCGTTTTTTGTTTTGACTTTGGATTCGAATCAATGGAATGGAAATCTTATGTGGATCATTTAGTTGACGCCGTGAAGTCATTCAACATCAACGAAAATATGATGCAGACCTACTTAATGAAAGCTACTTTAGGCGATGTCATGTATGAAGAAGATGCTTTAGGTATTCACGAAGACGCTTTCTTTGAAAATAAGATCGGAGCCGGTAAGAAAGTAGCTAAGGGCGGATTAGGTAAAATCAAGTACCATGAATTGCCTAAGTTACCGCCGGGACAGCTTGAAAGTAATATGATGAAGCAAGAACTATTGCAGAACATGACCGGAATTGGTAACAATCCCATGGGGAGAAAAGAATCGGCAAATGAATCAGCTAAAGCAGTAAATGCAAGGGTAATGCAGGCTGATTTAATGCAGTTATACGCACAAAGTAATGCTATGGATCAGCTTATTAGCATAGGTCAGAACACGAAAGACTATTGCGAATACTATATGCCTCCAGGTAGAGTAATTCAAATGACGCAAGATGAAGAAAATCCATATTGGTTACAGATAAACGAAGGTGCAATTACAAAACTTTTTTATGATCCCGAAACCGGAGACGAGAGGAAAGAAGAAGTAGTCGCAGGGAATCCTTTGAAGGGCAAATATGATATTGTTCTGAGTAAAGCTCCTTTTGGTGAAGCCGCAAAGCAACAGGAATTCCAAGAAACCATGACAGTAGCTCAAATGTTTTTGCAGATGAAAAGACCGGACTTAATACCAGCCTCTGAAATTGTCAAGGTAAGCCGTATTAGGAATAAGTCGCCATGGCTCACATTAATAGCCCAAAAAACCGGCAATGAAGACATGCAGTTGCAAAAGGAATTAGCCGCAGCAGCAGCACAGCAAGACCTTGCTAATAAGCAGACCGAAGTACAACTAACAGAAAAGCAACTTGACGTTCAGGCAAAGCAAAACGAAATGATGGTAGATAATTTTATTAAAGATGTAGTAACGACAGCAATTGCACAATGAGCAAAAAAACACCCATATTAAATGTTTCTAATAGTATTGATGAAATGAACAAAACGTGGAAACCCTATGGGGTCCAGTTTAAAAAACCAAGATTCAGTCTAAAAGTTATTAGGGATATGGTAAAAGCAGCGAATGAACATAGAATGTCGCCTTTGAGTTATGCTTCTACTCAAGTAACCGAAATTAAAAAAGGTGCTTATAAGGGGTTGTTTGTGGTCAGAAATTGGAAAAAGCAAAGGAAGAATGGTAAAATGAAATTTTTTATGCTTCTCTACGGTAGGCGCAATCACGAAAATGCTTTATTTGTACCACAAACCTTAAACAATAATTTATTAACCGATAGAAAGGAATAAAATGGATACGGTACTAATGATAGGCAGAAAGATTGTTGCAGTAATTTCAGAAAAAGAGAAGGTATTTATCCACACGGGCGAGCATAAATTAAGCGATTGCACGTTTCGTATTTATGATGAAGCGGTTATTGCTGACAATAAGAAAGGGTTGCGCTCTGATAAATTCAGCTATTGGAAGACGACAAAAAGAGGTCGGGTTTATAAAGCTCGTAGGGACAACTTATCTTCTTTAATTGGATATATACCGATTTCATTTAGAACTGTGAATAAAATGGATATTCCAGTTTTTTATCCATTAGTATAAAAATTAAAAACCAAATAAGGATAACCATGACTTCAATAGTTGAACTAATCGATAAGATCAAGGAAAGAAAAGGCAGAGGCAGTATTACCCTTCATTTTGACGGTCAAGGCAATGACCCTTCGCCGGAGCTAGACCTGAAAGTAAAAGGGAATGAAGTCTTTGAACTATTTGGGGGGAAGGAAGTAAAGAAGCCTTATCCGGAACTAAGGGGAGAAAATCAATTTCCATCAATCAGAGGGAGTAAGAATCAATGAAAACTTTAATGAAAGGATTTGCATTTTTTTTTAATATTTTACGTCCCGATTCGGATAAACTATTTCCTTAGACAAGTTGGATTGTTAGAAGACAAGTGGTTTTCTCTTGATCTCAAATTACTTTCTATGGGATGGACAATAAAAGGTAAATTATGATATTCACACGTAATGAAAAATTAGAAAAAGTTGATGGCGTCTATATCTGGACAGAGGATTTTGTCGCAGATAAATTAAAAAATGAAGAATTTCCCTCTGATAAGTTAAAAGAACAATATCCAGAAGATTTTGTACATGTGGAAAAACATAGTATATCCAAAGAGCCTAAACTTAAAGGTGAAATTGGTTATTTCGGTTGTACAATGATTATAATAAACTAACGAAACTAAACCTATAGGTTGATTTATGCCAAAAGTTGAAGATATGAAAAGGTTAATTAAGGAAATCGAAGATACCGAATATCTGATAAAAAACTTTACGACTTTCATAGATAATGGAGCTACCTATTTGGGGACGATCTCATTGAATAGTTGCCCTGAATTATATTCACAAATTACTGGATTAGTCAGAGAAGAGAGAATAAGAGCGCAAGAACTTCTTGCTGCATTAACGAGTAAAGATTTTATTTTCCATGACTGAAGCAATAAACATATACCTCGACAAAGATTCCTTTTATTATTTTTATACAAGAAAGCAGAACAAAAGAGATAAGTTGATTTCTAAGAATGTGAGTATCGAATACGCATTTGAGTTTTGTGCGAATAAAAACTTCGGTGAAAAAAGAGGCTTCGCAACGCAGAAAACCCTTATTAGAAGCCCTCAAAACAAGAATCATAAGTGGCAAAAAGAACACGAAGCGTACATAGAAAAGTGTGGCAAAAAAAACACTTTAATATCGGGATGATAAAAATTATTATTGATTGTTAAAACTTTCGCATAAGTTTTTCCTTTGCTTGGGGTTGCTTCTCCGGGGCAACCCTAATAATTAGCATATAAAATAGTTCTTAAACATATTGGAGACGAGCAGCTTTTTAGAAGTTGCGGTAAATAAAGATAGAAAAACCTCCTTCTTCTTAGTAGTTGTTTGATTCCCTCGTCCTTATCGTAAATAAATGCACATCATTTTACCAGAGACGTCTCCAAATTATTAAGGTAGTTAGAAATAAAGCCCAATATCAGAAATGGTATTGGGTTTTTTTTATGTAAAAAATGAAACAATCGGAACAAATTAATTAAATCAAGGAACGTCAATGAAAAAACTTGCCCTCTTTCTTCTCGTTATGCTTTCTCTATTCACCCTCGCCCTGAAAGCTCAAAGCGCAGTAAGCGCAAATACAGTAACTAAATCCTATGTCTATGATCAGACCGGCAGAGTAACGGCAGTAAACGTACTGATAACCTTTACCGCTGATTCTTTACTATCTCAAGCCACACCTGCATTCACAGTAAACGAATATGCCGGAGTTGATGAAGCAAAATACCCCGTTTCATTCAGATTAAAGGCGGTCAGTACTTATGGAACTCCCAATAGATCAATTTACTTGCAAGGCTTATTTTCAACTACAAGCGATACTGTGAGTATTGATACAGTCTCTCAAAGCGCCACAAATCAAACCGAAGGCGATACTCTTGGAACCCTTACTAGCAATAATTTGCGCGCCCCTCTTGGTTATAAAGTATTCATTCGTGACATCACCGCAGATATTAACTCCGGCACTTTAGAGTTGACCTTTCCAATACCAGCAGAAGGTACTTTTTGGGGAGTTGGACGAGAAGCTCAATCTCGTGGTAAAGGACTATAACAATGGATAAAGAAACAGCATATCCAATGTCAGGCAGGGGTAAGAAAATAGACTTACCCGATGGTATTGACGATGAAGTAAAACAAGACCTAATGAAAGGCAATTGTCACTGTACAGCCTCAATTGAAAAAGTTGATGATATGTATCAGGGACACTTCAATTATTCAAAGGGCGACACCTATAAGAACTATGACAAGTTCTTTAACACTACAAAGGAATTCGCGGCTTACGCTGATAAGTTCTTAGAACTTAGCGATCCCGAAACAAATAAAGAGAATAAAAAATAAAGCGGACACTCTCGCAAGAGACCCGTAGGAGATTAAATGAAGATATTAAAATTTTATGAAGCAGATGGAAATCAAGGAGGTATCATACCTGAAAGTATGGACGACCCCGCAGCCATCGACAGACTATTAGAGGCTAACTCGGAGCCGGAACAAACCCCCGTACAACCGGACAAGGTAGAGACCGAAACCCCCGAAATTACACCCGAAATAGTAGAACCCGTAAAACCAGAGCAACCGGATAAGACAATCACACCGGAGACAACCCCCGCAGTAGCCCCTGAATCAGGACAAGCTCAACCGGATAAGGTTCAACCGACCATAACTAAAGAGTACATTACATCTTTAGGATTGTCACCTGAAGATGAAAAGTATGCTCTAAAATTTATCGATAAACCTATAAGCGAATTTTTCAAAAGTTACGCAAACGCTCAAAAGTTAATCGGTAAAAAGAAAGAAGAACTGCTTACCAAACCGCAAGCGGCGCCTCAAGTACCCCAAACAGTTGAACAGGTACAAAAGACGAAGGAAGAGTTAATTTTAACTGAACTTAAACGAAAAGTACCAAGTCTGAAGGATAACTTGCCCCCTAATCTTGACACGTCATCACAGGAGTACAAGGACTGGGCACGTGACCTTAATTATGACGATCCCGATACCTTCAATGAGTTCAGAGTAGCAAGGAATGAAATTTCTACTGAAATTGAACAGACCTATCAAAACTTAAACCAATTACGAAGTAATTACGACAAGATTAACACAGACATTATCCATAATGAGGTTGACACAATTGAATCAGACCTAAAAGCAATTGGCGCAGATGCCAAAGACTTAGGCTATGATTTCACTATCGCTCCCGATGGCTCTAATGCTCTACTTGACGACTTGTTACTCGATTCTAAAACAGGAGAGATTGACAAGGCATTAGTTACTTATGTAAACGGTGAAGTCCCGATAATCAACACAGATGCAGTAAGAACGAAATTCTTCAAATTAAATCTTCCGCAGATTACGAAAAGAATTGCCGAAAAAGCGCGAATGGAAGCTGTTAAAACAATGCAAGGTCAGGTAAAAGAAGTTCCGGCTTCATTAAGCGGATCTCAAATATCTGGCAAAACCAAAAAAGAATTAACAGCGGCTGATATTGAAGGAATAACTGATCCCGATAAGATTGATGAATTATTATTGGCATCCGGTATTTAATATCTCCGCCTCACTTAAATGTTAGGAGATAAAATGAAACTGAAATTGTTCTTAGGATTTGCACTGGTGTTCGGTGCTATCCTTTCGTTTGTGACAGGACACATTACTGCTATTACAGCAGGGTTTTCTTTAGCGACCGTAGGTACAATGTATAATGTGGATTTACCTACTTACCGCAGACTATTGTCACGTAAAATGCAGTTAGTCACGGCTAATATGTCGTTTTGGAATGTGTTCTTAGGCGTTATTGGTGGTGGTAAGACTATGTTTGACCCTTCACCTAAATTTGGCGATCCCTCAAAGTATCAGAAAGCTACAGGAAAGCCCATAGAAATACTTCGTGACTTCCAGAACTACAAGGGTGTAGATATGGATGTTCCGGTATTCTATCCTTTAACCGGCCCGGCTATTTCAGGAACCTTAAAGGGTAAAGGCGAAAAAGCTAAGTTAGCCGTACAATCTGTTTCTATCAACGAAGTCAGAAAGGCTTACTTAGAGCAAGATACCAAAATATCAAGATATTACGCTCAGAACGAAGAAATGCAGAGACAACTCTACATGAAATCAAGCGATTATCTTGGTGACTGGTTCCACAGACACGTAGCATATCAACCTTACTTAACCGCTTTTGAAGGAGCTTCTGAAATACTTACCCGTTCTGCTGTAAATGCAGGATCAGGCGTTAGTAAATCCTCACACATGAACTTCTATGTTCAGGGTTCAGGTCAAGTTGCTTTCAGTAACACTAAAGCGACTTATGAAGCTAATGTTGCTACTGCCGTTAGTGGACTTGTAGCTGCAAATGTATTCTCAACTGAAACAATCGAGAATGCTGTTTACGTGGCTTCTCATAATCACAAAATCATACCTATGGAATTAGAGGGCATGAGACTATATCCAATGGTTATTAGTGATGCACAGGCTCTGCAACTACAGGCTGATACACAGTTCAAGTCAAGAATGACTTACGCTGCTGAAAGAAGCCTTAAATCTAATCCATTATTCACGGGTAGAGTAGTTGGTATTTATGGAGGTGCTCTCATAATTGTTGACGAAACCGAACCATCTATCTATGTAAACGGTGATCCCGCAATAAGTGCGGCACGTGGTGTATTTAGTGCGGCTAGATCAACAACCGGAGACGTTACAGGCGTATGCTATGGTACTGAAGACGTTAATAACAATCCTGATTATATGGACAACCCAGTTGATCCGGGTAACAGGAAGTTAGCACTTCTTTTCGGTGCTTCTTTTGAAATGTGCGGAATAGCAGCTCCACTCTCAATTGACGAGGAGCTTGACGACTTTAAGCACAAAATAGAAGTTGGTGCTGATATGCTTTTCGGTATGCAGAGAAGTGACATTTTGGATAAGTCCGGTTCATTCGGAGTAGGCGGAGACACACGATTTGAAAACAGATCGTCACTAGTTATCGCTACTTATTCACCTTCTTCTGCTGTTTGGAGTTAATAGTTAGTTAAAGCGGGACTCAAGTCCCGCAATTATTCATTGATTTATAAGGATTAAAATAATGAGCGCAAATACTGGCTTACTTGCCAATAACATAATCGTACAGGACGGAACGTCTTGGGAATCTCGCTACCAGATTGATGCCGGCGCACTTACCAACGCAACAAGGAATAACTTCTTTGTTGAGATCAAAGGTAATGAGGTCACCTCTTTTGCTGAATGTCTCTATACCGGTTCAGGTGCATTGACATTATCAGAATATAACAATCTGCCAATTGGTTCTAGAATATTCGCTCCTGCGATTGCGACACCTAGTGTCTATTTGAAGACTACAGCGACTGCATTTAAAAGTCAGTCCATAAACACGTAAGACTTGGTGTTATATATACTTAGGGCGTGTAAAAACGCCCTTCATTTATAAACTAATTAAGGCAAATCATAATGTTTCTACAATCTCACGTACAGCATCAAATTAATCGCAACTATAAAAATGAGACGATTAATTTATCATTTGTACCCGGCGAACCCACAGAAGTAACAAACGAAGAATATGGACAGGCTTTAGTTAACACCTATCCATGGAAGTATGAAGTAGTTGAGCAATCAGCCCCTGAAGTCCCGGTAATACCCCCAGGAACACCCGCAGAATCTCAAGCTACAATAGATGATGCAGCCAAACTAGAGAATAAGCCTACTAAGGAAGACCTTGAGAATGAAACAGTGTTTCCTCTTGAGGCATTAAAGGTACTAGCTGATAAACTAGAGGTTCAATATGCTCCTAATATTGGTAGAGCAACACTAGCGGACAGATTAGTAACCGTAATTTACCCGGAGTAATGCTTTGAGATCATCATTGATTTTAGGGCGTGTAAGACGGAAGCTTCATGCAATCGGCATACAAGAGTTTACTGATACCGATATTTATGACGAAATGCAGGAAGCGCAACGTGAGATCATAGCCCAAACCAAATGCTTGGAACAAGCTATAACCTTGTCAACCGTGGCAGCACAGCAAGCCTATCCTCTTTCAGACTTACTTGTAGGTACTAATCCATTAGCGGATAAAATATTGATTAAGGATATCATTGTGCCCACTACTTATGACGACCCAGTAATAGTTGTCAGGAATAATGTTTGGCAACAAATCACTCAACAAGATCCCGACTTAATCATAGAAGATCCATACTTAGATACTCAGCCGTTATACCTAACCATTTTTGGTGACACACTGTACTTATATCCCATCCCTGCTAATACAGGTGATATTATAACAATTTGGGCGTACTTATTGGATAGTATCAATCAAGTCGGAGCCGCACAAGAACTTGAAGTACAAAGTTACTTCGATAAAGCCGTTGAATATTTTGTTATTAGCCAATTCTCAGAGGAACTATCGAAAAAATATTATCCCATGTTCTTGGATGAGATTAACAGGCATAAAGAAACGCCACAATTAAAAAATGTTGGAATTAGAATAATGGATACACACTGGTAATGACAACAACAAAATTAAATAATATGTCCATAGCGTTGGCGCAAAGAATAGCTGATGCAGTTGCTATGGCTACAACGGACGGCAATACCTTAACGGCGTTAGCTAGAATGAGTTATTTGAACCGCGCAATGTTCAAAATCATTGATGATTTTTGGCAGCAATTAGCAGGTGACAAAGATAAATTTGCTTCGATATTCCCGGAATTAGTGAGCACACCCCAAGTTTTAACTTTAACAAGTGGGGTTTACACGGTCGCTACTCCACTATTAGATTTTTTCGTTTTACATCAGGCTTATGTAGGCACAACGGTAATAAGAGTTTATCCACCTAAGTATTATGAGAATTTAATCATAGGGAATCTTCCACAAATTGCGGCAGATTCTAATAATCCCGCAGTGGTACAGTTGGGAACTTCATTAAACTTTTTCCCCACTTCAACGGCATCTCCATCGGTAATTTATTTGAGACAACCATTAGACCCGACTACAGGAGCATATTTATCGCAGAACGGCAATTATGATTCACCGTTCTTAGAACATTGGAATGATTTTATAGTATCAATAGCACAACAATTATTTGAGCTTGATGCTCAGAATAATAAATAGGAGTTTATCGTGGCACTTTCGAAAGATTGGTTATTAAAGAACGTTAGAGGAATTCTAAGAACACTCTGCAACAAGTTATCCCTGAATGACATTGAGGATTTAGTCCTCAATGACTTTATCCATTTATCAGTGTGCAGTATAGCAGAACAGTTAAACGCAGGGGCTTACCCCGATTATGGAACCACAGTAACCCCAACGACAACAGGTGCAATACCAGTTTTCACTATTGATTTATCCACTTATAGAATTGAGTCTATAACGAAGCTTAGTGACGCCACAAATGGAGAGGTTATCAAGAAAGATGTCCATGAAATCGAGAATGTTTTGAATATACCTCAAGGCGCATCGAATGTTTACTATAATATTTATGGTAACACCATGTATCTGCGAAGTGGTTCAGCAGTTAGCGCATTAGGGGCATTAACATTATCCTACATACGCACACCCACAAAAGCAATAGCTGAT
>JAEHJW020008379.1_pt1 | contig 19126 bp, 25 predicted proteins | sample 9271431 | NCBI WGS metagenome assembly JAEHJW02 | reverse complement strand
CCTCGAAATAGCTGGAGTTGAAATAATCCCAAGCCGTAACTCTTCCATCATAACTACTTGAAGGGAGGCGCTTTGAGTTTGGCTTAACCAAAAAAGAGTATCGTCGATTTTAGCAACAGAGTAAGCATTGGCACAGCCGTAGGGCTGCTTAGCTTCCTGCACCGGAGCAAGGGAGCTAGCTGTAGTATTTCCAGCATCATAAAAAACTTCCGTACTCCACTGCTTTAAACAAATTACATAAACTCCTTGCTTTGCAAGTGCTACGCCGGGATCAGGCTCGATCTGCGCAGTTATGAAGTTAAGCGCATTCCAATCCCCAGCTTGGTCAACACTATTAAGATTACTTTGCCAAATCACTGCTGGCGTAATTGCAGTACCAAAAATGTGCTGCATTACGAACATGTAACCATCAAGGTAGGCTAAGCCGGGGGTATTGTTAGCGGGATAGGTAGAGTTAATACTATGAAGAGTTGCACTAATACCAACAGTTGTGTTGTAAGAGTAACCCTGAACACCATTCTGCAAAACTAACTTCGGTACACTTCCGACAACGCTGCTAAAGGTGTAAGGAGCGGTTGCATCAAGCCCAGTTGCAACGGAAACCCCGTTACGAAAAAGAGTTGCCCCGGTCGCTCCGCCACTTACATTAAAAATTGAATAAACATCTTGATTCCAAGTAGTTAAGCCAAGTCCGGGAGAGTTATTTGAAACAACAGCCTGCTGTAAAGTTCCTGCTCGCTTATAAATCCAAAGTTGATGATCAGGGGTAACTTCAACGTAACAATTAACCAAACGAGCATCCTTGCTCGTTGTGCCATCACGATTTGAGGCATCTACAAGCAGTGGAAAGCGTTTTGGAATTTGAACGCTTGGAGCTTGAGCCACGGCAGCCTCACTTAGCAAAACCCATTATTCCCCGCAACCATGCGATTATCTATCGTAAAGCGAGTTGGCGTGTCTTCAACATCCCAGTTTTCAAGGGCTTGCCGGAACTGAGTTGCACGTTGAGCGCAGCGAGCCATTATAGTTTCTGGCTGGCCTGTGCAAATGTCATCTGCCAATCCCCAGCGTAAAGCAATTCTCCACTCTTGCGGAAACTGCACACTCTGCTCAAGATTAATGGGATTTGTTGCTTGCTGCTGAATCAACAAATGTGCAATGTTTGTAGCTTCGGTTGTATCTGGAGTGTTCCAAAACCAAACATTCAAAACTGCTGCCTGTTTGTCCACAAAGAACGAACTGATCGTTCCATTATTCCCAGTGACTTGGCTGAGCTTAAACCAAGCATCCCAGCTCATCGGGATGATTGGACGGCGGATGTTAGTTGAAGGATTAAGAATGTAACCTTGCAAAACGCGAAGCGGTTTGTTCATTTGAACGCTTGAGCCAACTGCCGGGCCAATAGTGTACTGATTTTGCCCAGCTACAAGATTAACTCCCAGATCTTGCTGTAACCAAAGTTTCAACCCCTGTGTCTGCCAAAGGTTAATTACATCATTAAGCCTTCGCATGTAAGTTGCAAGCTGCTCACTGTTCGGCTCGTCTCCTTCTTGCAGATATCCTGCATCGTGCATTGCATCATTAATAATTCCATAAGGGGTGTTTGAAATTACGCTGCTAGCCATATTAACCCCTTAAAGTGGCAGTTTAGTTCCGAGTTTCACACACTCCACAATTACTGCAAAAGTGTAGAGAGTAGCCGTAGTGCAAGCAGCAGCGCCACTAGTGCCAAAAAGAATATCACCTGTTGCACCCGGACTCGCATTATTAGTTAATCCCCCAAAGTTCCAGAAATCCCCATCGTCACCGCCACCCGCACCGTAAAAGAGTTCCGGCGTTGTGGCATTCCAATAGAGCTGCACGTCAACGGGGTTGCCTTGAGCAACACTAAACTTAACGCGGTCAACTCTCAAACCCGTGCAAGGAGGGTTCATTGTTGCTACAGAGGTAAGCGCGGTTGGGGCAATATCAGTTCCGCCTGTTGAGGCTACTCCTTGGATTTCTCCGGTAACTCGCACAACAAAGTTGCGCGGTCCATCGCGCAACACTTGGGTGTTATAAGAATTAGCCATGGTTAACGCTCCTGTGTGCTAAACAGGAAATCTGCAACCATTGTCTGTGCAGCAGCAGTTCCGGCAGAAACAGCAAGAGTGGGGGCAACGTTTGCTGTAGTTAAAGCCCCGGTAAAGGCAGTGTTTAAGATTCCAATGTTTGGGCCAAGAGTAGCGAAGTCCTGCCTTTGCTGTCCAATTAAGTTAAGGCCATAAAAAGCCTTAAGCGAACCGTTCGGAGTTACACAAAAACCTAAATCGATGTCGGTTGCTGCCGTAAGGGTTCCAGCCGGAAGAGAAACTGAACCAACAGTAACACTTCCAGTTACTGCAAGTAACTGAATTGTAGAACCTGCAGCAGCTTTGTAAAAGTAAATACCATCTGCAACTGAAGTAAATGGAGTTACATTGGAAGAAATCACTCCAGCAATCATTGCACTGTTCGTAATATCTGCTAACCTTACCCTCGTAAGGAAAGCAAACTTCTTTCCTGCCGAGTAATTAAAGCCGAAAGAACTCATTTGAATTTCAGCAAAGTTTCCACTAATTGCACCGGTAGTGAAAAGGATTCTACCTCCAGTCCCATTAGCAGTAGTTTGGGCAACCGAGCCGCCAGAGGCAGTTACAGTATAGTTAGTTGCCTGGTAAGGCTGAAAGTCATCTGCAAAGCAAGAGTAAAAGAAGGGATCAGGAACTCCAACTAAGCCAAGGGGCTGCCAAACAGCATCTTGAGTAAAACCGCTAGTAAAACGAACGGGAGCTGCACTCATGGTAATCTCCAAGTAACGCTTTAAGTTAAAAAGCGCCCCACCGCTTTTGGTGGGGCGTTACTTTCCTCTTTCACTCTTACGGACCGTTAGAACCAAAGAGTCCGCGTGGGTCAGTTGCACCGAGACTGAAACGCATGTAAGTAGCAGCAAGGGCATTCTTCGTATTAAAGTCGTTATCCTGATCGAACTTCGGTCGTTCACGCCAGAAGAACTTCATACCATTCATAATGTTGGTACGAATAAACCAAGCACTAGGAGCGGTGAAGTAGTGATTGAGTTTAATGCCTTCCGGGAAAGCGTTAGTTGCCTTCAAAACGTTGATGTTGTTATTTGCGGTGTCACTCTGAAGCGTGGACTTAAGGATTCGATTAGCGTTGTAGTATTCAAAACGAGAAACGTGGAGACTCCGAGGCATAACGCTGATTAACAATCCACGATCTTGGGTAGCTCCCATGATTTGGATAGTTAAATCTTCGATTGCAGCCTCACTCAAGTCCGCCGCTGGAGTAAGGGCATTACTAAACGTTCCACCAGTAACGTTAACGTGTGCGCTGTTGATTAAAGAAAGACCGTCAGGAAGAGAGTAGTAAGTATTAACGAAAGCGTTGTTGTAAAGGAAAGCTGCGACGTTTTCGACGGTTTGATTAATGCTGAAAGCGTTAGCCTTAGCACGACGAGCAGCTACTTCCTTGTACTGATTATCCTGAATCTCTTCATGAGTTACTGCAAAACCAAGTGCGTAGGCGATGTGAGTGTAAGTGGTAACCCAACCCTGTTCTTCACTATCATACTGAAGTGAAGCGCCCTGTCCCTTAATGGGAGCAAGACCAAAGCCAGTTACCTGAACATCCTGTTCGTAAGCTTTGTCACTGTCATCTACTTCAAAGAGATCGGTATACTCAACTGGATGTTCGTCGTAAACCTGACCCCAAATTGCCTTAACGCCGGGCCAAAGCAGTTTAGGGTGGGTACCAGTGTTAATTACGCCTGCCATAAGTTATTCTCCTTAAATACCAGCAGTGCCGGCATGAAGTTCGTGGTTGTTAATTAACACCAACCACTTCGCGTAGGCGCCAAAAGCATTTTGGGGTTTACGAGCAAGCCCTAAAATGCGGCACTGAAGGGTGGCAGTCGTTCCAACAGTTGCATTGTCAAGCAGCCAACCGCTTTGGTAGCCATTGTTAGTACCGACAAGCAAGTTGGTATTCAGGCCGATACTGGTGGCAGAAAGCTGAGTTCCACCACTAACTTCTTGGACTTCAAAAATTGCCTGCGGGTTATCAACTACCATTGCATACCAGTTAGTGCTCTGCGCACCGCTGGGCCGGATTGTGGAGTTAAGGTTGTTAGGGTTAAAGATTCCACCCTCGCTTGTGCCTAAGCCGACGATGACACCGCGAATCGCTCCAGTTGCAGCAGCAAGAGTAATAGCAGGAACACCGTTACTATCACCGTTTCCAGCCGAAATTACGGGATCACCAATAGCATAAGCGTTTGTATCAGCAGCGAGAATGCAGTAGGTTCGTGCAACTCCATTCCAATCACCATCAAGGTGCTGGGTAGGAACTAAGCCCTGTGGGCGGTTTGCGTTAGCCATCACGGCCTCCGTTTATTAGGATTGAACAAGTCAGGAACTTTTCCCTTTCGGTAACGGTTTCCTGCATCAGCAGCGCTTTCTCCACTCTCACCCGCACCGACAAGGCCACTTGTGATGGAGTCAGCTACTGCTTTGTTACGTTCTTTGATAACTTCCTGACTTGCTTCAAAGTAGGGAAGAGGGCATTCCATGAGGATGAGTTTTCCCGGCTCACCGTTTTGGTTTAAATCCCCGCTGATGGCCTCAACGTTGCTACCCAAACTGTTATTACCACTAACCCCTGAGTAACCAGCAACGTCAAAGCTGTTTAAGTTAACATCATTCGCATCTACGAAAGTGTAACCCGCTTGACGTGCTTGCGCAATCCGATCCGGCGTTCCTCGAAACCAGTGACGGTGGTAGCCGTCACGCTCAGGAACTTTCAACCGAAGGACTCCGCTCGACATTGGCCTGAAGTTTTCAGGCAACTCTTTGGTGTTAGCAGGATTCTCAGTGTGCTTGCTCATGCTCGCTCTCCATTCTTGAGACTGCATTATTTTGGAAAATCAACTTTCGGCGAATGTCAATCATTTCAAGGGCAAAGATTGCACATTCAGGAATGGTTTTACGCTTTGCCCCATCACGCTCAGTACCGGGATGAAGGTTCATTCCAACTACCGAAGCAAAGTAAAGATCGAAAGGAAGAAACTCACTCGGATGAAGTTCCATTAGCCTTCTCCAAAGTAGTCTTTAGCATACTGAGTTTCCCAATCCTTTAAGGTTTTGTAAACCTTGTTTGGGCCAACGACCTTTGAAGCAAAGCTGTGACACTCTTTCTTAGCTTCAGCAGGAAGAGAAGAAAACCCCTTCCCATTAGTTGAATTGCCTCGATCATTACTCACTCCAGAAACCTTACTAACTGAAGCTGCGCCGGCGATTTGTTTTTGAATCTGCTCAATTCTTAAAACCTCTTCTCCAAACTCTTTTGGAGCCATTGTGTTACCCGCTGCCCGAAGTGCAGCGCCGATGCGAACAATGTTTTGAGTACGCTCATGATCAACTCCGAACCAAGGGTTCTGTTGATGCCAAGCAATTACATCAGGAGGAAGTTCTGCTGTGGTTGTCGCAGTTTCTTTCTTAGCTCCCCTTGCAGGAGCCTCAGCATCTTTCTCTGCATCACGCAAGTTTTGCAACTCTTGGGTCAGGGCGATTTCATTATCCACATCGCCTGACTCTTTTGCTGCCTTTAACTGCGTAATGACTTCTTCTTTTGCTTGCTGAACTGCGCGTTTCGTGCTTTCAGTGTAGTGTTCTTGAAGAGCTTTGATTGCTTCTTGGCTTTCTTCAAAAGCGCTCTGAAGTTTTGAAATCTTTGCATCTCGGCTTGCAAGTTCACTTTGCAAGCGTTTGTTGTTTTGAGTTAAGATTGGAAGAATGTGGCGACCGCGGTCTACAAACTCTTCAGCACTTACCCAAGCATCGGGAGGGCCGTCAAACTCTTCCTGAGCCTTCCACCCCATATTACGCGCCTCCTGCTCGACTGTCAAGCCCCCAGCGTTGCCCTCAGCCCCACCAAACAGATCGCCCTGCTCGCCACTCATGCCACTTCTCCTTCACTCGTAATGGCTGCAAAAATATCATTGCAGTTAATGAATCGATACTGTTCACCGTCAGCCGGCCCAACAGCCATCGTACCTACAAACTTAGCAACAAGAACTTTATCTCCTACCTTTGCACGCGGTTCGGGTTCGTCATTCCACGCACAGGGTCCAACTTCAACGACAACCGCTCTCTGATCGAGAGTCGCAGTTTTAACCAAAACTTCTGGGGGTAGTTCAATCAATCCCCTTTTAATTTCAGGTAGATAAGGCTTAACAAGAACAGCTCGGCCAAGAGGCTTTAATCCTGAAGTATTACTCATTCTGAAAATCCTCAAAAGTTAAATCTAGAATTCGCTGGTAAGCACTGCAAGCTCCTGTTGCTCCAGCATTCTTTACTGCCATTTCAGTTGTAAAGGTTCCAGTAAAGTTACCATCAGCCCAAGCTTCCATTAGGCGCTGCCGCTGCTCCAAGAGCCATCGGTGGAGCGCTTCCGTTACCGGGTTTTCCAGCCATGCTTTGAACTCCTCCTCCCTGAGTGTTATCGGAAGGCTGTTGCTGATTTGGATCATTCTCATCTCCTTGGGTTTGTGCCTGTGCTGCTTGAATTGCGTTGTTGATGGTTTCAATGTGTGTTTTTAGTGCTTCAATCATTGAGGTAAATTCAGCAATTTTTGAAGCATTCTTTTCTCCCCCGGCTTGTTCTTGAAAGAGAGCAGCTTGCGCATAGAGGTTGACGATCTTTGCTTGGTTGAAGGCACGCTGTTCCATTAAGGTTGCGATGAATTTCATTTTTTCATATTCAAACTTTTGCTGAAGGGCTTGGTTTTTAAGTTGCTGAACCATAATTTGCGGAGTCATGATTGGGCGAGCGTGTTGCATTCCGAGGTAGAGTGATTTTACGTCATCCACTTGCAAGGCTTCAAGAAAACGGATTTCAGCTTCGTCGATGTTATAAGCAGGATTACTCATCGCAGCTTGGCGAATGATTTGAGCTTGTGTGAACTTCGTTGCATCACTTGTGATGGAAGGGTCAGCGCTGGGAACAATTGCAGTTGCTCCAATCGTGAAATCACTACGTTTAAGGAAGTTCGGAATGCCAGCGAAAGGAACGAGTTCGGGTAAGTGGATGGCGTTAAGGTTAAAGAGTTTGCGAAACTCGTGCTTTAAACCACGCCAGATGCGTTTAAAGATTGCACTGTAAATCTTCTGCCCTTGCTCTACCATTGAGCGGCTAGTTTCAGCTGGCGTGTTCTGTCCGGGGTTAACTCCCGTAAGCATATCCGTTGCACCACTAACTTTGTTGGTGTAATCAATGAGAAGATTTAGAAGTTGAAAGAGAACAGCGCTTGGCTCACGCACCGGAAGCGGAATGAGAGACTTACGTAAATCATCCCCCGTTGAATCAACTCGATTCCATGAAAAAGGATTGAACTCATAAACTCCACCACGAATTTTAGCCCCGCGTGCAAGGAAACCACCCGCAGTGTTCGAGAGCGTTGCACTGTCAATCAGTTGGTTAATGGAAGAGTTTACACTTTCATTAAGCGGGCCAAGCAGGGTTCCGAAACCAATATCGTAAATACCTCCGTCAGGGCTAGGGATGAAAGGAATCTTAGTAAAGTACTCTGTTGGCCTAATCTTTAAAACTTTCCCTTCCGAGTTGTAACTAACTTGGTGAATTGAGTCAAAGCGGTAAACAATTCGAAGAACAGTTTGAGTTTGTTCTTCGAAGGTTACGATTACAGGTTCAGCATAACCATCCCCATCAAGGTCGAGGTAAGTGTGTTGTTCAAGACAAGCAAAGGGAGTTGCATCACTTTTTGGGGGTTCAACAATTCCTTGCCTTCCATCAGCTCTAATTCCTTCGGTTGTCTTTGTTGGATTAACTCCTCCAACATACCACTCTTCCGAAAGAATGTCTTTAAAGATTCCGGCCGTCACACGTTCATAGATTGTGTTACGACTTAGGTAAGTTACATGAGTTTTAGGAACTCGATCGGTTGACTTAGCCCAGTAATTGATTACGAAATCTCGTGGAAGCACTACTTCACTAACGTTATGTTCAAGAGTTGGATCGTAGTAGGTTTTCTTCCAAACTCCTCCACTGATGCCAGTTAAAAGGAGTGCCATGTCCATGTCTTCTTCCCAACACTCGTCCTGTTCGAGAACTTGCCAACTCATGTATTGGCTAATTTTACGAGCGCGGTCACGAAGTTGGCCAGCCGGATCGTCACCAAAAACCCTACAGTTAACCACACTCCGACCGTTAACGATTGAAGGGTAAGCTCTGGCGTGAAATTGAAGGCACGCAACCGTTACAAGAGGAAACACAACATTACTTGCACCTTGCCATGGGAAGGTTTTGGTTTTCTGAACTTGAAGTGCAAGATCCATCGCAGCTTCGTTTCGTTTCTCCCAACGCTCTCGGCTATCGCGATCAATTTGGTACTGGTTAAAACACTCCGAACCGATTGCAACCAAATCCTCGGCTGGAAACTCGTAACACAAATTCGGTGAGTTGATTGAATCTTCGTTAAGAGTAATTTTGTGACTTAAGTTTAACACACTTCCTCCTTAGTAACCTGTTACTGTGCTTCGGCCGAGCAATTCAGCCGTTTGCGTTCGTGCAAGTTCTTCAATTTCAGGATCTTCACCGAAATCTTCTTCATCCTCAATATCTCCGAGAATATCAAAACCCAAACTTACGTAAGCGGTTGAGTCGAATTGATCATCAAGAACGGCTTGGGTTACACCCGTGAAGCGCAAAAGTTCATCAATGTAACCTCCAAACCATTCTGCTTTGTCATTGAAGCGCACTCCTCGGCCGAGCATGCGCTTTTGAAAACTCCTTCCACGAACTGCCTTATCCTTTGAAGCCGCAATGGGGTGAAAATTAATCCAATGGTCACGTTTTTGCATTTCATTACGAATGATTGGGTAAAGGGAAGCCCAGATTGGACCTTTTTCTACCATAAAGAGTTCGGGATTCCATTGTTCATCGAGTTCAAAGAGAAGTTCAATCCATTCCTCGGAACTCCAACGGCCGACTCGTTCATCAACGATGTGGATTAGGTTGTCAATGTCTTGGCCACCAACGGTGAAAGAGGTACGGTTAGCAGTGTCTAGCTTTGAAACTGCAAAGTCTGCTCCGATTACGTAGCGCTTTTCTTTCTCAAAGTCTTCTTCAGTCATTGGAAGGAATTGATCACGCTTTAAATAGGAATCTGCGTGGCCGAGCGGGTTATTTAAGAACTCTTGAGAGTAACCTGCTGCGTCACCGATGGCTTCAAACTCACGCTGACGTGCCCTAAGTCGAGTTGCATCCCACTTCTCAGGCCACAAAATGTTTGAAAAGTCAGAGTAACTTTCATGTGCTTTGTAGAAAAGAAACTTCCAGCTTGGATTTTTACTTAGATGTACAAGCAGTGCGTCTTCATGCAGGATTGTTCCGTGAACTCTAATCTTTCCAGTTACTGAAAGTGCTTGCACCGCTGCTCGAAAGAACCAATCTCGAAACTTTTTACGCCTAAATGTACTCTCAACCTGCTCATCGTCTTCCATGTCATCACAGACAATTAAGTTTGGTCGTTTACCCTTCCACATTGCACCACGGATTTTTTGTTCTGAACCACGGGCAAGGATTCGAAATCGGTGACCGTCCGAACACTTAACAATGATTTCAGTTTTCTGGTCTACTTCAAATTCAGAGATTCCAAATTCAGCGCGAAGGTCGGCATTTTCGTGAAGTTCTTCACTAAGGTTGGAAAGTTGCTCGCTTGCTTTGGGTTCGGTTGAGCCAATGAGGATGCAGTAATCACTTGTCCGGAAGCAAAGCTCAGCAAGAATGTAGTCGTAGGTTAGGGCAGTTGACTTAGCGTGATCGCGAGGAGCTACGCAAGCAACACGTGTTCCGCCAGTTGCATAAAGATTCCACGCTTCACGATGCCACTTTGGAGTAGCTACAGGGGAGTCATAGCGCGGAGAAAGAAATGCACCCGCAAAAGCTTCAATTAAGTCGCCAGTTAACTTAACCATAGAGATCTGCATTTACCTGAATTAGAAGTCGGTCGGTTGAGCACATTCCAATTTTGTAGAGTTGAGGATTGTAGTAAGTGATGTTTTGAAGAAGTACATATTCGATTGTAAAGCGATCCCGCTGTTGACGCATGTAAAGGTTTGAGCCACGGAGATAAATTAGAACAATATCAGTGAAGCTCTCAGTTATGCTAACTGTTCGTTTGTCATCAAGGGTTACTTGGGGAGTGAAACTTCCACTCGGAAGAGAGACTAGTGTGTAACCCGGAATCGTTGCATCATACCACCAAAGATAGGCTAAACCTTGAATCGTTAACCCAAGGCAAGCTTTCATGTTTTGGTCAAAAGCAAGTGAAATTTGAGAAATGAAGGAAGCAGTGTAGAGAGTTTGCGTTGGCGTGTTAGGAGCACTTATTGTTACATAAGAAGTTGAAAGGGTTGGGTTAATGAGTTGAGCCATCCAAGTTTGAACTTGCAATCCTTGGCTTGCATTACTAAGACCTACTCCGCCGAGTTGGTAGCTTAAAGTGTTTGAAGAAGGAAGATTGTCGGGGTTGAGAAAGTCTCCGAACTCAAGTTGAGTACTAAGTTGCAAACCGGGCATCATGGATAACGTGCCCATGCAAAACGGTTAATGAAAGTAAAGGAGTAACTGGATGTTTTTGGGATGGCAGGGCTGAAACCTATTTGGAATTGGTGGAAAGGGGTTTCAAACTCAAGTACCGTGATGCCACCGGGTAGGTTAAGGTAACCAATGGGCACAGTCATTGTGCAGTCATTGTAGTAGTTGCCAATGGTGTAGGCGGCAAAAGATGCACCGCCGGCACTTTGGAAGTTTATATATGTGGTGGTACCACTCGGGAGGGTTAAGGGAGTGCCAATGCTTCCATTATAGGCATTTAATACAGAGGGGTAAGGTAATCCTGTTCTTGCTGGGTTAATTCCTCCTGTTGGAGCGCCAATTGGCAGGGGTAAATTGGAGGGTAACCAACTTAAAGTATAAGTAACTCCCCCAAAAGCAAGTGAGCCGGGTTGTGCAACCGTGTTCCAGTACAGTTGGAGGGTGTAACTGACTTCAAGCTGTTCACTTGCAAGGACAGTGATGGTTGTGGGGTTACCACTGCCGTCAACGATTAAGGCGTGGGAAAATAGGGTGTATGAACTGGGGGGTGTACCCCAGCCAATGCCAACCTCGGCAAGTGTACCTGTTGCTACACCCACACCAAAAGTCCATGTGCCAGTTGAGGTCCAGTAAGGTGGAACGCTGCCAGCAGCGGCTACGTAAATCCAAGAGGACATTGGGCTAGCACCAGAACTGTAATTTGTTCCTGCAAGGTAAGTGGTTAGGGTTGTGTCGGTGTAGGCAGGGGCAGTGTTGCCAGTGCCAACATAACAAGCGTTGAAGATGTAGTTTACACCCGAGCCTATCGCAGGGGTGGTGTAAATTGCATCCAACCCAGAGTTGGTGATGAGGTTTTCAAACCACGGTGTTTCACGGGTTACCTTACCTGTGCGTGCATCCCTAACGGTCAACTTGTACAATCCCCTAAACATGGGTTTGGGAGGGTCAAGGTACAAATCTTTATGTTTTGGCAAGAGTATCATGTTAGGGAGATTGCCTGTGGGAGGATGGAGGACTTCAGTTGTTCAGCGGCGTAATTTTGGTATACAACTACCACTTGGGCTAAACTTAACCCCATCGGAAGGATAGAACTCTTTAACTGCTCAGGGATGTAGTTTGTGTAATTTACTGAAGAGGTGTAGTTTAAGACAATGGACAGGGGGGAAATGGAACTTTGGAATTGTTCAGGTGCATAATTTGAGTAAGGGAGCAGGACAAAGGTTATATCACCAAACTGTGGTATGATGGAGGATTGGATGGATTCGGTGTAAGCAGGGTTAAGCAATAGGTGACCAAATTGGGGTGCAACGGAAGATTGGAATTGTTCACTCCATTCAACTGGGTAAGGCCAACTGGTGTAGTAAAAGGGAATGACTGGTCCGACTGCCGGCTGACCTTGCAATAAAACTGCCAACTTGCACGTTTGGAACAACAACCTGTTGGTACTTGTTTGGACACTTGCGATTAGGTTGTAAACTACCCCGTCAAGACCGTGTTGGATTGGTTGAATGAAGGCATTGGAATTGTTAAGGTCAACAAGTGCACCACCATACAGAAGGTCACTTGGGTTGGGGTCGTAACCTGCAAAGACTTGTACACTAACCAAGGCAGTTGACAGGGTTATGGTTTCACCAGCCTGTAACTGCTGGGTGAAGTCAAAAGTGAATGGAACTACGTCAACAACTCGTTTCCATGCGTGGGTTAAGAGGGTAGTCACTCAAGTTCCGTTACCTGCAAAGGCTCCGCTGGGAGTTACGAAGGCAATTTTAGTGCTTTGGCTAAAGACATGCGTTGCACTCGTCGTTACCACGCAGGTTACTTCGTAAATTACACCCTCAGAGCTGGCATTGCTTGTTATGTTTTGAGTAACCAAAGGAGTTGCGATGGAGGGAAGACCACTTAAAATTGTGCTTGGGGTGTTGTCAGTTCCGGCAAAAACAATAGCGGTGCAGGTGGCACCGCTAATGGTCTCTCCTACAGCAAGCTGAACCCCAAAGTTAAACTCAACTGGGTAAGTTTCGCCAGTAAGCAGCAGCGGAGTAATGATTGAAGTCATTTGTGGACAAACTTCTTGGCGTTTTTAGCAAAGTTAGCCATTTTACGCATGGCAGGACTTTTTGACTTTGCAGCCTTGGCAAGCTTGCTTGCAGGAATCTTCTGCCCTTTCGGCACACCAAGCGCTTTGTGGAGTTTACCTTTGTGTGAAGCCTTAATGTGGATAGCCATTTCAACGACTCCGAGTTGGAAGTTTTAGGTTCGGAACACGCCCGAGCTTCTTTCGATAAACCGAAGAAAGTGATTTAGGAGATTCCGGTAAGCGATCCATTGCAATCGCTTTGCGGGGATGGATCGGCCCCGCTTCCCACTGGCTCGATTTCAATTGCTTCACCATCTAAAACTCTCCCACGTTGTTTACCGAGAAGATTAAGAAGTCGGTCCGCAAGTTGCTCCAATCTGTCAGAAGTTTGAGGTTGAGTTTGGGCTTGGACTCGCGGACCGACCCGTCCAGTTGCTTCCATTTGAAGCCGGGCAGCTTTAATTTTGTCTTCAAAGTTTCCTTCTCGCAGCGTTTCTCCAATTGCTTCAACCGCTGCCCCGTGCATTGCCTCAAGCTGCACATCAACTGCTTCGTTGAGCTTTGCAATATATTCCATGCAAAGGGGTTGGCGCAGCAACATTGACACGTATTCGGGAGTTACGCCGCAGATTGAGGCAACTTGTTTACGCTGAACCCCTTGGGCAATGAGTGCACAAATGTTTTTGTGGTTTCCCTTTAACGATTGCAAAACCCACTTTTCGCTTACTTCCTCAACTTCACCGCTTGGTGAAGCTGGAAGTTCACTGAGAGAAGTTTGAAGAAAAGAACTCACCGTTCAATTCCTCGTGGCATGCGAAATCCCTTAACCCTACGAGGAGTTTTAGTTACTTTCGCGTGAGTTTGGGTGAAGAGTTTATTCACAAGTTTCATGTGGTTTTTTAAGCTGGGCATGCGAGGGGAGCGCATGGCTGGAAGGGAGGTGCGAGGCATCGGGGCACTCCGGGGTTAAGGCGCGGCGGACGGTCTCCAGAGCGCGCTGCTGGGCCGTGGACAGCATCTCAACGATGGCTTGGTGGGTACTCAAGGGGCAAGCTCCTGCGCTGCCCCAAAGCCTACTCCTCGCCCCTCCAAAAGTCAACTCCCATTCAACTCTAAACAAAACTAAAACTTTAATGCCAAAAACGCTAATGCCAAACGTCGAACGCGAAAACTAAAAGGTTTTGACCGCTTCGCGGGTGGGAAAGTGGATTTCGCCTTTTTTCATTGCGCGCGAAGTTTCCCCCGCAACCCTAAGTTTGACGGTCAAATGTTAAGACGGGCAACAGTTCGGAGCTGCGATGCGCGTTGAAGTATGTCACAATTGTTTACAATTAAGTGTGCAAGGTTTGCAGCGAGCTTGCATCTAAGGTTGTGCGATCAATGACGGTCGCATTGCCGGAGTTGAACATGAGCACGTCGAAGCATGAGTTGAAGGTTAACATGGCCGAGCGTGGCAAGCCGAAGAACATCAAGAGCTGCACGCTTACGCTCGATTGGGATGGCATGGATGCGGAGTTGATTCGCGAATTGGCAACCGAGCGCGTGCTCGCTGGTGTCGGCCAGCGCCTCAAGATGCAAGGTCACGTGCCGAGCGAGTACACTTACAAAGTCGCGGACTTCGGCACGCGTAAGCGTGATCCGCTTGCAGCGCTGCGCACACTCACACTCGAACAGCTGCGCGCGTTTTGCGCCGAACGCGGGTTGGAAGTCGCGGGCGAGTGAGTTTGCATTGAGTGCAAAACGCAAGTGCACAAACTCGAAAACTAAAGCCGCTAGCGAAAGTTGGCGGCTTTTTCGTTAGCGTGAATTGAAATTGGAGTTTACGAATTGTGTTGGAGTGTTGGAGTTGCTACAGTGTTGGAACCCCCCATGCCCACTTATCCACAGACCCTCCCCCATATCTTCATTTGTTAAAAAAAAAAAAATAAAAAAGAAAGAGAGCGTTAAAGAGGGAAGGGAGTTAAAAGGAAGTTAAGAGGGGAGGATGGGGGGTTGCAACACCGTTGCATGTGCAACACTCCAACACGACGCAGTTCAGGGCACGTGCACATCTCAGTGAGGGGGCAGCTGACGCCGGCTGTCCATACGACAGAGTACTGATGCAGCGCAGCATTGTGAACAATTGTGTCACCCTCTGTTGCACCTGCAACAACCGTGCTAAACTCGCATCTAAGCTAAGGCAAAAAACTAACTTAGGAGAACGAAATGGCCGTACACTCGGATGAAGTTAAAAAACTTTTGGCTGAAATTGAACAGCGAGTTGTAGATTTTGCTAATGAAGTAATTGCTAACGCACGTTGGAGTAAAGAGATTCACGCCGGAATTAAACGTCACGCTCTTAGCGTTTGGGCAATGGAAGATGCGGTTACAGTTGTGCAGCTTCGGAAAACGAAAGGGGAATGAGATGAGAAAGATTGAAGCAGAAATGATAAAAGCAATCCAAAGAAGGAAGAATTGGCAAAAAGGGAACACACGAGTTGAAAACAACTCCGACGGCATTACGAATGTTTACTTGTGGGGAAACAAGATTGGAGAGTTTAACTTTGTAATGAAGAAGGTAAAACTTTCAACGTGCGGCTGGGAAACACGCACTACGGTTTCGAGGTTGAATGCACTTACGCAAAGCTTTCTTTGCGAGGTGCGTTTTGGTATTAAAAACTTCAATGTGGTGGCTTACCGGCAAGGAAAGGTTTTTGAGTCAACAGAGAGTTCTTGGGTTTTCAGGTTAGTTAGCCAATGAAAGTCGATTTTAATAACTACGAAGAGTGTCTGATAACTAGAGGAATTTTTGCTCTGTGTTTTTCGACTTTTTCTTTAGACTTGAATGCTAATAGCAGGGATGTGAAGACGCTGGGAATTTCGATGAGTCACGCGGATTTAATTTTTCCTTTACATAAAACTGTCTTACTTGCAAGCAGGGAAGTAAAAAATGAAAGTATCTCCAGCAAACGGTAAAACTGAACTTTTCCTCAAAAAACCGAAAGAAAGAAGGGAAGTCATTTTTTACAACTTCGCAATCGACACAAACAAAACCGGGGCCTTCTCGGATTTTCTGTTTGTAATTTCAAAACTGGAAGGATTAAAGTTTCCTTATTTCTTAAGGCGCAAAACTTCGTGAAAGTAACTACTACCTACCGATACCTTCTAATATCTTCCAAAAAGTATTCTTGGGAGATTTCACCTTGGTGGATAGATACGGCAAGAGTAGGAAGCAAAGGTTCAGTAGCTGACTTTGCAATTATTTACGAACCCCAAACCAAAACGCTGACTTTTCCTTACTTTGCAAAAAGGAATCAAAATGGAAAATGTAGCTAAAACGATTCTGCAGTTTAACGAAACGTTGAAGGAAAACGAAGCTCTTTTGTGGCCTTGCTTTTTGGGGTCAACGGGAACAGGAAAGACTGCGCGAGGACAAGCGCTTTCACGTGACCTCAACCGACCCCTTAACACCTTACTACTCGGCACGATGATGCCCGAGGACATTTCAGGGCTACCACGAGTTGTGGGAAAGGAAGCGGATTGGATTCTGCCAAGTTGGGCACTTCAAACCACTCCCTCACTGATTTTCCTCGACGAAATCGACAAAGCAAAACCCGATCACTGGGCTACAATTTTAACGTTGCTCACCTCACGCAAACTTCGTGACAAAACCGTTAATGCAAGTTTTCTTGCCGCTTGCCAGCCTACTGATCGGCAGCTTTGGCTTAGTGATGAAACGGGTAAAGCTCTGAGTGCACGCTTGGTCTTCCTCCCAATCTACGCCGATGGCGATTGGATTGCACGCAAACACAACGTTAAGGCTCCGAACTTTCTGAGTTCACGCCAAGATTTGGAACTCCCCGTTCTCGACGAACCGGCTCCGCGCCAACTCGATTGGCTTGTGGGGTTTTCGCGTTTCTGCACCTCGAAAGAAACTCTTCGAACGGTAGTGCAAGGGTTGATTACACCTCCGCTCGTCCCCGAAGTTCTCGATTGGCTTTCAAGTTCCTCGATTGAGGTTTCAAGTAAAAACTTCATTGATGTTTTGAATGAAGACCCGTTGCAAGTAGAAAAACTCGACGGAGCGCAGCTTGCGCTGATCTACCCCGAGTTGTGGACAAAGCGTGACTTGAACCTCGAAGTTCTTGAACGCACTCTTGCACGCTTGCTCGAAGTCGTTTCTCCTGACGAAATGGTGAAGTTGCAAGAAAAGTTGATTGCAAACGTAACTTCCCAGCAGGCAGACTCAAATGGGCAGTTCGACATGCTCGAACCTCACACTCCGGAAGCTGTTTGTGACATGCTCATTCGTTCAATTGAAAGGGGAAAAACCCTTCGTAAAGCCCGCGAAGCGGAGAAAGCAAAATGAGTATTGACTACTACTTCAATGTTTTACAGCCTGAGTTCAAAGTTTGGGCAGTTAAACACATAAAAGAAGTCAAACTCTCCTCCGAAGTTCAAACTGCCGGAGTGCAGCTTACGGAAAAAGGCTATATTTTGCACTTAAGCGAAAAGGCATTTAACTTGAAGGGTAAAACTCGTGCGGCACTCTTAATGCACGAGCTTTCGCACGTTTGGCGTGGGGATTGCTTGGTAAAGGATGTAAATCCGAAAGTTTGGAACATTGCTGCGGATGCGGCAATTAACTTCAAACTTAACTCAAAGGATTTTGAAAGTTTGAAGGAAGCTTTCGGCGGAGGGGTTGATTGGGAAGAGTTGAAAAAGGACTTTGAAAAAGTGCAGCCCAAAATCCCGCCCTCTACACAAGTAATTTACGATTTGTTGTTAGAAAAGGGAGTAACGGGGGAAGGAAGTGAAGATCACTTCCTCCTTTCAACCGGGGATGAAAATGAGTGTGCAAAACATCACGTTCGAGCAATTCTCGACGCCCCAAACGTTGGGGCTTCCTTAAGTATAAAAACTGAAGTTAGAAAGGGCTTCACGATTACGCCGAAGAGTGAGCCGCGTGTTTTACAGGCACTCCGGATGGTTCTGCAAACGTTGCAGCCCCGGTATGGGGCTACGCTGGCCCGCACACGCAGCTGGATGCGCGAGGGCCGCACCCCCTGCATGCGCGGTAACGTCACTGCACCACGCTATCGCGTTGCCTGCCTCGTAGACGTCAGCGGTAGCATGTCAAACTTGATCCCCCAAGTTATAGGCATCGCTGCTGGAATGAATCGTGAAACAGATTGCAGAATTATGCTTTGGGCCAGTTCCGCAGCGTGGATTTCAAGCCCCAGCGAAAGCCCCAACGTCGGCGGCGGAACGGATATTAACGCTGCCCTTACCCTAAGTCGAGAATGGAAACCCGACTCCCTTATTGTCTTAACCGACGGATGCTTCTTCGAAGCGGCACAAGTTGAAAGCTTGCCCCCAATTGTTTGGGTTTTGACTCTGGACGAAAGGCAAGCTTTGAGTTTGCGTGGCAAAGACCGAGTGGTGAAGTTGTGAAAGTTAAATCGATTAAGGGAGTTGATGGAAGGTGGTACTCCTTAGCACTAGGAAAAGGACAAGGGATTGCTCCGCACGCGTGGTTTTTATTTGAAAAGTGGCAGTTTTGCCTAAGTGATCTCCATGACTTACTTTCACCCTTGAAAGGGAAGGGAAGTGAAGTGAAGTGAAAGTTATTAACTCTGCTCCGTACTTAATATGTACTAAAAATCCACCTTACGTGGGAATTGAGTACATGGCTTTTTTCTTGCTCCAGATTCCGGGCAGTGAAAGGGATTTTTCTTTTTATTTAACAGATCTGGAAAAAATTATCTCTAAAAATAGAGTAAGAAAATGAAAGTCCTTCAACTTAATACAAAAGTTTTGCTTCGGCAAGGCCCCACTTATATTGCAATTGCTTCTCATGCTTTCTTTAAAGTAACAAAAGACAGCTATAACTTTGTTTTCAGTTTTTATTTGGGAGACCTACATCAAATTGATATAAGAAAAAAGGAAGTGAAGTGAAGGTTTACTTTTGCGGTAAAGAGCTTTTATTCCATCTTGAGAATCCTTACATAGGAATTGCTCTTAATGCCTACTTCAGAATAGCCTTAAAAAATACTCAGCCGGTGTCTTTTTATGATATAGACTTAAAACTTCTAATTGTTAATGCAAAACTAATGGAGTCCAAAAAGTGAAGGTGTCTTGGCACGCTACCTCTAAATGTTTAAAAGTTGGTACAATCGATAATATCGCCTTTTGGGTAGGTGGCGGAAGTAGTACGAGCTGGTGGATTTTTCAAAGTGCTTTTAAAATACATCTTTCGATCAATTACCTAAAAGGAGCTTCCAAAAATGCGCCCAATGTTAGCAAGCCGCTTAAAACACTTTGACAGGCTACGGTTTCCTCTTTACGCAAGCCCAAAGCTTGACGGAGTGCGATGCTTAATTAAGGATGGGGTTGCAGTTTCACGAACACTTA
>JAEHJW020000526.1_pt1 | contig 19126 bp, 33 predicted proteins | sample 9271431 | NCBI WGS metagenome assembly JAEHJW02 | reverse complement strand
GTACATGTCCTTCAACCCAGGATACAGACCAAGAATGGCTTTTTTGAGGTCGCCCGCCTCCTTGACCGTCATATCATTTCGAATGGCAAGCAGCGCTGAGCCCATTCCGTATATAAGCCCCAGGTTTGTATTTTTCACTGGCTTACGTTCATAAAACTTCCCTGCCTTTGCAAGTTCGTCCTTGGCATAATCATGAAGATCAATCCATGGATTTTCATTGTACTTATCGGCAAGACTCCCCCCGTCAAAGTGGCCAAGCAGACGTGGTTCCTGCTGCGAGTAGTCACGGTCGAGCAAAACTTCCCCCTTAAATGGCACCACGTAGCCGCGGATCTGTGGCAGGGGCGGCAGGCCTTTTAAGGCTACTGGAAGTTTAGGAAGCAATCGTTTCTTCTTGGCGTCTGGTTCCTCGTGCTGAAACCCGGGCTTGAAGACATTGGGAATGTTCTGAAAGTTGGGGGTGGATGAAAGTCTACCTGTGCGTGTGCCCGCGGTATCAGCCCCTTTGGGAGCCTTGACCTGATTCCAGTTGGTGAAAATGAGGCCCTTTGACTGTTCTGCCACTGCGAGCCACGGCATCATGAAGGTATGGAGGCAAGTATTAAGTTGGGTGCGGTACTTCAGCACCGCCAGCAGGACCTTATCCGTGACCCCAAGCAGCAGTGACTCCTTGGCGGTGCTGATCTTTCCGGTTGCCGTCTTTGGCATTAGGTCCGCGTCGGCCTTCCCTGCTTCAATGAGGGCCTGAATCAGTTGGTCTCCGGAGTCGAGGTTGATGCTGGTTGATGCCTTGATGGTTTTGATCACCCACCAATTGAGCTTCTCGAGCCAGTCATTGTAAAGCTTAACATCTTTTCGAAGTTGGGTGAGATTTACTGGCAGTCCCTGCCGCTCCATGTCAAGGAGACACGGCATCAGGCGGCGCTCCCGGTTGTAGGCCTCAAGCATGCCCCGATCAACGGTCTTTTTATAAAGCAGCTTAAACAATGCCTCGGTGCGGATGGTATCGCCATTGGCATACTTGCCTACGAGGTTGCCGGGGGCCTTTGAGATGTAGGCGCCGAAGTAGTGCTCAGAGTTCTTTGATCGACTGATCTTCACCCCCTCAACTGGTTGATGCTTCATGAGCCACTCGCCCACGGCATCTTGCTCCTCAGCCGGCATATTAAGGAGTCGTTCCGCGGATGGTTTCAGGCCAAGTTCCTTCTGATGGGGATCGTCCAAAAATAACAAAAACATCGTGTCATGGATCTTATCCCAGGCAGGCAGCGGCAAACCAAGATGAACCTCCGCCACGTCTACGTCAAATTTCCCATTTTGAAAGAGGAGTCCGTCTGGGCTGTCCCACACTGCTTTGAGAGCTTTCGTTGCTTGCTCAATGGTGCAGTTGTTCTCAGTGGGATGGCCAAAAGCATAATAAACAGCCTTTTTTCCAAAGGGCTTTATTGAGACCCCAACTGGCTTTGGTGGGTAGTTTGGCCTACCAACAATCTTATCTGTTTCAAAATCAATTACCACCGGCTTTGGGAGTTTCATAAAGTTCCTTTCGCTCTCTGATGGCTCTTACGGCGTTGTATCGACAATAGATCCGTCTAACGAAGGAGGGTCGGTTCTTTCCCCGCTTCTCCTCGTTCAGCAGTCTCTCACAGGTAGCTTCATCGGCCGTTCTCAGGCAATCATTAAGCGCGATCCAAGTTTTTAAAATGTCATTCATATAAATAATAGATGGTGGGGCCGAGTGCCCCACCGAACCGTGATTTACTTAGTACTTCCGGGCAGGCCTTTTCTTCGCTGCCGGCTTCTTCTTACCTTTTCCTGCGGTTGGCTCATCATCCGCCAGTTGGTACGGGAACTCAATGGACGCTGCCGCCTCCTGATGGCGCTGCATAATGACTCCCATCAGTTCATTTGGCACTTGGACCAATGCTTCAAAAATGACCTTGAACTGGCTCTTGGCATCAGGCACGACACTGATCTTGGTCATCAAGCCATGGGGCGGTCGTTTTAAGGCCCCGGCCACCTGTTTAACGAAGGCAGCGTATCCCCTGACCGATGTCACCGGCAGCTTCATGTAAGCGATGGCGGTGTTCTCATAATGCTCCGGGTCCTCAATGGACTTGAAGTTCCCGTTCTTGTCAAACGTACCAGCCGGCAGCAGCGCAAGGCGGCGGGTGTTCTTACAAGCCTTGCCTTTCCCGCGATCAGCAGAGCCCCATTCATTCTGCGGGCAGCAATCAGCACTGCCTGGAATGCCACAGCAATCATTCTGCTGCTTTCCGGCCTCGAAGACGATGTCATGGGGCTTCATCACCTTCTCATCCCGGCCAAAGGCAAAGCACGACGGGCCCTGCGGGTCATCGGGGTCATACTCCCCCTCATGGTAAACATTTTCCAGAATGTGGTCGACAATGACGACTGCCATCTCATTGCCAGGGATGGGAGAATCATTGAAAGAAAGAACCCCAGACTTCAGGGAAAAAAAGCTTCCCGAGGCGGTATTTTCCTCCATGGCAGCCGATGCTGCCGCCTGCTTCGCGAGTTCTTCGTCCCAAGTTGTAAGTGCCTTAGTTGTTGGTTTGCGTGGTGCCATGTACGTTGCTCCTTTGTAGGTTTGTTGTTAGAGTGGGGCAGACAGGAGTTGAACCTGTAACAGTTTTAGAGATTTTATTAGTCCCCTTCAAGGATAAAATTCTCTTAGCTACCATCTGCTTTCAACTGTTTCTCATATGGTATAGCGTTACCAAGAAATCACAACCACTAATCAGGACAACCCTGAAACCGGGGAGGCTGGCTGTGCTTTCATTCCGCCACTGCCCCATTTGTTAAATCTTGTTCAATGAAATTGTTGTCGCTTTAAAGTGCCCAACCCCAGGCACCTCTTTCCCAGCCTCCCATCGCTCATTGATGGCAGTGGCTGAAAGCCGCCTGCCAAGTAACTCGAACTGGCCGGTCTTTTTGATGTGCTTGTAAAGCAGGTCCCAGTTGCTGACCTGGGGCACCTCTTTGTTAATAACTGTTACCCGCGCCACCTTGCCAGCTACCCCTGAGGCCTCTGACTTCGGCAGCGTCTCAATGACATGCTCCTTTAAGGCTGATTCTTCTGCCTTAAGTTCATCTGCCACGCGCTGTGCCTCAGCCCGCTTTGTCTTCAGAAGATAGAGCCGATCGGCGCAGGCCCCCATTGTTTTTGGAAATTTATATGTCTTTTTTGCTGCCATGTTTAACTCCGCCGCACTGTGGACAAAGTACGGTTGTTGAGAAGAACCCGGCGTGCTGTTGCACTCTGCCAGTTCCTCTGCAGTTTTCACATCGTTGTTGGTTGTTAGTAGTTATTCTCAGTTGCTTGTAGGCAGTCATGATTTCATCGAACTTGGCCGCATCGCCCCCACGATCGGGGTGATGCTCATGACAGAGTCGCCGCCACCGCTCCTTGATCTCATTAGTGGTGGCAGTCTCGTCAAGGTCGAGAATCTCAAACGGCGTTCTGACCATTTTGGTGTTCTCTACGTAGAATAACATTTGCCGCTACATAAACAATGGCACCAAGAAGGTCTTCAACTGCTCTGTCGTGATCACTACAATTAAACGACTCAAGAATTTTTTTCCTCGATTGGCCGACGACGAACCCAGCACCAAGCTCACGTGACTCAGTCATTATTGGCTGACTAAGAAATGGTTTTCCATTTGCATGGCACTTATTGCCCTTTCCATTCTGTGCTTGATCAAGAGCTGCTTGAAGAACTGCAGCCAGTGGCTCATACCCAGATTCTACTTTGAACGGCATCGTTGAACTTTCAGGTACAACTGGTTTACTCATTATCTTCGCCATTGCCGTCTCCATCATCAGCGGCAGTATCAAGTGCCGTCAGAATGTTGTTGATGTACTCAATGAGCTTGGGCTTGGCCATAGGGATATCGATCTCAGTGATCTCTACCTCCTTTTTCTTCACCCCATGCTCATCGACCATTTCCTGCCTGGTTGATCTTGCAAGTGCATTGGTGCCGGCGATCCGTTTGGCAAATTTGCACTTTACCTCGTAGCAATGCATCTGGTTTTCTCCTTTAAGACGATCCCTACCAAATGGAGGGATCGTTCAACAAAGATTTTTGGTTGGTCTCAGTTCCACTCAGCAGGCCTTGATGTCGGCTGCCAGGGATTTCATCAGGTCCATGAGCTCGCCTTTCTGCTCCTTGGTCAGCTCGGCGACCGCCTTGACGGCGTCAGTGGCATCTTTCACAAGGGCTACAACAGCGGCTTTTGTAGCCTTGCTGGCAGCAGCACCAGCCTTTTCCAGGGCGGCTTCATGCTTGGCGGTGAGTTTGGCAACAGCCGTCTCATGCTTTTCTTTCAATTTGTCGATCATTGTCTGGGTCTTTTCATCGAGTGCCATGGTAGTTCTCCTTTTGTTCTGGTTTACGTAATTTACACCTTATGCCCACAATGGGCTTCTACTGCCTCAAGCCCGCTCCTCTGAGGTGAGGATGACGGGCTCTCGGCTGAGACCTTATAGGGTCTAATATGATGTCGGGTATAGTAAAAGTTCATTGCAACTTATGTTGGCGCCGCAAGATAATTGGTCTCAGATCCAATCATGGCGCTCATGCGGAACCATAATCCCATTGCTCCGGCCGTCTGCCGAATCCAGATCTCTGTTTATCTGGACTTCATCTTTTCTCAGACTTGATCGGTGGCCTAGCTGCTGAGTCAACCCACCTGAAGTAACTAATATAGTCTGAGTAGCAAAAATATTTGTACATGATCTATCTCACTCGCCAAACTATGACACTATTACCAGTCTGGATGATTCCAATTGGCCTTTTCTCATCATAATCCATTCTACCACAGATGCCAAGGAAAATCAAAAGAATACAAGCTATTAATATCCTCCACAGATAACCTCGAATAATCTGGTTGTTTTTCCTGGTTCTTGAACCAATCCATCCCAAATGATTTGACGCCATCATAATCCTCCAAGGCATGTTGGACTTCAGATTCAGTGAGTATAAGTTCCATGATTTTATTCCTCATTATTTCTACAAGCAACTTTACCCTCAGCGCGGGCTTTTCTTGCCCAAGTTCTTCTAGACTGCGCTTTTGATTTGGAGTTGTGAAAAGAATTAGGAATATCACCATTTTTCTTTTTACAGCGGCTGATGCTGCTTTTAAATCCAAAACGATAAATGTCTGCAAGATCAGGATTAACAATTTCAGGTACTCTCGGAACACCATAAGCTTTCATATCAATTCTCCTCAGCAAGGGTTAATCTTTATCATATGATTAGATCTTACCAAGAACAATCAGCTTTGTAAACAATTATTTTCAAGATGTTTTAAAATAATTGCATTATTTGTCACTTTTAACCACTTTTCAGCGTTTCTTACCGCATACAACCGCGCCTGACTACCGTCTTTTAGTCGAATGGGCCTGCCGTTCATGACCTGCCTGATGCCAGCGCGAGCTAACTCCCGCCCAAGCCCGTTGGCGGTGGTCCCGGTGCCGCCTGACGGGTCATAGAACATCAACAATTCCTTGCTGCTGAAGAGGTCATGCTTGAGAGGCAGCTTCCCAATGCGAAGCACGTGGTCTGGGGTCGCAATGAGCTGTCGCACCCAACCAGCCAGGTCGGACTGCACATTGGCAATCATTCGCTCCTTGGCAGCTGTTTTGAAGGCCGGAGCCGCCGGGTTGAAGTCACCAAGATCGAGGTCCAACAGGTATTGAAACACTGCTGCTGCCCCCTCGGTATCAAGCCAAAGATCATATTCCACATAGAACTCCTCAGGCAGTGGGCCCACCTGCACCTCATGGACAAAAAACCGGCGGTCATCGTCCTCCAAAAAGAAGCTATCGGGGTGGTTGGCGGTGAAGAAGTAGTTGATGCGGTCGGGCACGGTGTAGGCAGGGATGTACTTTGGGTTAAGGCGGAGCTCTCGCTGGGTAATCATCTTTTTGAGAAAGTCAGCGTCAGCCCGCTTGTTGCTGCCGGTCACGTCGTCGCCCAGCACAAATTGCCTGGCTTCGGCCCACTCATTGAAAGAGGCGTGAAGATCCATTTGACTGATCTCGGTGAAGTTTTGACCGTAAATCCTGCCCATGGTGTAGCCAAGCAAGGACTTCCCCGTGCCATGACGAATGCCATGAATAACCACCGAGCTGAACAGCTTGGTCCCTGGGTACTTCAGCGGGAACGCACACCACCGAAGAAACCAGAGCTTTGCCTCGGGCTCTGCGTTTGAAAAGATGTGATCAACAAGCTCAATGAACGGCTTAACTACCCCCTTCTTCGGCTGCGCGCCCCACCCAGTCCAGACATTGAAGCAGCCATCAACAAACCGGTCCTTGCCTGGCTCATAGGTCAGCTTTATCGCCTCCATGCGCAATGGCCAACGAAGCCAGGCAGCCGCCGCTGACACTGCCTTGAAGCTTACCTTGCCATCAGCCTTCAGCTGCCGCTCTTGGTAGTTCAATGGCGCCTGCAGATGCTCCTTGAAGGCGGCTGGGCTTACCTTAAAATGTGACTCCTGATCGATAATGAGACCAGGATTTTTGATGTAAACGTATTGTGAATTGAGGTGAAACAATGGCTTGGTCAGCCCAAGCGGCTCTGCCTCATTGAGAAGTCCAGCAAACTGATCATTGGCCGACGCCCCTGCCGCCACCAAGAAATCATCAAGCCCGATCTTCTCATAACCAGGCAGCTGGGGCAGGTTGACGAGGTGGACGTAGGCGCCCCGCCGGTGGAGTTTCTCCGCAAGCTCAACGAGAGCCAAGCATACCATGGAGTTGGTGCGATAATCAGAGTCGAAGCAGATGTAGACATTGCGCCGCACCCACACCACGTAGTTGAGGCTCTCGAGCCAAGTGAGACCCAGCTTATTGCTTCGCCAGTTGTAGACGCCACCAAGCCCAATGGTTGGAAAGCCCTCCTTGCAGGCCTTGGCCGCCTTGAGCTCACCCTCAGTCAGAATTAATGGGGCGTCAGGATTGTCAAGCAAGGTCCAATCCTGGTTGCCGGGGTAGTAGGCAGCTGGGGCCGTATTGGGCTCCTGCACGTATCGCAGTGGCTTCTTTTCAGTGAGGGCGTCAAACGCCGTGGAGGTTTCAAGGTAGCGAATGCGGTAGAACGGGGGCGCTGACGGCCAATCTTGAAGTGGGTTGCCATCAGGGCGTAGGTAATTTAACTTGAGGCTGGTGAACGGCTTGAAAGAGGGGTGGAGGGTTGGAAGCTTCTTTCCATCAATAAATTCAATTTTTAATTTCTTGGCATCCGCCTCAGTAAGGCCTGATGATTGGAGTTTTTCAACACAAAGTGTTTGGAGTTTGGTCTGGAATTTCTGTATCTTAGCCACGTGCGTCCCTTTATCGTCATTGACCCTCAGCAGGTTCTTTCTCCATCTGACTAGCTTTCAGTTGCTCAGCATAAAAGAAAGCGCTGACTGAACAGACATGGACCTTGCTGAGGGATCGCTGGTAGGCTTTGGAGAAAGAGAACCGGCAGTCTGTTCAGTCAGCTAGAAGAATAGATATTACTTCGTTCTAAACATTTTGTAAATAGTTTTTTATACGTAATGATTTTAAATGCTTGGCCCAAAATACTCTGCTTTCATTGCATCAAGCGCCGCCTCGGAGGTAGTCATCTCAGCATACCGACCTCGCCCGTAGGTGATGACGTGCTTTCCACCAGTTTCCTTATTGATCCGCTGAGCGATGTTTTTAGTGGTCTTCAAATACTCCGCCACGCGCACCCAATTCCACTTCTTCCCTGTTGGTGGTGGCACTACCCGCTTGGCTGGAGGCCTCTTACCAGACGAAATGACCGGCTTTGGGGCAAATGGTGGATTGGTGATGGTGTCCTTCCTGGCAATCATTACCAGAAAGTCTCGGATGTATATTTTATCCGCCTCGTCGTGGACCTCAATCGTGATTTTCATATTACTCCCAAACCCTTCTAAACTCCGGGTGCTTAAGATACCTTTTTGATGATGTTGAATAGAAGATGTTATCAGGTGAAAGCTTCATATATTCTTTTATGTCCTTAGTCACCTGTGGTGTTGATATTCCAAAGTAATCTTCCACACATTCGCGATTAATATATCCATAATGATCAAGAATAAAATCAATAAACCGAAGTCGCTGCTCAACTGCGTATTTCATTTAAACCGATCTCCAAAATGGATGTTTGCACACCTAGCACAAAAATACTTTCCACAAAACCAGCAGCGGTAGGCGTCAGCTAAGGCAGGCGTTTGCATGCAGTCGTGCCCGGCACAAAGCACCTTGCCCTCAGTCAATGCTTGGCGATACTGGGCTGCAACAACAGTCATAACCTCAAAGCGTTGCTCTTGGGTCATTGCTGCTCTTGCTGACTTTACGTCATATTGTGATGCAGTTGCTTGACATTCTTCCATGCTAAAACATCCGATCGATGATCTCAATGAGGTACGCCGTGTCGACTCGCGTGGGATCCTTGGCCTTCATCAGCTCGACCACCTCAAGGAAGTATGCGCAGTCTACACCTGTTAACTGATCCTGCAGGGTTTCGATGTCGGTCAAGTCAAGGGCCGCGATCTGCATGCAAATCTTCAGAATCTGACCGGCCCCAATCGTGAAATTCCGTTTGATAAACTTTCGAAGCCTGAACACGGAGCACACTGGGTATTTGCTGCCGACGTAAATGAGCTCCCTAGCCAACAGGCACTCCAGGGCCTTAGGGCGAAGCACCAACTCACTGTCCCAACTTGTCCAGTAGTTGGTGCAGTGGGCAAAGTCATAGTTCTCGTGAAGCTGGTCTGGTTCCCCGAAGAAGCGGAGGATGAGCTGTACCTTCCCAGCCAGGGTGATGGCGTTGGTGCTCATGAAGATGGGACGGAACTTTCCATCGGCGTTCTCGTCAGTCAGTGCCTGCTCCTCGGCTGTTTCGTAGGTCTCCTCAATGGTGCCGAGGTTGCCGGTGACCCCTGCCACGTAGTCAGCCGCCTTGTCAGCGGGCTGGGACTCAAAGTATTGATACGGCTTCGTGGTGCCCTGCTCGCTGGCAATGCCGGCCGACTTGATCACAATTCGCACCCGCGTATCAGTGGCCTCGACGTACATGGGGCAGACTATCCCTGCCCTATCCTTTACCTTGAAAATCCCTAGGTAGTACTTGGCAACAGCATACGCAGCGGCCCTGGTCCGAAAGTAGAGGTCAAAGTCATTCACCGGCTCCTGCAGCAGCATGGAGGCAATGCACCCACCCGTCACAATGACGTTCTTTGAGGCGAGTTCCTTTACCGCCGGATCGGTGATCGACTCAAGCCATTGATCAACCTTCTTTCTGATTACTTGCTTAATTGTTCGAGCCTTCATTTTATATGTTCTCCTTGAATTTTTCATTGTGCCATTTTTTAAACTCAACCCAAAACGGATGATCCTCACCCGGAGTCTTCTTCCGTTCCTCTCCTGTTTTTGTTACAAATCTTGGACCAAATTGTGGAGAAAACTCGAATAAATATGTAGTTTTCCCTACTTTGATTTTACCATTAAATAATGCATGTGAACAATCACGACAATATTTAACAGGTGGAACACATTTTGCGTTGATTGAAGTACAATCATCAGGAATTAACATAAAATCTCCTCCCATGGCACCATGTTCATGACCCGCTGCATGTCAGGGTGTGCGGCCTTATCAGTCCGAAGTCTTTTGATGTGAGCCCACTCCGCGGCGTCGGCGGTGACGATGATCTCAGTCTTCAAGGCGTTGGGCAGGACGGCCCGGGCTTGTTGAGGTGAAGATTTACCACGAAGCATAATGTTATATGCCGCTTCTCCTTGCTCACACGCTCTTATAAATTCATATTTCGATAACCCTGACCAATCTTCAAATCCAGTCGGCTCAATGAACTCCATATCCTTCCCGCCGTAGTTGACATAGCGGGTCGACTCCTGGGCAAAAGAGCATGGGCGATGGCGAACGAGTTCGTGAGATACTCCCCGATCGCAGATAAACTTTACTGAGTAGCGGTGAAGGGATTTAGGAATTTCGTCGTGGGGGCAACTTTCCCATTCACCTGATCCGCCAATATATTCATCGGAAATATCAAAGAGCTTACAAAATAGCTCTGCAAATTCATCGGCATATACAGGGAAACCATTCCTTACTGCGTTCTGCGCCCACGCCGTAAGGCTTCCTCCTATGTATGCTACTCCTTTATTATACCTGCGGAATGTTAAATATTTTCCAACCGCGGCCGATATACCGTCGTCATATATAAAGTCAAGTTCACGTTTTCTAATCACAAAATTCGAATGTTCAACCATGGCCAGATGCCCTGACTTAATCAGCTTGCGAACAAAGGCTTCTGAGTCTCCTTTACTCTCAGACTTGTAACAAGTTCTGCCGGCGCGTTCGATAAACTGCAAATTCCCTTCATAGTCTGTTGGAACTTCGCCCAAGAACTCAACTGACGGTTTTATAATTTTCATTTCTTCTCCATTATTGAAGTAGTTTCAAAAACATGAAAGACAAGGCCACCACCGTTAAGTTGGAAGGTGCCGACATATTCACCGGGATAATCAGGCATTGTGAACCCTGTGTCGTAAATTGTAAACTCCCGCTTAACCTTTTCATTGGTAGGGTCAACAAGTAGCCACAATTGAGGATCCTCATGCTGAGTTTGAACATCAAGGATCCTCGCATTTATTGGCACCTCAATGACCGTGGGTCCTGGCTCTAAGGTGTACTTCCAAATTAATTTGCTCATTCTACACACTCCTTCAACTTATCAAAGTTGGTCAAGTATTTATCAAGGCCCTCAGTACCGAGTCGGTAGGAGTTAGAGAACCGTCTTATCCAGCGGTCGCCCAGCTTGGTCTCAAAACGGTACACACTGTCTTGACATTTAATGCGGCAAAGGCTGCCAGTGATAGTGCTGGTGAATTTATAGTTGCCCCATTGATCAGGCACAAGGCCGTAGGTGGAAGCAAGAGCCGCCTCAAACTTGGCGCGACGCTTTTGGCCGGCAGTTGGTTTCTTTTGCATGTGGTTCTCCTCAGCAAGGGTTTTCCCTCGAGATGGTTAGTCCCGAGGGTTAAATTTTTATTTCTTTTGCCCAGGGATAATTCCGATTGCGGCTTTTGAAAGACTTACCGGTACAGCACGAAATCCCTTTGCTTTATCATCAATTACTTCAACACCACCGTTTTTACCGATGAAGAAATGTCGTCGGTCACGGCATATAATAGCCGCCATTGTACCATCATCATTTTTCATTCCAGTCTCGATAACTACTGACCATTTTGATTTGTTGTCTTCAGGAATGAGGGGCAAAGATTTGAACTCTTTGATCTCATATTTGTCTTTTTCTCCATATGAATGATAATAAAGAAACATTTCTTTGAGGTACTCAATTGCCTTAATTTGGGCTTTTCCTAAAGTTGCCATGATGTTCTCCTCAGCAAGGGTTAATCAAGATTCATCGTATGATTAAATCTTACAGAATCCTGCTGAGTTTGTAAACAGTTATTTTTAATTTAAAGCATTTTATTTATCGATTCCCCTTCTTCCTGTACCAATGATGCCTGAGGGGCTGTGGGCGAGGCAGGTCATTAAATTCACGCACCTTGTACTGTAGTATCTCCTCAATATTGTTTATCTTCACCATTTCCTTACCAAAGTTTTTAACCGCATTACTTGCTTCTAAGATAATTGGTTCAGCGGCTTTAAACGCAACACTAAGCTCATGAATCAAACGCCTTGTTTTCTCTGGGTCTACCCCAATAATCATGATTTTCATAATTCAGTTTTTCTTACTGATATTTCATGGCACTCCCCCTCGATCTTTACACCGCAATGCCCGCAATGGGATAGGCGATAATCGCCCACCCAAAAGTCAAGTGGATGATCAGTCCATGGCTTAGTTTTTACCGTACCGAGCAAAATGTCTTTAGCCATATTGTCGCAACAGAACTCAATCTTTGTTACCCCGTTGTAAGGGCCATGCACATAGACTTTCATTTTTTAATCTCCCAATTAAACTCCGGAAAAGTAAAATTTGGATTGATCATTATTGGTTGGTCAATAACATCAGAGTATTTAATATACTTGCGGTGGACCTGCCACTTATCTCGCCACACAGACGGAACGATCATTAAACAACCTTCATCAGGATCGAATCCTTTTTCTCTCATGAATTTTACAATTGGATCAACATCAACAAGCAACTTTTTGACTTCTTGGATTGATTCTAAAGTAATGTTTCCTGATGTTTGTGTCGTAAAAGTATTCATAAAAATTCCAAAAAACTCAGCACCTTGTAATGAGAGGTGCTGAGTCAGTAAAAGTTGTCAGTAATTAATCATCAAGCTCATTGAACATTCGCTTCAAATCGTCCAGCATCTCTGTTTTATTTTTCACAAAACCCCACTGCTTTTGATTTTATGGGCAACATTACACCAACCAGGCAATTCACCGGTCAAGCCGGTGATCGCCGTGTTATGACTCCACCCGTTGCAACCTGTCTATTTCGGCAGCTATAAGGGCGCCAGCTTTTGCCAACTCCAAAATTCTGCCGTTGATATCATCGCCACTGCTTGGTTTCCACCAGGACAGATCAAAAGGCCATTGGCTGGTTACAGATTTTCTTTTCATTTTTCGCAACCCCGGCAGGTACCCGTATGCAGAAAATTCAGCGTAACATGCTGCCGCAAAAGCAAGCTCAGATTCGACATAAGCGTCATCGTGTTCGGCAGTCCATCCCTCTGCTTCAATCTGTCGCTGCCTTTCAGCGGAGATAATTTCAACACCTGTCATAACCAGTCTTCTCCAGCGGACCCCGCGAAGGCCGCGTAATTTCAATCGTAATTCAGCGGCGCAGGTCCGCTGAGTTCGGCGTTATGCGCCAATCCTAATAAATGTTTTCCTTCCTACACCCTTACAGCAACAATTGAAATCCGGGGTACATTCACCAAACACTGGGTCATGAACGGACACACCAATCAACCATAAATTTTTCTGAATCAATTTTACCGGTCGCAAAATCATTCTCTCCCACCAAGAATAAATGATTATGTATTCTATTCCGGCTTCAATGACTGTTCCGTGGTTTCCGGGTTTTATCCATCCTGCGAAGTTTGTTTTCATTTTTCCTCTTTAGTGCGCCTAACCAGGCGCTCAAATCGACCGCTGAACTGCGCGACGCTTTAGCTTTTCGTTAAACGGACATCCAAGCCATAAATAAAATATGAATTACATTGTCCGTCACTATGATGCTCCAAGGGGCCATCGGCGGTTTTGCAAAGTCACCTTTGCCGGTGGCATTCAACATCCACACAATTACGCCGGTTCTGTCCTGTGCGAAGTGCTGTGCTCCAATTGCGGCAATCTTCCACCATTCAAGGCCACAAAACAAGAATGGCAACAAATAAGTCATGATGTGAACAAGACAAATAAGCGAAGAAACTTTCTTCCCCTTTGCCATCCAGTCATTTTGAATCAAGTAGTCCCCGATCAAGTGTGCATAAATCCAGTGCATTTGTTCACCTTTCGTGCAATTTCGTTTAACAAGGCGCTTCAGCGGAAGCCGAGAACGTCCGTTCAGTTTCTGCTAGTCAGCAGCGGCTCCGCTGAACTTAGCGTTATGTGCGCCAGAAAATACCGTTTTTACCGTAAACAGTTTTCAGCCCACCCACCAAATTCCTTGCCTCGATGTTGCTCCTCCAGTTCCGTGGTAGCCACCACAGCCAGTAGTACAATTCAACCAAAACGAAGAGTGCTATTAATATCTTCATGCACATAACAAGTCACTCCAGCCGACAGGAATAACCGCTGCGGCCTACGGGTCGGCTTCCGTGGCCTGTACAATACCGCAAGCAGCATTTGCTGAGCTGATTCTCGTAATGCTTTTTTGCCACACACAGGTTAGCTCGTAGGCGCTGCCAATACCCCATATCAATGCAGTCTATGGATATTTTGGTTCGCTTTCACAAGCTTAACTGAGTCGCCAAGACCTTTATGATGCGTTGACAACTGCATTAAAGCCAAGTTTGGAATGGTGGAATCAGCATCGATAAGACAAATCTTCAAATCATTCTCCATCCCCCAGCTTCTCATTATAAGAAGCTGAGATGATTGAATTCAGAGCTTAATCATCAAGCTCGTTGAACATCCGCTTCAAGTCGTCCAGCGACTGGTTCCGCAGGCCGTCGTGCTCCTTCTCCTGAATGAGCGCCATGATCTGCTCCCGCTTTTGCCGCTTGACTGCCAGTTCCTCGGCCCGCTTCTTCTCAACCAGTTTGGTGTCGATGATGTGCTTGACAACGTCAAACTTGAGCTGCAGAACCTTGTTGGGAGCACTGCTCTCAGTGATGAAGCTGACCTCACCTGCCTCCTTAATGCTCCGATGCAGCCCCACGGCGACAGCGTTGAGGGTGGGCAGCGGCAGGTCCCAAAGGTCCTCGGTATTGATCACCCCCTTGTTGGTCCCAGCGTTCCATCTGAGCTTCATTCGAGTTGCTGTGATAAATAATTCGTTCATAGGTTAATCTCCTTTAATTGCTAATGATTATGCTACCTGCATAGTTATTGCATCTGACGCAAGTAGTTAGTAAGACGACCGCCAAAACAGGTAATGATCCTGATGCGCTTCGCCGCCTTCTTTTCGCGTTTGGTTAGTCGTGTGCCGTCAGGGTGCCGATAAAGGCCACCAGGTGGACGACACCGTCTGATGCCAGAGGCGTACCAAAGCACGGTGCCACGCAATTTTCGCTCAACAAGCAACTTCTCACGTTGACGCCTTTCACAGTATTTCTTATATGATTCGTTCTCGCGCTTCAATTTGTATTCTCCTTTTATTAAAAATTGACTTTATACAGCCGGTTGTCCGCCTTAACAATCAGATGGTTTGACTGAGTCGATGAGAAGCCCAGGCCTGCCAGCTGCGGCTCAGCCGTTACCGGCGCCTTCATCTTGTCCGCCAGCAGCTCCAGCACCTTCCGATGCTCGGTGAGATCGTTCCTGAGAAACTCATTGAAGAAGCCGCGGGCCGGCTGCTCCGTCCGACACCCTTCAAGAATAAAGAACCAGTGCTTGTTGCCGATTGCTTGCCCGTCCCAGTGGTTAGGCGACAGCATGATGGAGGTTACCGGCACGAAGTGGTTGGTCTGCAGGCCCCACAGGGTCTTGGTGGCGCTGCTCCGAGGCAGGGTCTCAATGAACTCAAGGCCGGTCTTCCGGTTGAACTTAAACTTGGCGACCAAGACCTTTTCATCTTGGCGCACTCGCTTGATGTAGGTGAACAGATGGACCTGCCCCTGATGCTCCAGCTCCACCTCAAAGCCGACGTCCTTAGTTTCTCGAGCGTTGTAGCAGTGTACCAATAATTGATAGATCCCCTCCGGCATCTTTCGCTCATCGGTGTAGACGATGTTCTCAACGGCAGCTCTGGTTGTGGCCGAAACATTCATATCGACATCGAGCATGCCTGAAGATGGGTGCTTTATTCGCTTATTCTGGAAGAAAATGCGGTTTCCATTTGGCTCGAGCATATGCAGGTCGAGGTCGTCATAGTTGAACCACGCCAGCGAGCAGCGAAGCACCCCATCCACGTTGCCACCGGCCCCCTTCACCCGCTGCTTGATCGAGTCCGTCAGGTTGCCGTTGTAAGCCCAGGAGAAGCCATTGTTCCACTTGAAGAGCGGGGCAGCATCTGCATTGACCGGCGCCACGAGGCTCACCAAATTTGGCTCGAAGCGATTTTCCATCAGTACCTCGAGCCGCTGCGCCTGGGGCAAGACCTCAGCTACAAAACGGTTCATTGAGAGCGTGGCTGAGGGCACTAATCGATTTGGATCGACCTGAGTTTCATCTTTCAGTTCCTCAAAGGCTCCAGTGATATCGTCAATCCAGCCGTCAACTATCCGATTTACATAAAGCAGGTTGTTAATCGTCACATCAACTGGCGCGGCAAAGCGGCGGGCGAGGGCTGAGGCAAGTCCTAAATCCTCAATCACCCCCTGGGCATTGGCAATCATCTTCGGCGTCACGAGAGCCGTCGGCCTTTTATAATTTGCCGGCGCCACCTTGGTCTCAAAGGCGCGGACCGCCTTTTCCAGCTCCATGCCCTCAGCAAGGTCCACCAGCAAGGTGCCGATGACGGAGTTGCGAAGCCGGACCACATCAAGATTAGCCATCACCTGCCGCCAAACGAAGTTGTCTTTGGAGGCGGGGTCAAGTAGGTCAATCTCATTTCGCAGCTGACGGAACTTTATCAACTGGGCCTTGAACTCAGCCCCACGATACAGGGTGTTGGCCTCGATCAGCTCCAGCACAGTATCAATGGTCGCAATGGAAATCTCGGCGAGGCCTCGCAGAAAGACATCATGGGTGGCCTTGAAATCGGCGAGCTTGGCCCCGAGCAGGTGCTTTGAGGCCACGTGTCTAGTATGTAGATTGAAGTAGAAGTGGCTAAAAGTCAAGGTTTCACCTGACTTAAGCAGCTGCAGATTCTGCTTGGTACCAACCGTGGGCCCATCATTCAAGAAGACGTTTTCGATGGCGGCAGCGCGGACCAATTCACCTAATATCGATGAGACCAACCCATATGGTTCAGGGGCAAAGGCGTCCCAAATAGTAACGAGTTCATAGTTCTCATCGATAGCCACAACGCCCCCAAGCTTCTTGATGAACTGGCGGCAGCACTGGCAGTCGTGCTCAGTCCGCTCCCGGAAGATGGGGTTGGCGCCGGCGGGGAAGCTGTTGAGATATGTTTCCCAAAGTAGGTCTGGCTCAATGGCGACGCGATACAACGGTCCCATCTTTTCCATTCGTTGAAGCTGCTGGTTCACAAGGTCTCTGAATTGCTTAAACATGGTTGTACTCCTTTGGTTGATTTTTCGGGTCTTAGCCCGTGGTTGTGGTACTTACATCTTGGATTTTGCTTCAAATTAAGATGTTTCTTCCTTCTCGCTCATTGCCTTTACAAGTTGCTCAGCGCAGCCAAACCCATACTTTTGTGCCAAGTGATCAGCGCCAGGGAGGTCAATCACTTGACCATCACACCAAAGAAGCCCATCTTTGGCAGTTATCTCTTGGCCGCACCAGAAGATCTTAGTGGGGTCACAGATATGATTTAATGGTGTTGTTGTAGCAGAAGTTTCAAAAACTATTGTGCTAGGAAATTCAAAAACCGCACCACAGTTTTTACATTTCCACCAACCACGATCGGCCAGCACCGCAACTTGGTCATTGTCTTTTTGCGGAACAAGGCCCCCTGAGGTAAAAGGCATTACTGGGTTGAAGTTAATTCTATGATTTTCTGACATCTCACTTCCCCTTAAGCTTTGATTTCCAATCAGCTTTATCAAGGCCTCCTTTCATTTGCTTCGCGGGCGCGTCCTTCTTAATGAGGTCGGCTGAGTAGAGCGGTTTGGCACTTGGCACCATCTGGGTCTTAACGCCTGCTACCGGAAACCCACAGTGGGCACAGCCAACGTACTTCTGTAGCTTGGTGAGCCCAGTGTCAGGCAGGCGCACGGCCCGGATGTATTCAGTAACAGCAACGGTGTTGCATGTGCATTTCATAAAAGCTCCTTTTTATTTTTATCTTACTAAGAAAGCAGTTATTTGTAAATAGTTATTTTCAGTATTATTCAGTTGATAAAGATGGAATTTTTTTATTGTAGACAACCAGCTTTCTTTTGCAACTTGGATTTGCGCATCGCTTATACCAATGATTGGTAAACCTACCCTTTTTATCCTTTACTGGCAGCCACTCATCGACCCAACGGTGCGTACCAAGGTGATATGAAAACTGCCCGCCTGATTTATCATTCATCGACTTTCAGCCTCCTTCAGAATGCAAAGCTCGGCGTACTTGATTAGCACTGGCGTCGGCTCATGCCGCCAGTCGATGGGCTGCATGGCACGAGCTTGCATAAGCAACTGCTGGCCAACCGTTCTTGTTGATTCATACTCAGAATCGGCTGGGTAGAGTTGGCTAATAACCTTAATCACATCAGATCTTGTCATAATTTTATATTCTCCCATTCATTACTGAAGTTAATCGCCAAGAATTTTTCAATTCGCTGAACGCGTTCAGAGAGTTCCAAGCAGAATTTAAACTCATCTCCCAATGAAACCTTCTTCTGAGCGGCTCTGCTCGTCTTCAGACCAAGCTCCTTCATGGACTTTCTGATCGACCAGACGGACACAGTAAAGCCAAGATCTGCTGAAGCGCGTTTTGAGATCTCAACAGCATTGCCTTGAATGACTAAAATCTCATTATTGGTCTGTAGCCAGGTAACAAGGTCAAAGGTTTGTTTGTAGGTAAGAAGCTTTCCACTCATTTTTGGTCTCCTCTGTTTTTAAGATTTGGGGTTTTTTAAACCTCTTGGTTGAAATAAAATCCTCTACTAAGTTTTTCGTCTAACCGCGCAATAATTCTTCCAACACGGAGGCCTTTGAGAGGACCTGATTGATCTTTGAGCTTAAAGAAGCATTCATCATCAACAGTGATCTCAACCCCAATTTCTTTGTTAGTGACGCGAGAAATGACTTTTACTACCGTGATTCTCATTCTGGTTCTCCTTGGTGTTCAAGCCAGTTGTCCCGCCTGCATCGGCAGGCGGTTATGGTAGGAGCCGTGCAGGTAAAAAATGTGCTAGATGAAAAATAGAAATAATAGCGCATGAAGATTCTACCCTTTACAGCGTGGCGCTCCCACTCCTCCCGGCCGTGGATAGTAGTAGATCTTCCTTTTTTCGTGATGGCCACAGTTAAATCTCCATCAGTTGCCAGACTTGGTTAATCAGCGCTTGGTACCTTAGACCATGCTCATTGACGCCATGGGTATTGATGACGGCTTTTTCAAATTCAAGGAGGGTTCCATCAAAGCATCCACAAATTACTTGTGACCTATCACAAAGCCAATATATAGTTGTTTTACTATTTCGGCCGCCTATTTTTTGAATAGTTAACCGAAAAGGGTCACTTTTAAAGTCGGAGCAGTCGGAGCAGCGAGAGCAGTCGGAGCAGCTGGAGCAGCTGGAGCAGCTGGAGCAGCTGGAGCAGTCGGAGCAGTCGGAGCAGTTGGAGCAGCGAGAGCAGTCGGAGCAGCGAGAGCAGTCGGAGCAGCTGGACCAGCTGG
>JAEHJW020003748.1_pt1 | contig 19156 bp, 22 predicted proteins | sample 9271431 | NCBI WGS metagenome assembly JAEHJW02 | reverse complement strand
TCGTGCCACGCTTTTTTGATTAGTAGGAGTAATTGGTGATTGACAGTGAAGACATTGGCGCAGCTCGCAAGGCGTATTGGTAATTTAGTAATGCCAAAAATTGAATCATATTCTAACTTTGGATCAGGAGGTTCCAGGTTCGAGCCCTGGTCCGCCAGCCACAAAATCCCTGTTCAAAAAGGTAAGTTGAACTGAGCTTCCTGATTTTTAAGAATGCCTGCCGCATTTGTGCCACACTTAAGAAATGGCACGAGGAAGCATTTCGGAAGTCGCACCCGATAAGTGGCGAATCAAACTTGATCTAGGTAAAGACGCAAGTGGGAAACGTCTTCAAACGTCCAAGATCGTCCATGGCGGTCGTCGAATGGCCGAAAAGGCTTTAGCCGAGATGATTAAGAATCAAGATAAGACGAAGGCCCAACAATCGGGGAGCCTAGGCGATTTTCTGAAAAAATGGATCGAATGGAAAGCTTCTACGCTTTCGCCGAAGACGATTGAGACGTACGCCTCGAGCATCGAACGGCTTCCAAAATCCCTTACGTCAAAGCCACTTGCATCGATCTCGCCGCGAGCAATCGACGCTTATTATTTACAGCTCAAAGCTGCCGGCGCGTCGCCTTACGTGATTCGCCAAGTGCATTCGACGCTTCGTTCAGCGTTTAATACTGCGGTAAAGTGGGAGTTGGTTGACAGTAACCCATTCACCAAAGCGTCGCCACCTGCGTTGCCGAAGACCAAGCTAAAGTCGCCGAATCCGTTCGAGGTGGCCGAAATCGTCAGGCTGGCCGACGAGAGATACGGAAAGCCAATGGCCGCTTACGTGGCTTTAGCCGCAATCCTCGGCACCAGAAGGGGCGAATTATTGGCGTTGCGTAAAAGTGACGTGAACTTGGATTTAGGGACGCTTCAAATTTCAAAGTCCATTCTTTATACGTCTAAAACTGGCCAGATCGTTAAATCGACAAAGACTGGCGAAGAACGCACCGTGGCTTTAGATTCGATGGCAAAAACCATCCTCGAGGGGCGCATGAGCGACTACGAGGTTGCGGCGAAAGCCGGATTTGAAGTGGTTGAAGATCCTTACATATTTGCATCGGATCCGACTGGGGCAGCGCCATGGCATCCAGACTGGCCAACCCATGCTTTTGCGTTCATTTGCAAAAGCCTCAGCCTTGATTTCCACTTGCACCAGCTCCGACACTTTACCGCCACGCAATTGATCGCGGCTGGGGTCGACATCCGCACAGTATCCGGCCGCTTAGGCCATTCCGACCCGACCGTAACGTTGAGGGTTTATTCTCATGTAGTCGAATCAGCTGATCTACGGGCGACGGAAATTATGAGCGGACTGCTCAATACAAATAATTCTGCAAATTCTTTGAAATCTACTTGACTTTGTACATTTGTAATGTACAATATATATATGAGCTTGGTTGGCCAAGCGGAAGGGAAAGCCCAAAATGGAAATCGAAGAATTCGCAGCGAAGATTATCGCACTCGGCGGGAGCCGCTGGACAAAGAACAACATGGATCGAATCTACATCGATCCTCGTAAACTTTCAGGATTTGAGCCAGAGTGGACCGACAAGGATTGGGCCGCAGCTCGCAATCAAAAGTACTTTTATGACTTAACTGCCAACCCGGCCGAGGGCATCTACGAGCCAACCGAGCTTCAAGTAAAAGCCGGCCAATTTCAATCCCGCACATACTTTGGTTTTGCCGAAGAAATCGTAGCGTTCATCAACGCGAAGATCAACAACTAATAACGAAAGAGAGGTAATAAAAATGGCAACAAAAATTCAAAACCCAAACACAGTAAGCGAGTGGGTTAGCGAACTTCACCGCGTCGGCGCAATGACCGGCACTTTTTATAAAGCGGAAGAAAATCGCAAAGCAGCTCGAGCTCTGGCAGATTGCCAGCGTCGGTGTGCGGAGTGGCTACGAGTCAACCCCGATGTAAAGGCTGATTTTCTAAGGAGCCAGTCTTGGGCTCAATAAGCCTTTTCGGCTCGCTTCTTGCGATGTGCGGCATGACGCACGAGGAATGCGCGGATTATCTAGGTGTTCGGCTTGATTCCGTGCGTTCTTGGTCTTCGGGAAGACGTAACGTCCCCCAGGGTGTCGAAGCAAAGCTAATTGAGCTTTGGCGTCAAATTGAAGATGAGGCGTCACGAATCATCGACGGAATTGAAGCACAACTGATTGAGCTTTCAGTCCATGGTCTTCCACAATCGATTGAATTTGGGATTCCTTCTTCACGAGAAGAAGCTAATGAGCTTGGTTGGCCAAGCGTCGGTTCGTTTATGCGGATTGCTGCCTTGGTGGCGGCAAATATTGAGGTCAAGCTTGATTTAGTTGAGCGAGGGTCGACGGTGGCGTCGCAGCAAGCTATTTACGTCAGAAAGAAAGGTGAATTAGAATTGAGTCTTGCAGCCGAAAAATTGGCCAAATACGGAGGAAGATTATTTTCGACCCCGAAAATACCAATTGGCATCGCGTTTACACCTAGCGAAGCAATTGCAAATGAGCACATCGTGGCGTTTTGGCAAACTCCGGCTGGTAAAAACCCTTTGTTTCAAGAACGAGTCGTTGTTGATGGCGAAGAGCTCATTGTTGTAGCCGCCGAAGCTCTTCCCTGACATCCGCCAAGATCTCCATTACGGCGTCATGGGTTTCAATTGATCTTCGATCGGCTGCCTCGGCGGCGATATTTTGCCCCACCATGATGGCCGGCAGCAAAACGAGCTGGAGAAATGTTTGAGCTATCCAAGCAACGATTATCAAAAGAGATCCGCTTTGGATCGCAGCGGGAGCTGAAATAAGCGCGAGGACGCAGAATGCGTAAAAAGCCCACATCGTCCCCACGCCATTCGTAAGCCCGATAGCTAAAGTCCTATTTAGCCGCTCGATGCGATTCACACTAACCGACTGCTGGTGTCTGAGAGCGAGCCGTAGTTGCCGGCCCCATGTTTTGCACAGCTGTTTCAATCGGCGACGCAGTCGACTGAATCTGCTGAACCGCGTGCATTATTTGCGACGCTTTGGTAATCTCACTCACCACGCCTGAGGGGGCTACCACTGCAGCGGTGGTCGTAGCGTTGCTTGCTGCCACCAATGCAGCTGCGTAACTGTGCTTTGTCAGCATCAGGATGATATTTGTCAAACCTGCAGCGGCAATCGAGATTACCGGGATATAGACCGAAAGATCCTTGTGGAAGATCACAGTTATAAGAGCTGCGATCGAAGTTAAAAGTGCTGTCCAAGTGTGCCAGTCGGTTAAATTGGGCGTGGCGGAGGGCAGGGATTGGGCGACGGTAGTAACTGCGTTAGGTTGGGTTGGCTTCATTATCTTTCTTCTCCTTTTTCTTTGGTGGGTTGCTCGAGTACTTTTGGAGTGCTTCGTCGCACTCTTTTAGGAACTCGTCTATCTTCGGATGAGGTTGGGTTGGCTTCGCCATTATGCGCCTCCAGATGTCGAATAAATTCAACGCGATGTTCTTCGAGCTGCTCCTGGACTTTGTCAAGTTTGTGTGCGCTTCGCCGAATTTCATCAGCAAGACTGCTTCCGCCATTCGGCTTGAGTTGGCGCGTTAGGTCTCTAATTTCGTCCACGCGATTGGCTAGATCCGAAACGACGGCGAAGATGCTTGGAACGGCCGGGAGCGTTTCCGAGGCTTTTACACCAAGAATCGCGTCCTCGATCCGTTGGGCCTGGCGTCTTTCCTCCGTGAAGTGACGTTTGAGGGGTGCGAATGCAACGGCAGCGCCTGCGAGGGCCGATGCGCCCGAGATCGCTGCGACCGTGTCGGCTAACGCCATCAAATTACGCTCCTAGCAGTGCCGCCCAGGTGAGGGGTCCGACAATTCCATCTGCCGCTAGCCCGTGCCCATGCTGGAAGGCAAGAACCTCGCGAAGTGTTAGAGGTCCAAAGCCTCCATCGATTGCTAAATTTGAGCCATTAGCGTTGAGCAGACCTTGGGCGATTTTTACGAAGCGTATATCTGTTGAATTCTCTTCAATGGTTGGCATGTGGTTTATGGCCTCCTGAATCGGGGATAACTGAACTTGCGGGGGTGATGCCGGCTCTTGTGCAATCGGCGCATCAACTGGCTCCGGCTGTGCTGGCGCAGCTTGAGAGGGCAAATAGGTTTGTGCCCAGGCTAAATCGGAAGCGGTGTTGACATCTACCGTCGTTGGGACTCCGGCCACACCGCCCGATGCAATTTGGGTGATTTGCCGGGCCACCGTCAGAAAAAGATTTGACGGGTCCGCTAACCAAAGATTCTTAATTTTCAGCGACTCGGGCGTCTCTGAAAACCAATCGTCGTTGACGTAAATCCCAAGGACCACGGGGTCGTTAATCATCGCTTCTGCGACTGCAAAAGCATCTGCCTTCGTGCGTCCATCTAACCCCAGGTCTTCGAGGTCTAAAAAGATGCCACACCCGGAGGGTAGGTACCTTTTGATTAGGGCCAATTGGGCGTCAGCCGATACAGAAGCGTGCACGAAATGATAAAACGCAATTGCGAACCCTGCGTTTTTCGCTCCATCAAAATCGCTTGTAGGAAGCGGATTTAGGGGCCCGGAAATCGCAAAAGGGTTAACGTAACTGTCTCCTTCGCTTAATTTGATCAGCACAAATGGCTGATCCGCGCCTCCGCGTGCCGACAAATCTTGACGGGCTAATTCCCAATCGATGGGGAGGTTAGAGGGTTCGACGTGCTGAAAGCTTGCGACGTCAATTCCAAAGTGCATGTTTTTTCCTTTCTATGCAAGAGTTCCAAGAACGACCGTGTCAAGGCCGGACGAAAAGGCGACAACGGTGTCGCCAACGGTGGGCGAATACGAAGTCAAAAAGATTGCGTTTGTTGCGTTTCCGGCTCCTTCAAAATCGACTGTAAGAACTGCGGCAGCGGTGGCCGTGGCAGCTGTGTAACTGAGCACGGTGCCGTAAATAATTTCAACTTGAGCGCCTCGGCCGGCTATTAATTTCGCCAAGTCGTTGACGTGTTTCATTAAAAAACTTGCCTTACATTGAGGTTCATCGTCCCTGTGTAGTGGATCGTCAAATCCCATCCGTCCACGACGTAGGTGCCGTCGACACCGAGAGACGGAATGCTAACCCCAACGACGTCCCAACAATCAAGAAGCGGAAAGGGCAATATTTCGACTTGCAGCTCTGTCGATTTCCCAAGCTGCTGCTGAAGAAGGCCATCCGCCATGGCCTGAGCCGTAGCCTGATCGGTTGCGATGCCGCTACGCGTAAATTTCCCGATCTCGCCAAAACTGCCATAGGCATAAGTCGGCGAGCTTGGGTTGGTGTCGATCGCGCTCGCGTAAAGTACTTCTTTTTTGTGAATAATATTTCCAGTTTTTGGCGACGTAGCTGTCACAGTTCCACTGCCGGCTACGCCAAAAATCGAATAGACCTTTTCACGTGTTGAGGTCGCAGTAACACTTACAAGTCCCGATCGCGACTCGGTAGTGACGTCGAAGAGCTTGGAAGCGGCGGATGGATTAGGCAACGGTTGACCAACTAAGGTTCCTTGGACATCGAAAAAGGCTTCGTATCCGGCAGCCGCCGCCAGATCCTGGACTTGAGACCAAATCGTCTTGCCGGGCTTGACGATACCGCCGGTGGAAGGCAGCACGGAGGTCGTCGGTACGACGTTGTAAGCCATTGGGAAACCAAAAGAGTAGCTGCTTACGAACTGGGTTATCGCTTGGTCAATTGTTGTTTGTGCTATTGTAACCGGACTTAACGCTTGAGATTCGGAGAGCAAATACGACCGATCATTTCCAATAACTTTCACTACAAGATCGGTCCCGCTAAATTGAAAGTCGGATTTGACGATCGTATAAGTCCCAAGATTGACTTCATCTGTAGTGCCGTCGGCAAAAGTCACTTCGTACCACAAGCGAATTTCGTTTCCTTCGGCGGCGAAGAGGTCCTTCCAAGAAAGATCTACCGTCGCGCCAGACAGCACGGGTGTGACATTTATTGAACATGTTCTTCGCACCGACGCAGTTCTGTCAAGAGTGACCTTGCCGGACTCGATCGGATAATCAGCGATCACGACGCCATTGCGCATGACGTTAACGTGCGCATTTACAAAAAGGTTCGCGCTTGTAAGCAATGCGAACCAAGGGGTTATATTTCCGGATTCGGGGAGGATCATGGCTGTGCGACCTGCTGGTAACTGAGCTGAATCGTCCTTACAGGGTTCGATGCTAAGCTCGGCGCTAGCTGTGCCTGCTTAGAAGATAAGCCGTTCCCACTGCTCATACCGCCGGGCGATGGACCGACGCGCACGTAAAGCCCATCGCCTAAATAATTCGTAAGCCAAAGCGTTGCGCGCGAATTGATCAGATTTTGTAACGTTGTCCACTCGGCCGCGGTAGATGTTTGTACGGTAAGTTGTCCGTCCTTACCACCCATAACGCTTGACACGATAGTTGGGAGGGCTTGGCCTAATTGAGTATGTGACGCTCCCTGCTCTAATTGGAGCATCGTGAAGGACTTGACAAACGGTGCAAAGGCCGAAGTTGGCGTAATCGGGTTGATCAACCACCATCCCGTCGTCGACTGCGTGACCGCCGAGGTCGTCGCCGACCCGCTCGTGAGCGACGTCGTGCCATATGAGTAGGACACCGTGGCCGTATAGGTGTATGACGACCCGCTCGTCCACTCATAATCGCTTAGGGTCGCCTGCTGAGTCGTCGAATTGAGCGTCGGTGTCGTCCTAAGTACGAAGCCATCTGATCGCGTCACTGTCGTAGTCGTACCGCCGACGAAGCCGCCCGGTGTCCATTTCTCAAGCATCGTCGCCCCGGTTGCCGTTGCGTTGATGGCCGCATAATGCGCCGCGACCCGCGCCGACGATAGGACTGTGGAATAGATCGCCGCCTGAGAGAACTTGCCCTTTATCGCTTCGTTGGTGGTGCCTCGATTGCCGAGAGCGAGCGAGCCGCCAGACGGAGCCGTGTAACCCGTCGCCGTTCCGCTCAACACTTGCGCGCCGTCGAGATAGATTTGATAGTTACCCGATGCGTCGAGTGTGTAGACGACATGGTGTTTCCCCCCGTCGTATACTGTGCCGGACGTGGCAAAGAGGTTGCCCGGCCCCCCTGCGAGTGTGAGAACTGGCGTGCCGCTCGCGCCTGTGAACCCGGCCCACACGGCCCAACCGCTCGACGGATTATAGCCGAACGCCCAACTCCAATTATCGGGGTTGGCCGCCGTTATGCCGTCGACGATGACCTCCAGCGACCAGGGTGCGGCTGGCATTGCGCCGACCGGAACGTTGATGTAATCGGTGTTCTTGCCACCAAACTCGACCGCCGTCTCGTCCGGGAATTGCACAATAGCGCCCGATGCGCCGAGCGTAATGTCCGAGCCAGTGAGTGTGCCGGCAAAGTTGTTACCGCTCGCATCCGCCACGCTGGTTTGACCTGCCGCGTCGGATAGCGGCCAGTAAGCGTGCGGTGCATCTTCGCCGACGACGATCTCGTAACCGACTGTCGTGACGCCTTCAAATAGTCCAACCGCGTCGATGTAGTGGACCTCGCTAGCGGTCGAGTTGCCGTAGTACACCCACAACTTTGCGCTAACTGCATTTGTGGGGGCTACCCCTGTTACTGTCACCTGAGTCCACGCCGTCGTTGAATCTGTCGCGCTAGAGCCCGTCGAAGTCGATAAGACATTGCTATTCACGTCTAGCCAGTCGATATTCAAGCTAAAGACCTCAGGCGGCGCCGCTGCTAAAGACGACAAAAGAGCCGAATAGGAAGAGCCCGCCGTCACGGGATATGTCCCGGCTTGTACAGAAAACGCGCCCGCCGCGGTAGAGGTGACTGCGAGGGAGTAGGAGCCTTGGAGAGCTTTAGCTGAGGACTGAGCTATTGTCGAGTTGACGCGTGCCGTCCAACTGCCCACACCACCTTCGAACGATGCGTCGTTTGCGCTAAGAAGGTTATCATGGCCTGTGACCGTGACCTCGATTATTGGGGTCCCGTTGGCGTCCGTCGTCGGTGTCGCTACCACTGTTGGAGCGACGGGAGGGGTAAAGTTCACCGTCGCGGTTGTCGATACGATCGCCGAAAGCTCGTTTCCTGTCTCCGTGAGCTGGAGGTAGAACACACACGTCGTCGAGTTTGGCAGCGCGCCGGTGAGCGCCGAGACCGCGTTCGAGGAGACAAGGCCCGATCCCCACACGAGGCCCGTAGTTTGCCCTACAGTGAATCCCGTGGCTTGAGTGGTGGCTAGGTCGTACACCCATATCTGATAGGCGGTCTGATACGCACCGCTTGGAAATACCGGAGACCATGCGACTTCGGCCGTGTTTGACGTGATTGTGCCAGTCGGTGCTGCAAGGGTCACCGTCGGTGCCGCTTGGCCAACGACCGTAAAGTCATTCGCGAACGGCCCTTGGAGGCCGTAATTCGACTGAGTGGCTACGCTCCAATTGTATTGATTGCCGTTAGAGAGAATACCAGCACCGAGGGTTGCACTCCCCGACGTCGACGCATTCCACACCTCGGAGGTTTGCAACGCGTTAGTCGAGGCGTTGTAATAACTGTATGTGCTCCCACCTGCAATTTTGTTTCTAAACGCATAGGCGGCCTGAGTTGATCCATCGGTGTTGTTATAGGTCCAAGTGTAGGTTGATGCTCCGCTTAGATCTTCGTAAGTAGCGTTAGCAGGCGAGGTGAGTGTCGGCGCGGATGGTGTCGCGCCTTCCTGGACCGCGAAGAGCGCGTCCACGCTGACGGCGCCGCCAAAGTTGAGCGAGACTTGCGCGCCGGAGGCGAGAACGCCGACATAGCCGACCGCGACTTCGGGATAGTACCCGGTGCCGGTGAGGTACTGCGACATGTTAGTCCACGGCCCAGACGTCCCCGTGGTCGAGTATTCCGCGGTCGTGTTGAAGATCAGCCCGGCGACGAACTGGTAGGTGGTATTGGTGGCGTTAGGAAACGCCGCGAGGGTGTAAGGGGTTCCCGCCTGATCAGTCCCTCTCACGGATGCGTTGACGAGTTGACACATCCCGAACGACGACCGAAACACGATCGCGACGGCGGTTGCCTCATCTTTGGAGGTTGTAGTCGCCGTCGTGCTGACGTAGCCCGATCCCCAGTCAATAGGGAGATTCGCCGTAATACTGCCCGCCGTCACGTCTGCCGCCGTTACGACGTGGCCGTAGGCGATCATGTTGCCATAGGTGCCATTGCCGTTGTTGCCGCCCAAAAACGTCCATCCAGACGGGATCGGAGCCGTCGAGCTCGTATAGGCGCAACCTAACAACACGATGATGACGTCGCCCGCTTGATAGGTCGTAGACGATTGCGAGATGCTGACAGAAACGTAGACGTTTGTCGATGGCGTGGACTGAATAAAGCTGATGACGCAGGAGCTTGACCCTGTGACCGGAGGCGTGACGGTGTGAATCGTGATCGCCATTAGGCCGCCCCTCCTTGTGCCTTACGTCCATTGGTGACCTGTGTAATCTGGTCTGACAAATTTCCCGGTCCTAACTTTGCTTGAAGTGTTGCAAGTGTGGTTGAATCCAATAGATCAACTTGGTCGCCTCGTAGCGACGTGCCGCGACTTTGTGCTTCGGCCCGCTCTTGGTCGACCGCAGCTCGAATCGCCGGAGCATTACGCCAATGAAAAGACCGTGAAGGGCCATGCCACGCGGCGCGCGCTTGTGGTGTGATCTCACTAGCCCACCACCCAAGTTTGCAGTGTGAGCAAAGCCAGGGTGCAGTGTTTGGATCTAGGGCTATTGGTTGCAGGCTTGTACCGCAGTTGGGGCAATTGTTTACAGGTGTGTTATTACTAGCTGGCATATGCGCTAATCCTTGAGAGTAGGTCTTTTTGGGATTGGTCGACCGCTGTCTTTATCTGTGAGACGATCTGTTCCGGCATACCTGAGACGTTGATGTTGTAAACCGGGGCGTGCGTGATATTTGCCGACGACGTAGCCGACGACGTCACGCTGTTATTGAGCGTGCTCGGAAGCGGAGCAGGCTGCATAAGCGAAAGCCCCCCACGCTTTGTGAGCGGCATCACCATCTCAGGTCCGGCTTCGCCGACAACGGCTAGGGTGGGACGGGTTACAAGTCCGCCTTTTGCCAAATGCGGGATGTTATGCGATTGGATGCCCGACGAACCTTTTGAGTGGCCGCCTCCGCCTCCGCCAAAGATCGATGAGAAGAACCCTCCAACTGCGCTTACGGCTTTTGAGATAAGCCCAAGGGCTTTGGTGATTCCATCAAAAATCGGCTTAATTATCCCCCAGGCAATCGAGATTTCGGTCCGGACACTCTTCCACACGACCTTTACGAGGGATTTGAACGTGTTCAAAACCGGGGTGACTATGGGACCGAAAAAGTTAAGCAAGGGCTTGATGACGTTACTGTCAATCCAATGCCACGCATCTTTAGCGGTGGCCTTGATATCATTCCAGATCGCTTTCCAATGCGGGCCTAGAATTCCAATCGCGACGCCGATTGCACCAATAGCGAGGCCAATTGGGCCGAGAGCTGTGTCAATCGCGGCGCCAGTTGTTTCCGCCGTTGCAACCGTTGCCTCTTCGGTAGCTTGGACGCCCTCCATGGCGACTTCCTGTTCCGTAGCCGAGGCTTGGACTGCGGTGGCGGTTTCCGCGGCGGCGGCTTCTTGTTCGGTGGCCGCGGTCTGAGCAGTGGCCGCGGTCTGTTCGTCTTGCAGCGCCTTTTGTTCGGCCGACTTGATCGACTTGCCTGCCGAATCCTTTGCCTTTGCAGCCGCCTGCTCTTCAGCTTTTGCCGCCTTTTCGGCCGCGAGTTGAGAACGACCAGAAGATGTTGTCATCTTGATCGCCCACCTTGCGGCTCCGGCCGTCATCTTCCCAAATTCAGTTACGGACTTCACGCCCGCTTTCACAAGCCCGGCGACGTAGATCCCGATCGCCGTGGCAACAACGCCAGCAAAGATGCCGCCCAAGATTTCGGCCGCGAGCTTGTTTTTATTGAGCCAGCCGATAAAAGACGAAGCCACGCGGATGCCGCGTTCGACCCACGGGATGAGAACGAGACCGAGTTTGGTCCCCATCGCGACGGCGCCGTCCTTCGCCTGGGTGATCTGAAAAGCAAGGTTTTGTTGAACGTCGCCAAAGCCGGAAACCGTGGTCTTGCTGCCTTTTGCCGCGTCGCCAATTGCAGTCACGTTGGCCGCAAAAGTCGTCGCGTGGGGACCGGTCAGCATTAATGCGGTATTAAGCCCGGTCGCGCCCCCCATGACCTTCGATAATGCGGCTTCATATGTTTGAGTTGCGGGAAGCCCAGACTTTAGCTGCTGGTTGAAGCCTTGGGTCTTGGCGTAAAGCGACGTAAACTGCCCCATGACCCCCTGCATATTGGTCGGCAGCTGCTTGCGCCACTGGCTCATCGTCAACTTGCCGTTCATGAACTCTGTGGCCAACCCGCGCATCTTTGGACTCATAGACCCAAGCATGATCTGTAAGTCTTGTCCCGCCGCCTTTGACTGATTGAACGCTTTGAGCATCACTTCGCCAGACGGCCCCATGTTTTGCAAAATCGTTTGAGATAGATAACTGAGCGTCCCGGTAAGACCGTTCTTGCCGAGGTTTTTCGCGACCTGGTTTGAGTTGATCCCAAGCTGCTGCATTTCAGTCACGGCTACCGCATTTGGGTTCTGAAGACTTCGAATAGTGTTAGCCAAATCCTGCGTACCCTGTTGGGCACTCATGCCCATACCCGTCATCGTCGCTAAGGCTCCGCCGACCTGAGCGTAAGAAAGCCCTGCGTTGGCTGCGATTGGTACGACTGCGGACAAGGCCCCCGCGATATCCTCGAGATGCGACTTGCCCTGGCGCTCGGTGGCAATGAGTTGATTGACAATCTGGGTTGAGTTCCCGGACGCTTTGCCATAAGCGTTCATAATCGTTGTCGTTGCATCGGCGACTGTGCCCATCTGCGCATTTCCAGTTGATGCGCCTTCAGCGGCAGCTTTTAGGACAGAAAGCCCCTTGGCGCCATGGTAACCGGCTGATTCAATCGTGTAAAGAGCCTGGGCGAGCGCCGTAGGTGTCTGGCCAACGGTCCCGGCCATATTGAGCACACCTTGACTCACCATTCCAATTGAGCTTTTGGCTTCACCAGCTCCGGTAACTAACTGCGTCATCGATGTTTGAAAGCCCATTCCGAGTTTTATCGACTCGTACGCTACCCCGGCGATTCCGGCGGCTCCCGCCTGAAGCGAGACTTTGCCGACGTCAGCCATCACGGACTTAAACTTTGAGCTCTTGGAGTGAGCTGAATCTAACTTGGACCCGATGTCGGAGATGGTTTGGCCAAATGGCAAGCCCCAAGACTGCATCGTAGCGCCCAAATGCGAAAAAGCACCTCCGATTTTGGAAGTGCTTTTATCGAAAGCATCGGATGCACCGTTGGCCGCTAACTCCGCTTCACGCTTTAGGTCGGCGAAAGCTCGCTGAGCGCCCTTGGCGTCGCCGGCAATTATAACTTTTAGGTTTGATATCTTTGCCATTTGTCCTACTTGCTGCGGGCTATCATCGCGTTTGTTTCTTCCATTGCAAGGTTGATGAGATCCAAAACTTCAGAGCGTTTCTTTAGAAGCGCTGGGGTCAAAAAGGGTTGAGCGGCCTGATCGACCCAATTATTCGTATTGCCAAAAACGGGGTGCCTAAACGTCCCCGTCAACCCTCCATGTTCGAGGGGTCGCGCTTCTGGTGCGATCGTTTGATCGACGTAGACCGATATAGAGCCGATAGTGGATCGTGTTCGGATTGCGTCCGGAATTCTCGAAGACCATGCAGCCTCTGACTTTGCAGCAGTTGCCACTCTTTTACCGGCCTCAAGCAATTTGGCGTGCAAAAACTTGTACATCTCCTTATCGGCTTTACGTAAGATTTGAGCGAAGATTTTCACCTCGTCCATGTCAATCCGCAAGGCGATCTGGTACTTGGTATTAGCTGGTTTAGGCACGATAAGCCGCTTTCTGAGATTCGATGTAGACGTCGATGAATCGCGTGAGAGCTACGAAGTCGGTGATCCCCAGTGCGTCAATCTCGCGCGGGCCCAGCTTGTAATAGAAGGCAAAAAGCCCAAGGTACTGAGCCTTGAGCTTTTGCATCGACATGTTTAGACGCTCGTCGGCTCCAAGGCCGACGGCTCTTTTGGGGCTTCGTCCGCATCAGGCGCAACTAACTCAGCGGCCTCGCGAACTGCCTTGACGAATTTGCCGATTGGGAAATCTTGGGCTTTTATATCTGTCATCTCGCCCGCGCGCTTCCTAAGCATCCACATCAACGCCTGAAGGCACTTTACAAAGTTTGGGTTGCTCGGATCGTCAAGCGCATCGGTCCAGCCTGCAAAGTGCAAGCCAGTGTAAGCGAATATCACGGCGTCTTCTGAGACCATCACGTCCTGATCCCATTCGTAAGTTTTGCCCTCGAAATTAATTATCATTTTTTCTTCCTCTCTGATTTACTAAAGGGTCGTGTCGGTATTGATTACAGTCGCAGTGAGAGGTGCGACCGTGTTGTTGTTGAGACCGGTGAATTTAACGGTGCGCTCAACGATCTTGGGGCCTGATACTTCGGGATCGCCGCCTTCGATTTGAGCGACGGGAATCGCTAATTCGACTGTGTAGTTGTAGCCAGTTGCAATTTGCTGCCCAACAAATTTAAGAATGAGCGAAATCTGCTCGGCGTTGTTAACCCAAATATCCCAGTCCGTCGTGTTCGTAAAATCGGCGGTTAGTTCGCCGGTAATGTCAACGAAGTCGTTTTCGATCGGCTCCGCCAAGAGACCGTTGCCTCCGATATAGAATCGCTCCTCATCAAGCTTGCGAGCGACTTTAACCGATGCTTTGCGCACATTGGCCATTACAGTCTCGGAGCCATAAACACCAGCTGACAGCGTTGAACCTTGGAATGAAAAGACGACCGGGGATGGCGTTGGATAGACTGCCGCAACCAAAGCCTCGGTCTCGACCATCGTCTGGCCGACGAAGTCTAACGACAGTTCAGCCACGTTGCCGGACTCGATTGAAAGATCAATTGACGTTGTTTTGCATCCAAGGTAGGTAAATGGGGTGATCGTACCGTTCGTTTGAGGCCGTCCAATCTGCACGCTGTACGATTTGCCGACTGTCGAAGTTATTGTGCCAGTTGTTTGATACGCGGGGGTGGTCGCCTGTTGCGTGGGTGTTCCCATGCCACCGAGAACAGACTGCAGGAGCAGCCCGATCCCGGAGTTGACTAAGGGCATCTTCAACGATCCTTTTACCATCTCGGTTAGCAACACAGTTTGCGGAGCCTGTCGCACCAGCGAGTTGCCGACAATTGCCTTGGCCTCGCTAAACTTGCGCTCTACGTCGAACTTTTCATTTTCAACGGGATACCACCTGGTCGCCGGTGCGTAAACGCCATATGATGTCTCCGCGCCGAGGCCGACGGTAAGCCCCAAGCCACTTCCAATTGCCATTTCTAGATCTCACTTTCGCTAGTTTGCGGCGCATTTGACCGCGCCATGTCGGTTGTCGGGGTACTCGCGCTCGCCATTGCCTCAATCCAAGGATGGTTCTTGACGAGAGCGAATTCGGCGTCGGAAATTGTGTACGCCATCTCTGGTTCCAAGACCTTTTCGAGTGCTGGCACAAAGATTGGTTGAGGAGCTTTTGATTTAATAGTTTGCATTTGTTTCCTTTTAGCTCACGAGGGCTTCGCAGTGAATTTGAAAATCGACTTGAACTGTGCGCCCCTTGGTAGAGGCGCCAAAGGACAGCTCAAATTCGCTCAGCCAGGAATGGACGAGCGTGCCGCCTAAGGTCGGATCTAAATTAATTTGCGCGTCTAATGCCGAATACATGTCGGCAAGAAAGTTCGCGCATAGCTGTTCATTTGCTGCCGAGGCGTCTGTAAGTGCTCCCCACAGGATCCCTGAGATTTCGAACTCCTCAACTCTCGATAGGCCGCCTAGATATCGTGGATCCTGCTTGACTGCCGAGACATCGGTAATCGCAATCGTAAATTGCGGCTCAAAGTCGACGGCTGGTAGCCCGTAAAAGACGTAAACGGTGTTATCAATTGAAATTGCTGAGGGCGGCGTCGATGCGGAAGCGACTGTTTGGGCCAGCGTGTAAACGCTTGTCATTGCCGCGATTGATGTCGTTGCCGTCGTCATCCGACCACCAAGCGCCTAAAGGGTCTGATCTTATCGACGACCTTGTACGGCATTCCCGCATACATCCCTGGTTGAGTCATCACCGCATCTTCTGGGTCGGTGCCACCCGAAAACTTTGGAATTCCGCCAGGCGAATTCTGCTGTTGCAAAAAGAGATGAGCCACAAGCTCGCGCGCGGCCTGCCAAAGGCTTGGTGGAATTGAAGCCATGCCTACCGAGTAACTGATCTCAATATTTCGCGAACCCGGATACCATTGCCGCGGAAATCCCATCGAAAAGACTCGTATGAGCCGACCCGTCTCCATCTCGATTTGATATCCGTCGATCGGATTTTCGGGAGTGGACTCGGAGAGAATGTTTAGAGAGCCCGCAAAAAATTCATAGACGTAGGTCACCGAAGCGACCGGAGCATATTTCAACTCGATCGTATCGCCGACCCAACCGTCGTGACGTTCGATCGGAGCTGGAGTAACCACGATCTTTCGATTGCAATAACGCTCGATCATGTCCGTCGCAACGAACGTCAAGTTTGTGAGCTCGGTGTCGTAAGCGGTGTCGCCGGTGGGCAGTCTCAAAAACGTTTTGACATCCTGCAGCGTGCAGATAGCCGCGTCGCTAGATGGCGTGGAAAAGACTGTCGTCATTATTCAGCTGGAGGCGTCTCTTGCGTAGCTTGCTGAGCTTGCGCGCGTGAAGTCTCAGCTTTAATTTCTTTTGCCGTCGGTGCCGCAACGTTGAGGCGCGCCAATTCAGCGCGAATAGTAGATTCGGCAGACTTGTCGCGTGGTCCACGGAGCTCCTCAAGTAGTGCGTCGATGTAACTTTGGAGATGCATAATGGGTGCCTTTCAAAAAGGGTGTGGCTAGGTCGGAGGAAGGGCGACCTAGCCACTAGGTGGAGATTTAGTATCCCGTTGGTGCCACGAATGCGGCGCCGCCGACTATAGAGATGCCTTTGTCGTGGCGAGCAACGAACGCGGCATATTCGTAGATCTGGAACAGGACGCTTAGGTTCTGTCCATAGGTCTGCGGAAGGTTGCGGAAAGTCGGGACTGACTCATAAAGCCAAAGGTCGCTCATCCTAGCGACAATAACCTCGTCCTGGTTCGTCCCCGTTCCCAAATTGGTCGGGATGTGGTCGTCGATGATTACGGGGATGCCGTAGATCGTACCCACTGGGCCCTCAAGCGGTGCATCCGAATCGTCGTTCTTCATCAACGTAGCGATTGCGTTGATAACGCCCTGATCGCTCGGTACAACCAAAGGACGGCCGCTTGAATCAAGCTGCGAGGTGAGCCAGAACCAACGTGACGCGGTCATGAAGATCGCTGTTGGCATCCTGTGGCGATTCTTACGAGCAAGCGAAATGCCCTTGACAATGTCCTGGAAGATGTCGCCTCCGGTGGGCGATGCAGTTGAGTCGGTTACAGCGTTAGTGCCTGGCATTGTTGTTACACCATAAAAGGCGCCAGTTCCGCCGGCCGAGGTAAGCACCAAAGTATCGATGTCCTCGGCGAGTGCACCGAGAAGGTCTTCCATCAAAGCCTCGTCAAAAGGAATCGGTGACTGCTCAAGCATCTGGAGCGAGATCGTCTGTTGGCCAGCTCGTGTAATTACCGGGCTGCTAACGACGGTGTCGGTTAGATCAGTCTCAAGGACGCCAGTGTTTTGGCCGCCTGTCTGGGAGCCAGTCGCAGTGCCTGTTGCAATTTTGGGTAGGTTGATTGAATCGGTGCCCTTAACCATCTCTTGCATGTTCGTACGCTCTGCAAAAGGACGACCTTCACGAGCGAACTTCACGTACTTGTTGACAAGCCAAGTCGGAGGCACGAAGTAACCGCCGGCTCCGTCTGTGGTCGAAAGCGCACGAGCTTCGATTGAATCGGGGTTGGCTGCGGCTAGAACTTCGACTTCCTTTGCGTGGCGATAAAGTCGCTCCGCTGCAGTCTGATTGCCTTGACGCATACTCCACAGGTCCTTGAAATACGAAGTCTGTGAGCGTCGATCGTAGGTTCGTGGCTCGTTCTTTACGACGATCGGGGATGATGAGAAGAATGCTTCCTGCTTTGCCCGGGACTCTTCTTGGGCGATCAGGTCGCTAATACGCTCGTCAATGGACTTGATAAGCGAGTTGAATTCTGTAATCTTGGTTTCCTCTTCAGGAGTCGCAGCGCGCTTTGCGGAAACGATTGGGGCGAGCAGACTTTCTAGTTCGGCTGCCGCACCGCTCCGGTTTTGTCGAAGTTGGTCCAGTAATGTCATTTTTTAGCCTTTCAAAGTGGACTTGTTAAGGTGGGCTATGGCCTCGGCGACTGCAGGCGAGATCCAAGAGCGAGCGCTTTGCTCGTCATTGGAAGCGCCTTTGTCGTCATCGTCTGCGTCCGGATTGGGGACGCCAAGCATCTCGGCAAGCTTCGGCTGCCACTCGTCAACGATCTCGTCGATTTGGGCGATTGAAGCCAGCAAAGAAGCAAGCTGTTTTTGGTTCTCGGCGCTGAAAGTCTTGCCTTCGCGAAGTTCGCGAAGTATCATTGCCAGGCGTTGAGAATCCTCGATCTTTGTAGATCGAAGGGAAGCGGAGGTCGCCGGGTTCGCCGGATACGTTACGACCGAGACGTCGTACAATTTGACTTCCGAAATGTTTCGTTGCAAGTAATCAGGCGACCACGTCTGCTTTAGGGCTTGGAATGCGAAGCTCATCTGGTCAAGGTCCCCACGTCGCATTGCGGATGCGATGCTTTGGACTTCAGGGGAGTCTCCATCGAGGGAAGCGTTGACGCGCAACCCAGTGTCGTCTTCTTCGAGTGTCAATGTCCCGGACTTGGTTCTAGCAAGTGGCAAACCGTCGTGGTTTTTCAAAAGACGCACGTCGTCAGTTGCCGCCGCAGTCTTAAAAGCGCCCCGGTTGATCGTCTCTTGGTATTCGCCAAAGAAGTCAGTCACCGGATACGGCGAATCGGTTATGGACGCATAGCCAACGAGGGTGAGCGCGCCAGCATCGCCTGAACGCAACTCTAAGCCATTCGCACCACGGACCCGTCGCTCAACGCCTATCGAGATTGAACGCTTTGGCTCATCGTGAGAGTGGCCATGATCGGCGTCGTCATTGTGTTCATGCGCATGCTCGTGAGTCGCATCGTCGCCCTGGTCTCCCATAGCTGAATGCGAATGTGTGTGCTTGCCCGTAAATTTTTCGTGAAGCATTAGATCATCCTTTTGCGTCGTCGTGAGCGCCTTCGGCGGGCGCAAGCGAAACTTTTGGCTGGGGAGTAGGAGCGTTCATAGGTGCGTCGTAATCTTGGCCTTTGCCGTCCGGTATCGGTCCCATGTCTTCGGCGGCTCGAATCTCGTCCTTGTTCATAGTCCCCATGGATCGCATCATCGAGTAGTACTGAACTCGAGTCATGGTGTTGCCGCGCAAAAGTTCTTCGAAGTCGAATCGCGCGTAATTGCCGTGTGGCAAGATGTCGGTGTCCCAAGCCTCTTCGATTCTTTGCGCCCACCCACGCACCGTAAAGGTGACGTATTGAATCATTTGATCTTCAATACCGCTTCCCCACGACGTCGACTTCGAAATGTCTTGCAGCAGATGGGGTGGTACACCGAACCAGGTCGCGACTTCCGACCGCGTGTGATTCTGCGTCGCTAAAAACTGGGACTGATCAGCGGTAAGCGTGATCGTCTTCCACGTCAATCCGTTATCGAGGATCACTGGCATATGAGAATTGGCTGATCCGCCATGGGAAGCTTGAATTCGCTGTGCGACAGCCCTAACCACATCTTCCGAAAGCCCATCTTGCGACTCGATAACGCCTGAAGGATTCACGCCTTGGGCGAAAAATCTAGATCCGTATTCGCGAGCGGCGATGCCAACAGCAAGGCTTTGAGCGGCAAGGTCGATTGGCGACAGGCCGACAAATTGACCGGGGAGCGTCAAGCCTCG
>JAEHJW020000036.1_pt1 | contig 19157 bp, 24 predicted proteins | sample 9271431 | NCBI WGS metagenome assembly JAEHJW02 | reverse complement strand
CTAGGCCCGCGTGGTGGCCAAGGTGCTCGGGTAGTCATCCCACGTGCGGCCCCGGAAGACACGACCGTTCGCCTTCTTGTGTCGCTTGACGCCGTCGGCGCCCCAGCCTCCCCACTGCTTGAAGAAGAAGGCTGCCCCAGCCGCTTCAGCTTGTCCCTGAACGTTCGCAACCCATTCCTCGCGCATTGGGCGCGCCTTGTGGCCAGATTCACCGCCGACGATCACCCAATGAATGTCATGCAAGTTGACCGTGCCCAGGTCTTCTAGCAGAGGTTCAACGGAGAGAAATCGGATGTGCGCATCCACTTTGCGTAGGTGATCGATACGGGGGACGCCGTACTTCCTGTCCTCCACCGACACACCGAGCCAAACGTTCTGTGGACAGGGACGCCGCGCGAAGTACTGCGGCAACCGCTCTGCTCGCTTGGTCAGGATCTGATACGTGTGATATGGCGTCTCTTCGATGATCGAAAAAACGCGGTCGAGGAAGTCATCCGGCACGTCCTCGTGAAAGAGGTCACTCATGCTGTTGACGAAGTACGTGGTCGGCTTCTTGCGCATCAGCGGCTGATCAAGCCGGTTTTCGTGCACGGTGAGCTTGAACTCGTTCTCGTAGCCCGGCGCGCCCATCGCGTGCAAGCGTCGCGCCATTACCTCGGCGTAGCAATGCTTGCAGCCCGGCGAGACCTTCGTGCATCCGGTGGTCGGGTTCCAAGTCTGCTCTGTCCATTCGATGGTCGATTGGGTTGCCATGTCGGCTTCCTGTTCTCATTGATGCGCAGCGCTCGCAATACGAGTCTGCGCGTGTTCGGACACGAAGGCATCCACCAGGCGCGCAAGCGCTGAGCGCACCTGCCGCATGTCGGGGTCGGCTAGCGCGACACGAACACGCTCTGCAAGCTGCTCCGCGGTAGGGGCGTCGTCGGGACCTACCGTATGCACCAGACGCATGCACTGCTCGATGACGTTGATCGGAGGGCTCGCCTTGCCGCTCTCGTATCGGCTCACGGAGGACTGCTTCACACCCAGGAGTGATGCGAACTCCTTCTGGCTGCGCCCGTTACGGGCAGCCCGAACCAATTCGCTAACGCTACTGATGATCATCGCCTGCACTCGAAATGCACCTAAAGCATATTCTACTTCAGGGATGCATCAAGTGCATACTGACGCCGGCGTGCCGCACACCCTCGTTTCACTCTGAGTCGATCAGTTGCACCTCAGCGCTTCGTCGTGCCTGCTGCCCGGGCAACACCTTCCCGCCGCCGTAGACCCATCTACGCAGTTCGGTGGCTACACCAGCCCAGTCCCTCTGGTTGACCCGCCGCCGTAGCGTTGACGTCTGTAGCCGCCCAGCGCCCAGGTTGAACGTGAAATCCGCGATGGCTGCGAGGCGAGCCACCCCTCGGCCCCAATGGCCAGCACCAGGCAGTACGCGGCGTGGTTGCTCATTGACCAGTTTGATTGAAGGTCCTGGCCTGCTCCCGATACCACCGCTGAAACTCCACCACCATCAGCGTCGTCTGCGCCGCGTCCTCGGCTAGTTTTTCGCAGGAGGCTGCGCTGGCCTGCTGTCCGGCAGCAAGTACAGCGACGGCGGGGGCTGAATCAGTTCGGGCGGCAGCGGCGGGAACTTCGGGCACTGCGCGGGTATGGGTTGCGGCGTGGTGGAGCAGGCGCTGAGGAACGTGGGAAAGAAGATTGCGGCGATCCGCCACAATTTCGGCTTTCTCCGTCTGAAATTCATTCGAGATCCCCTGGTTGATGGTGGTCTGATGGGTGGTAACGACGGCGACCTGTGCGGCTTGCTTGGCCACGACTTGAGCTTGTGCGGCCTTCTCTGCGTCCCATCGGGTCATGACGTGCTGCTCGCCATAGCGGTAGCCACCCACGAACACCGCGAGCGCGATGGCAGCCGCGCCGACCAACCTCCACGGCAACAGTTTCAGAATGTCGAGGATCGGAAACATCACACACTGCCTCCCGGCTCGGTCTTGGCCTTCCAGCCCAGCGCCGCGCCGCCGGCGGCGAGTGTGGCCCCGAGGCCTATTCCGAAGGCCTGCATGTCGAAGGGCCGACCCTGCCACGCCACTGAATAGATCGCGAGGCCCAGGAACACCGCGACGCCCTGCGCCCAGAGCACGCGCCCGACGTCGAAGCTCTCGCCGTCCGCCGTGGTGAAACAGTCCTTCAGCAGTTTCATCATGCCGTTGTTCCTCCCGAGGTCGTGTAGGCGGCAAGCAATGTACTCAGCCGGTTCTCGTGCTGCCCGTATCCGGCGCCCGGCAGACTCGCCCAGATGTGGGCGCAGGCCGCGATCGCTTGCGCGATGTCCCCGGCCTGGATCCGCTCGAGCGCATGGCATTCCTTGATCTGCTGAAGGGCGATCCGGTCTTGAGAAAGCGGCTCGAAGTCGTGCAGGCCCAGCAGCTGCTTATAGGCATCGAAATACCGCGCGAGCAGTTGGTAGCGCCCGGCCGCGGTCGAGGCGAACCCGGTGCGGATCTGCACGAGCCGGCGCGGGTGGTCGGCGTAGCCCGTGAAGAGTTCGCCGCCGACCAGGACGTTGTAGCCGTCGTCCCCGTGACCGGCGGTGCCCTCGGAGTGGGCGATCATGTCGAGAAAAGCGCAGGCGTTCTGGCCGCCTGCGGCTGTGGCCGAAATGCGTGGCATCGCTATTCCTCGTGGTGGATGATTTCGAGCGAGGAGAACCGGTAGCCCTCCCGTCCGTAGCGCTGGGCGATCCACAGCGGAAATGGGAGCATGTGCTTGCCCTCGTCCGCCCCGGTGTGATGGGCCTTGCAAAGGAGTTCGCCGTTGACTGTCATGTCGTCGACGAAGGTGTAGGGATCGGCCGGGTCGAACGCGCTCCAGTCGAAACCTCTCGCGTACTCGCCCCAGATCCCGGCGCGGCAGTCGGCAGGGAATCGATCCCAGTCGATCATGTTCGCGAGGCTGCGCTCGATCGGGTGGTGGTGCGCCTCGAGCGGGTGGCCGGACTCTTCGGCGGTTCGACCACATACCCAGCAGCGCCCGCCTTCGCGCTCGATGAGCTTTTGCTTCGTCTGGTGGAAGAGCGGTGTCGCAACCCTGGGCTCGTGGCCCGGAATGTTCACGTCCACCGTGAGCGTTTCCTTTTCCTCGTGGACTTCGGTCACACTCATTTCCCCTGCCCCCCGCAGTGCAGCGCGTTCCAAATCAGGGAGGCTGCAGCCCCCAGCGGCAGGAACCAGGACAGGATCTTGCCGAGGAACACCAGGAACCGGATGGCCCGATGGGCGCTGTCCCAGACCTCGAGAATTTCCGAGAGTTTTGCCTTCTGCTCTTCGTTGAGATCCATGGGCTTGCTCCTTTCAGGCAACAAAAAGGCCCCTTTCGGGGCCTCGACGGGAGGGAAGAGTTGTGTCGCCGCGCCGGCTACGCCGTTTTCACGGCCGCAATGTTGAACGCCACGTTGGCAAGCGTCGCATCCGGACTCGAGGGCGCTGCCAATGTCAGCACGTCGCCGGCGGCGAAGGGGGTCTCGCTTGCAGCCGCGAGTGTCACGACGCCGTTGGGGGCGATGGCGATGGTGCCGAACGCGCTGCCGTTCTTCGCCAGGGTGAATGTGGCGCTGGCGGTGGCCGCCGTGCCCTCCGACGCCGTGGTGCCGGCTAGCCCTGCCGGGATGAAGAAGTTGTAGGACGAGATGTACCGCAGCAGCTGCTCCCCCGACGTCATCACGCCGGATTCCGATGCTTGGATGAGAATTGGCACCTGGCTGCCGTTGCCGGTCACGGTGTAGGAGTACGCCGTGCAGGTGGAGATGTCCTGCAAGGCAGCTCCGTACAGGTTGAAGGACTGGAACTTGAAATAGATGGTTGCGTCGACTAGGCTCGCCTGGGTGGGCAGCGTCCACTTGAACACCGGGCCTGCGGTCAGCGAGGCGAAGCTCGCGCCTAGCGCGTGCGCGCTAGCGCCCGTCCCGTACATGGCCCGGTACAGCGTGGTGAGCCGATATTGGCTGATCGCAGTCAGCGTCTCGTTCTGGTAGGCGATGAGCTCGCCGTCGACCCAGCACAGCGATGCGCCCTGCGCGGCGCCCCCTGCAGGCACGGGCCCCAGCACGCCGGCGCTCTCGGTGAGATCGACTGCCAGGGTGTCGCCCGAGTCCGGATTGGCGCCGCTGTAGGCAACCAGAGCGGCGGACAACGTGCCCTGCGCGCCCTGCCCTGCCACCGTGCCGATGTCGGTGTAGTGGACGTCGTCCGTCGACATCCACACCGCGGCACCGCCCCAGGTCGCCACGGGCCCCGAGAGCACTATCCAGACCTGCGGCCCGCTCGCCCCGCACAGCGCGGCCGGCGGCTCGAAGATCACGGGCGGATTGACAGGCCCCGTGGCGATCATCGAATTGGGCACGTAGCCCGCCGTCGCCTGTTCGGGATAGGCGACCGACCAGCCGACGCCGGGAAGGTACTCCTCGGCGGTGATCTTGATGGTGCCGTTGTCCTGCTCCTCCATCTCCTGCACGCGCACGAGCTTTTGGCTGAGGCCCAGGTTTGCGCTGCTCAGCGTGACCAGGTCCATCACCTCGATCAGGCCGTTGTCCCAGGAGACGAAGAACTCGTAGAGGTTGCGCACGTACAGCTGGCGGTTCTTCATCAGCTCCAGGCACATCGTCGCCATCGAGGCGTTGGCCAGGAAATGCGCCTGCACGGTCGGCGCCAGACGCACCCCGGAAGCAAGGATCTGCTGCAACTGCTCGATGCTCGCCTGGTCCTTGGACTCGATGGTGTTGGCGTTGTAGTCGTAGGCCCGGTCCTTGATCTCCATCTTCCAGTCGTTGTACGCATCGAGCGGGTCGGTGCGCGAGATCTTGATGTGGTCGCCGTTGCCTTGGGCAACGAAGTCATCATCGCTGAGATTGGCCGTGACTGTGAGGTTCGGCGTATATGTCACCCCGAACCCTGAACTGGCGCCGTCCCCGTACGGGATGAACTTGAGCAGGCCGCCGGTCCACACCGCGGCTGTGTTGGTCGCGCTCAGCCAGTCGTCGAGATACGAGGCCGCCGGCTTGAGGCTGTTGATGAACGCTGAGAAACCGATGCCCAGCGCCCCGACGTATTTCTGGTAGCTGTTCGCGGCCGACTGCAAGCTCACCAGGTCGACTTTGCTGGCGGGAAAGCCCGCACCAAAGCTAGGGTTGGTCAGAAAGTCCAGGATCACCTGCGCCGGGTCCGCATCCAGGTTGCTCGCCGGACACGTCCCTGCGAGGTTGCCGCTGCACTCCAGCCACAGCGCTGGCATCGAGTCGCCGGTGCCGATGTTGTAGTTCGACACGTCCATGTGCGCCGTGCCGGGATAGGCGAGCGCTTGGGTTGGATGGTTGGATGTCAGGTAGGTCCACGCCGACTGGCCCGGGCTACCGGCGAAGAAGCTGAACCCTTCAGCCGCCAGCGTGGTCTCGCCTTTGTTCTTCCACAGCGTGCCGGTGCTGCCGATCACCCCTTCGGCGAGTCCTATCTGCACCGACACGTAGTCGTTCGGAACCTGCGGCGCGCCCTTGCCACCTCCGCCCTTGCCCGAGGACTTGCCCTTGCCACCGGCGGTGACCTGGTGGAAGTCCCCGTACCAGATGATGTTGCCCGAGACCTTCTGCGTCCCGTAGACGATGGGGATGGGCAGCCCCAGGGCCGAGGTCTGGATCTGCAGGCCCGTATAGGCCGGTTGCCCGCTGTTGCTGCTGCCCGAGTGAAACAGCCCGCTCATGGCGCGCCCCCTGGGCGGAAGGCCCGTGGAAAACGATCCTTGAGCGGTGACTTCGACGCGTCGCCCCAGACCACGCCCCGGTCCTGGCGGTTGGCGTGGATCACCAGTGGGTAGGCGATCACGATCGCGCTATGGCTCCAGGTGCGGCCGAAGCGAAACAGCATGATGTCGCCTGGCTCAGGCGTCGTGAAGATCTCGACCGCATGGGGCAGCAGCAGCTGGAGATACCGCTCTTCATCGCGATGCAGATGCCAGTCGACCGGGTACGGTCGCGGGTCGACGTAGGGGACCACGCCGCAGCGGCTGTAGACCTCGACCAGGATCATGGCGCAGTCGACCCCCGCGCCCTTGACGTTGGCATGGTGGTGGTAAGGGGTGCCGACCCACGTCTTGGCCTCGGCGACCACGGCGGCGCGCTGCTCGGGACTCACAACGCCACCTGTGGGACGGGCACGAAGGGGAAGGCACGCATGTTCGCGAGGTTGTTGAAGCGGCTCTGGCAGGTTGGGAGCGTCTTGTCGCAGCCGGGGAAGGCGTCGAAGGTGTCGCCCGTGGCCGGCGCGAATGGCAGCGGCAGCGTGAGAATCAGCTGCGAGCCGGTCGCCAGCTTGATCGTTCGCAGGAGTCCGGCGTTCTCGCCGCTTGTGAACAACACCGTGCCCTGCCAGTAGTAGCCGGCCGTGGCCGAGTTGGTCCACTCGATGGTGTTGTCGCTCGATCCGGCGCCGACCACGCCGCTCGCGCGCCACGCCGAATTGGCCAGCGTGCAGCCCGAATCGAACAGGGTGTGCAGACAGGTCGCCTGCCAGCTGTTCCTTGGCATGGGCTGGTTGAGCAGGTTCAGGTAGGACTTGACCTTGAGCTGGCACTCGACCGAGGTGAGCGAGTCGATGGTCGACACCATGCCGTCGAAGAGCACCAGCGACCCGACGGGCTGAGCGTTCCAGTCGGCCATGAACACCCGCTCGCGCTTGAGACCAGCGTCGTCGAGCAGGCCGCCGGCAATGGCGTCGAACCAGGCGGCGTTATTGATCCGCATGCCGCTGTCGGCGCGAATCACGACGCTCTGTTCGTCAACGCCCAGACCCACAGCCTTCTTGAACCTCAGCCCCTCGATCTGTAGGCCGTACGCGTCGTAGTACACCCCGCCCCAATAGATGGGCTTGTCAGCGCAGGTGAAGGTGAGCGTCTGCCCGGACGGCGCCAGGGTAATGGTGAAGAGATCTGCCATCACGAACTGGCGCGTCGCCAGGAGTTCGGCCAGGGTCATGGCTTGACCATCTCCAGGGTGAGTTTTTTGAGCTCCCAGAGCTGGTACATGAAGTTGTTGTAGTCGTGCGCGTCGTCGGCAAAGCGCACGCGGTAGTACCAGGTGTAGGAGGCAGTGATCGCCGCCCCCGCCGCCGGGGCAGTGATGAATACGATGGTGTTGGGCATGATCAGGCTCCACCCCGAGGCCTGCATCACCCCGCCGACGGACACACCGAGCGTCGTCTGATCCACATAGCCGATCGGCTCTGCAAATCCCGCATAGGTCTTGGTGAGCTGAAAGCTCGTGGTCAGCCCGTCGCCAGTGCCGACGGAGTACCCAGCGACGCTGTTGGGCTCGGACGGATCGGCAAAGAGGAAGGTATCGAAGGCGCCGTGGCGGGCCAGGAAGAAGCCCGCGAGGGTCTCGAGCTCGGCGAACCCGGCCGTCTCGCGCAGGAACTCGTAGCTCATCTCCCACTTCCACAGCGGGTAGGCGTAGTTCGACGCCCGGACCTCCCGGCCCGAGACATGCTTGGAGATCGCGGTCGCAAACTGCGGCGTCTTGACGATGTCCCACTTCAGGCCAGGCAGGGTCGGGAACACGAGGTCGCTCATGGTGAAACAGGGTGAAGGCGGCGTCGGATAGTCGAACAGCACCAGCGCGCAAAGCTGCGTCGCACGAATGCGCGGATCGTCGTCGACCACGATTTGCGCGCAAAGCTGCGAGATGCGGGCATTGGCCGACTCCCACAGCACAAAGGCTGCGAGTTGGGACGCGCGCACGCGCGGATCGCCATCGGCCAAAACACCAGCCGCCAGCTGCGAGACGCTGGCGGCTGGATCGTCGTCCGCGATAACGCTCGCGGCGAGTTGCGAGACGCGCGCGTTCGACGCACTGCTGTCGAGCAGCTGCGCCGCAATCTGCGATACGCGGTCGGCCATACCATCAGCTCACAACTTCGCAGCCGATCTCGAGGGCGTTGACGTCAGATACCGCCCAACTGGCGCCCGTCGCCGGATTGGTGGCGAACAGATCGGAGTAATACTGGTAGCTCGTGCCGATGCTTTTCGTCGCCCCGGCCGTTTGCGTGGCGCCGCTCTTGATGAGATTGGCGACCGAGCGACTGCCCGCATCGTCCTTGCGGTAAACGCCGCAGACCTGGACACCGTAGACGGTAGCGCCGGACGGCAATCCGGCATTGGTCCCGTAGAGATCGATGGCGCCGACCGTACCGCTCACGTTATAGGTCTGGTCCTGGTCGACGCCGTCCTCGCTTACCGCGGCATAGTTGTTGACCGTATAGGTGAAACCGATGTCCGGGTAAATCGACGAGGACACGGAGGATGCAGGCGGCGGCAATGTCGCCCCGGGCGTTGAAGGCGGCGAGACGTAGGCGATGCTGTAGGTCTGCGCAGACGACGCCAGGCTGCTGTAGTCGTTGAAGTAGTCAAACGCGAACGAAGTGTCGGTGATGAATCCAAGCGCGTAGTCCGTGTCCTTGTAGACGGACGCCGTGACGTTGTTGAAGGTGAGCGTGTTCTGCCCAGCTGAGAGGCCGATCCTCTCGTCGCCCACGTAGAGGATCTGGCTGGGCGTCAAGGCTGCCGGGTCGATCGAGGCGATGACGGGGCGGATTTTCATCGCCGGGTAGTTGGTCTGCGCGTAGAGCAGGATGGACGTGATCGTCGCGTCCTGCGCCATGCGTGGAGCAATGCCAGAAAGTGGGCTGTCGATCCCATAACTGCCTGTCTCCGGAAGGTTCGCGAGCGGATTGGCCACGTCGCAGGAGAGGATCAATTGGTTGGCGCCGAGCGTGTAGTAGTTGCCGCCCTTCCCGGTCGCCCCTTGCCCTGCCGCGACGGAGGCCACCGGCGTGAACTGCGTGGAGATGTTGCTGGAGGGAAAAATGGTGCGAACGCGCTTGTCCCCGAGGAAAGTGTTGCAGGGGTAGCTTCCGGGCCCTGTCGTGCCGTCGCAGAAATAGAGGTCGTCGATGTCGGACGAACCCATAAATTCGATCCCGCTGACGATGTTGTTTGCGCTGCCTGCGATGCCCTGCGTGTCCGCGCTGGTGACGGACAAGACCGCGTTCCCGTTGATCCTCACAGTAACGCTGCCGGCAGTGGCATCGATGGTTGCGCCGATCTCTACGAAGAACCATCCGGAGCTGGGCACCACGTTGGTCAGTGACTGCCCGATCAAGACGTCAGAGTTGGGGGCGTTGTTTCGGTACACCTGAATCGAGGATGCGTTCGATTTCACGTAGAACTGATAGTTGCCGACGTTGAAGAACATCACCGTGAAGCCGCCGTTGACGGCAAAGCCCATGTAGAAGGTCGTGTAGTTGTTGGGCAGGTTCTTGGTGATGCCGACCGCTGGCATGGCTCTGCCGGGAACACCGAATCGGCCCGGGACAGCGTTGTATGGGGATGAGGGCACGGCCCACCCGTTCATCGCCAAGTCAGACGTGCCGCTATAGGTGTCGAATCCTTCGATGAAGATCAGCGCCATCAGGCTCTCCTATGCGGGTTGTTGCGCGCGACCGTCTGGAGCGTCTTGGCAAGCGTGGTCTTGTGCTTGTTGAAGAATTGCGCCACTCCAAATGCATCCATCGCGTGGACATGCAGATGCGTGTCGCCGCCGCGGTCGCCGTTGCCGATTAACCTGTCCAGTCCCGCGGCCTTGTCGGCCGGCAGGATGGTTTCGTTGCGGTGGACGAAGTTGAGCCGGTCGGAGGGGATCTGCCACGCTCCGCCCTCGGACGAGGCCACACTGCCGGCCACGCCGGCGACGGTGGCCATCGCGGCAGGGGCCGCCGCGGCGGCCAGCGCGGGGCCGACATAGGGAATGCCCGAGAGCGCGGCAAAGACCCCGGAAAATGCCTTGGCCGCGTCGTTCATGATCGCCTTGACGACAGTCATTGCCGACGAGGCTAGGCCGCTCTGATCGGCCGCGTCCTGCGCCGCCTGGCGGGTCGTGACCCCGGTGAGCGTCGCCGCCGTCTTCGCAAGTTCATTCGCCGCCCATTGGGTCACCATTTTGACCCCGGCGTTGACGAACTCCGAGACGATGGACTGGGCCATGTTTGCCATGGCCTTCTGCAAGGTCGTCGTGCCCAGGATCATGCCCTTGACCGAGGTGTCGAAGGCCTGGGTGATCGGCTGCACGGCTTTCTGCCATGCCTGCGCCGAGGCCTGAGCCGCCTGCTCCTGCAGCCGCTGCATGTCCTGCGCGTGCTTGTCCTGGAGCTGCGCGAGCTGGTCGAGGAGCTTTTGCAGGGCTTGGGGGTCCTGCCTGGGATCGCCCTGGGCGAGTGCGATCAGGCGCTGTTGCGCCTCAACCTCGATCGCATATTCCTGATCCTTGAGTGCTTGCAGCCGGGTGAGCTGGTCCGCGGCGGAGATTTGCCCGAGCTTCGCCTGCGCGTCCAGGCGATCTTGAGCGATCGCGACCTGGTTGAGGCTGCGTGCCTTGGCCCGGTTGATCTGGTCCTCGGCGAGCTTGGCGGTAGCTTGGTCATGGTCGCGCTCGGCCTTCTCGACTTCCAGCATCGCCGCCTTGTACTGCCGCGACTGGACGCCATACGCCTCGCCGATGCGCTGCGCCTCCTGCTGGGCGAGTTGGACGCGCTTCTCACTGCCCGCTCGCGCGGCGTCGAACTGCGCCTTGATCGCGGCAAGGTCGCTCTGCAGTTGCGTGTGTGCCTGCTGCTTGTGCAGGGCGTAGACCTTGGTTTCGATCTCGCTCCATTCCTTGGAGCCCTTCTTGACCAGCGCGAGCTTGCCCTGCCAATAGGCGGCCTCGTCGTCGGTGTAGTCCTTGAAGTAGTTCTGTTGCGCGTCGCGCCACTGCGCGAACTGCGCCGACCACTGGGTCACCAGGTTGCCGCCCTTCATGCCGTGCGCGCCGGCGCCATATTGGCCACCAACGCTACCGCCCTTGGGCGGCCTTCCGTCGCCATGGTCGGCCAGAGCCTTGGGCGCCTTGTCGAGGTCGCTGGTGAAGGCATTGGTCTTGCGGCGCAGTGCATCAACGTCCTGGTCCATGTCCCTCAGGATGGCGTGCGCGCCGCTGAAATTGCCGTGGAGGAACGCCACCGCGGCGGCCGCGTAGCCGCCCAGCTCCGTCCCCCACTCGGCGAAGGTCTCGCCGGTCATCGCCGCGGCCTTGGCCAGGTCCTTGAGCATGTTGCCCAGCCACTCGCCGGCATCGAACAGCAGCCCGCCCTTCTTCGACGCATCGGCGAATGCGCTGCCGATCTGGGTCATGGCAGGGACCATGTCGGCGCCGACCCGCAGGGCCAGCGCCCCCATCACCGCGTGGATTTCCTTGAACTTCTCGCTCGCCTGCTCGCCTCGTTCGATGGTCTCCTGGTCGAGCACGACGCCGAGGTCGTGGGCCTTGGCGGCCATGGCGTCCAGGCCCTGGCTGCCCTGGTCGAGCATGGGAATGAGGACCGTGCCGGATCGTCCGAACAGCTGCTGCGCGTTGGCGGACTTGAGCGCGTTGTCCGCAGTGCGCGAGTACGCGTCGGCGACCTTCATCAGGATCTCGTGCGGGCTGCTGTTCCTGAGATCGGCCATCGACAGGCCCACGTTGCGGAACGCGGAGACGGCCGACTGCATTCCGCCCCTGGCCTCGAGCATCATCAGCGAGAGCTTGCGCATGGCTATGCTCATGTCGTCCGAGCTTGCCCCCGATTGCTCGGCCGCGAACCCGAGCTCTTGCACCTGATCGGTGCTCATCCCGACCATCCTGGCTGTGTTGCTGATGGTCTCGGCGGTTTCGGCAAAGTCCTTGCCCATGTCGAGGATCTGCTCGCCGATCACCCCTCCGATGGCCAGTTCGCTGATCGCCGCGAAGGCATCCTGCATCCCTTTGATGTGTTCGTTGACGCTGTCGACGCTCTCGGTCACGCCCTTCATCGACTCGGCGACCTTGTTCTTGATCTCTCCCATCGAGGACGCGACTTCCTGCCTGGCCTTGGAAAAGTCTTCGGTCAGGCGCGCCACGTTGGCCGCGATCTCGATTTCCAGCGATGCGATTTTGCTCATCAAAGACTCCCGCCGACGCCGCCGAAGGCCTGCACTAATTCGTCGATGCCCCCCATCCCACCGCTCTCAGCCGTCGGGGCGCCTTCGATGCCCATATAGGCCTGGACCATGTCGCGCAGCGGCGGGTGGTGCCGCCAGAACCGCTCCATGGCGACAAGCCTGGGGATGTCCATGTGGGCGTCGATGTACTCCCACGTCCAGCCGGTGCGCTCGATCAGCAGGCAATAGAGCTCGTCCCAGTCGACGCACTGGGCAGGCCTTCCCCCGGCTGCTTCTCCTGCGCGCCGGTGATGAGCATGACGGTGCGGAACGCCTCGCGCAGATTGCCCACGTCGAGGTACTTTTCGTCGAACTCGTCCTGGGAGAGATCGGGGTAATTGCGCCTCAACGAAGCGAAGACCACGTCGGCCATGATCGTGATCGTGGCCGGGCGTGCGCCTTCGAACACCTCGGCATGCCGGCGCAGGCAGGCGAAGGGTGCGGGCGGTGCGATGAACTCGCGTCCGCCCAGGACGATCCTTGTTCCGTCGATCATGTGCGTCACCCTTACTCGGCAAAGTTGAGCGTCCCGATGTTTCCCGACGCATCGGCGAAGGCGTCGAAGTCGAACTCGGGAATCAGAAAGTCATCGAGTTTGGTCGCGAAATTGAGCTTCGACCCGATGCACTGGTTGAGCGTCAGCACCAGCTGCCGGGCGGCGTAGGGGACGTAGAGCTCGCACTTGAACGTCGGCGCGTAGCCCATGAGCTGGTTGGACAACGCGATGCTCGAAGCGCTCGTGCCCGTGGTGGGGCCGCTGTAGCGATAGCTCACCAGGATGTTGCCGGTCACCGCGCCTGCGTCGCTCGCGGAGAAGGTGTAGACGCCGGCCACGGTGACGCTGTACTGGCCGCTCGCCGGCGCGCTTGCGACCTTGGCGAGCGGCAGCCCCGTGCCGGCGTAGATCACGCCCAGGTCGTCCTGGAAGGTCGAGCCGTTCGCGACCGTGCCGCTGCCGGTCGTGATGGTCAGCGACTCCTTGTCGGAGATGATGCTCTGCCCGACTGAGAGCGTCTGGCCGAAGAACAGGCCATTGACGATTTCGCCGTTGAACTGGCCGAACTTCGCCTTGCACTGGATCTTGCCCTGCCCGCGACCCACCGCCACCGGGAACTGGTTCTGCCCGCGCAGCTCCTTGTTCGTGAAGGAAAGATCGACCGAGATGTCCTGCAACACGCCGAAGCGCTGCGGGGTCGCATTCGCGATTCCCGTGCCGCCCGCGTTTGAGAGCGGGATGCCGAACACCACGCCGCTGCCAAAGCCATATTGCGCCATGTCAAGTCTCCATCAATGGGGGAAATCGCCGCATCAGATCAGCAGCTTCTTCAAGTCTTCCTTGGCCGCGGTGATGTGGTTGTAGAGCGACACCTCGAAGCCCGCCCAGCCGTGGAAGTGCTTCTTGAACCAGTCCTCGATGATCACGTCGACGTCCCGGGCGTCGCGAGCGGCATTGGCCGCCGCGTCGGCGTTGACTTCTTCCTGCTTTTCCATGTTGTTTCTCCTAGACTAGGTAGTGGACCTTGAAGTCCATCGGTTTTGCGTAGACGTTCACGAGTTCGTCGTAGCTGTCGGGACCGGTGCTGTCGCGGATGATCGCGACCACCTGCACGCCGGCGATCGTGCCGCTGCGGTTGTGGCAGGCGGCGCGCACCGATTCGCGCAAACTCACCAGATCGTCGGCCACGCTCCCCAGACAGATCACCTGCACGCGAGCGGTGGCGAGTTCCGGGTCGACGGGGCGCGCGCCGTCCTGCTTGTCGCTGATGAGCGAATAGACAATGGCGGGAAGCGCGTCGTCCTCCGGCCGCGTATCCAGGTAGATCCGGTTTGCCACCACGGCCGTGATGGCCGCAGCAGCGTTGAGCAGCGAATAGATCGCCTCTTCGGCTTTCATATCTTGGCGGTCTCCTTGTCGATGCGCGCCTTGATGTAGTCCGCGACCGCCTGCAGGGCCTCGGTGGCCTTGCTGTCGATCGCGGGGCGCATGAAGGGGTGCTTCTTCGCGCCTGGATGCTCGACCGCCTCTTTGAAAAGGCCGGCGATGAAGAGGCTCTTGCGGCTCCGGGGCTTGATCCAGTGGCGCGCGGTGCCGAACTCGACCATGTGCGCGTAATGCGCCTTCTCGCCGCCCGCCTTGATGGTCGCCGTGACGTGGCCATTCTTCGAGCGCATGCTGACGTGGATCGAGTCGCGCAGGCTGCCCGGCGTCTCGCCTTTCGGGACGTCCGTGCCCACGGGGCACCGACGCTTTGCCTCAATCGCCACAACCTTGGCGCCGGCGCGAAGCGCCCCGCGCACGATGCGGCCCTCGATCGTCGCAGGCAATTGGTTGAGCAACAGCTGGAGTTCCGCCAGGCCGTCAATCTTGATGTCCGCCATTTGGAGCGACGTGTTCTAGACTTTGCCAACCCAAGCATCAGTGCTTCCACCGCCGAACATGGCTCCCCCGCCCCTCGGAAACGCATTCGACATCCATGCCTTGCTGGCGGAGGTCGCCAGGATCCGCCCCTTGTTCCATTCGGAGGCCGATTTCCAGCATGCCTTCGCCTGGGAACTGCACCGGCGGTTTCCGCAGGCATCCGTGCGCCTCGAAAAGCCGATCGCAGCGAACAGCAAGGTGTTGCACCTAGACGTTCTCGTTGCGCATGGCGATGCCATGATCGCCATCGAGCTCAAGTACAAGACGCGGAAGCTCTCCATCGAGCTGGCCGGCGAAACGTACAGCCTCAGAAACCAGGCAGCGCAGGATGTCGGGCGCTACGACTTCATCAAGGACATCAGCCGCCTGGAAGACATCACGCGCTCATATCCGGGCGCGACCGGCTACGCCCTGCTGCTGACCAACGAAGCCGCCTACTGGAAAACTCCATCCGCGACTACCACCGTCGATGCCGCATTCCGACTGCATCAAGGCCGAGTGCTCGAGGGCGAACTCGCATGGGCGGACGGGACCTCTGACGGCACGAAGAAGACGCGAGAAGCGCCCATCCATCTGAGTAACGCCTACTTGCTTGAATGGCGAGATTTCTCGTCTCTGCCCGCTGGGAACCGCTCGGTATTTCGCTACCTCGCAGTTGCTGTTACCGCGGAAGGCGGCTCAATCTCTCAGGCAACGGGCCTGCACGAGGGGCCGTAACCTCAGTCATCGAAGTCCAGGCAATAGAGTTCGATCCAGAGCTTCGGGAGCATCCTGCGGATCCACTGGATGCGGGCCATCGAGCCGTCGGCGAAGACGACACGCTGGTCGGCTTTCACGTCCGTGCGCCAACGAATCGTCAGCCGCTTGGTGACGTCCGATCCCATGGCGTGCGCCTGGAAGATCTCGCGCCCGGACATGTCCACGATCTCGGCCCAGACGCTGGCGAGCGGGCTCCATGTCTCGTCGTGGCCGCCGAGCGAGCCGCGTACGATGGTTTTCTCGAGGATGGTGATGCGCTGGTTGATCCGCCCCGCCGAGACGAGAGGCATTCAGAACACCACGCGGTAGGGGTCGAGCAGCCGGTCCACGTAGGGCAGCGGCTCCATCTTGCCGCGCTCCGGGATGACGACGTCGCCGCGGTACTCATACATCGAGGTCATGCGGATCTTCATCCACGACTTGATGCCCTCGGGAATCACGCCGACGAAGCTCGTTCCGGTCCCAGCGTCGGCAAATCCGATCGGCGCCCCGCCGGACGCGCTCGAGAGCGTGTAGACGCCGGGCGCCACCACCGACTCGATCCAGTAGTTGGCCTGTGCCTGCAGTTCCGCCGGGACCGCTCCGCCGGTGTTGGAAAGCTGCACGGCGTCGCCCACGGCATACGCCCTCCACGCCCCCTGCACGGCCATGGTGCCGGGGGCGGCGAATGCCACCGGCGCCGCGTAACCCGACACGAAGCCCAACTCGACGGCGCCGATCTGCGGAAGCGGAATGGGCCAGATCTGCCCGAACACGGGCGTGATCCGGCACGGCTCCGAGGTGTCGTCGACCACATAGTCCGCCGGCGGCATCGTCTGCACGGTGCCGTCCATCGCTGTGTAGTTGATGGCCGAAATCGCTTGGACCGGTGATTTCTCCAGGATGATCGCGTGTGCCGGCAGCGTGAACGGCTTTCCCCATGGGATGCCGATCATCGTGGGCCCGGGGAACGAGTCGATGACGAGTTTCCACGACTGCGAGACGAGGCAGCGGCGAAGGTAGCTCTCGGCATACAGGCGCGTTGACGTGATCAGCGCGGCGATGAGCGCGTCGTCGTCCGCCACGTCCACCCGCAGATGCAGCTTCGCATCGAGCAGCGACAGCGGCTCGGCCGCGGGCGCCTGGACGAGTCGATATGGCATGAGTCAACCAGAATGTTGATCGCGCCCCTGACCTTACCCAGCCTGCTGGACGACGCTGGCCGAGTTGAGCGCACCGGCGGGCTCGAAACGGGCCTCGCCGCCGATGAGGACGGCCGACGTTTCCGTCGCGGCCACACCCACCGTGAGCGTGAGCTGCACATAGTCGAAGCCGTTGTTGGCGTCGAGCTCCTCGGTGCGCACGTCGATCGTGGCCTGCACGTCGTTGCCGCCGGCGGCTGCAAGCGTTGCGATGGCCTTGCCGGTGCCGATGGCTTTGGCGCCGGTGCCGGCCGCATCCTGGGCCTGCTGGATGCTGGCGTCCACGGTCGCCGCGGCGCCGAAGGTGCCGACCTGGACGACGCCAAGCAGCCGCTCGACGTTCGCCGCGGAAATCCACCCGGTTGCCGCCGAGCCGACGGCTTGCGAGCTCGGGTTGACCGCGCCCAGGATCGCCAGGCTCTCCGAGAGTTTGATGTTTTCCATGATCGAGATTCCTTGATTTCGGTTGCAGGCGGGGCGCACGCGCCCCTATCGGGCCAGCCTTGATCAGCGGGCCTGCAGTTGCAAGAAGGGGGAGAGCTTGTTCGCGCCCTTGGCCGGCGCGATGGGCGCTGCGATCTTCGGCTGGCCGTCCATGCGGAAGATGGTTCGGAAGGCGGTGGCGTCCGCATCGAAATACAGGTGCATGGAGGTCGCCGTTTGCATGCCGCCCTCTTTCGTGATGGTCTGGTAGAAGGACAGGTCCACCAGGTTCACGTCCCCCTGGGAGGAGAAGGTGTTGGCGTGCTGGGACACGTAGACCGGGCGGCCCATCAGGGTTCCGTAGGGCGAGCCGCGCAGGCCGCCGACGCCGCCGCCGACGGGCAGGTAGATCGGGTAGTTGCCCAGCGTCAGGGTGAAGAGCGCCGGGAGCACGTCGTTGTTCACGATCCACACGGCGTTCTTGAAGCTGCCCGGGATCAGCCGCGCGATCATGTTCGCGATGTTGCTGGTGGTCAGGGTGTCGGCGGCCTGGCCCGCGTCTTTCGGGACGACGAGCGCCGCTGGGCCCTGCAACGCGCCCAGCGGAATGCCGCCGCCTGCGCCGAAGAGCAGCGACTCGTTGATCTTCCACTGCATACGGGAGGCGACCTTCTTGGGCATGTAGGAGGCCAGCGCGTCGGTGTCCTCCAGAAGCTCGTCGGTGATCGGAACGAGCGCCATCAGTTTCTTGAGGCGCAGCGCGGCCGTGCCGAACTTCGGCTTCACGCCGGTTGCCTGGGTAGCTTCGGCCTGCCATTGGACGGTGATGCCGTCCGTGCCCCAGGGCGTGGTCTCGTCTTTCGGGAACACCATCGAATTGCTCTGCACCTCGACGTTGTCGGTCAGCGGCAGCAGCGCCTCATCGTCGAGCGAGAGCATGAAGATGTCGCGGGCGAACTCAGGCGGCACGAGGAATCCGCCGTCGGCGCCGGCGGACTCCGATCCGACCACGCCCGGTGCCACCGCGCTGCGCAGCGGGATGAGGCGCTGGTCCGGGAAGTTGCCTGGGAACGCGGCATGGTGGACGGAGCGGGCATACTCGCCGAAGTTCCTGAAGCCGGCCTTGGGGTCGGCCGCGCCGCGGTCTTCCACCCGCGCGCTGGAGCCGTCGCCGGGGATCACGACCACGGATCCAGCTGCGGCTGCCGTGGCGAGAATTTCGGTTTCCATGTCGATGGAGGCCTGAATGCGGTCAATTTCGCCGCTCTTCGCCTCGGCGGCGGCCTTGTGCTGGGTGAATGCCGCCTGCTCCTCGTCGCTCAGGTCGCGGCTTTCGTCGCCCGCCTTGTCCAGGATCGCGGACGCCGCCTTCAAGGCGTCCATCCGGGCCTGTGCGGCGGCGGCCTTCCTGGCTTGCAGCTCGCGAAGTTTCTTGTTCATACCGAATCTCCAATGAAAGAAGCCCGCGAAACGCGGGCTGGTGGGGTCAATGACTGCTACGGGTCGTGCTGCTGCGCCCTGGGACGGGGCCGCCAGATCGTGGAACACGCCAGGGTGCGCGGCGCTTTAGCCCAGGATCGAGAGGCTCTTCCTGGCGAGGGCGAGGCGCGACGCCTTGTGCGGCTGCGCTGCGGCCATGTTTTTCTGCATGGCCTGAATGACTTGCGGCATGGTCGCGACGCCGTCGACCATGTTGGCGCTTTTCGCGGCTTGGGCGCCCAACACGCGCCCTTGGCCCATGCCGTTCCTCACGTCATCCGGATCGACGCCACGCGCGCTCGCCACAGCAGCGACGAAAGCGTTGTAGTAGTCGTTGATGCGCGACTGCATGAAGGCGACCGCATCATCGTCCAGGGGCTGATAGGGATTGCCCTCCGTCTTGTACTTGCCGGCAGAGATCAGCGTCGTATTGATGCCGGCCTGCTCGAGCGCGGCGGACACGTCCATGTGCGCCTGCCAGACGCCGATCGATCCGACCTCCCCGCTGGGCGTGACGTAGAGCTCGGACGCCGAGCAGCCGATCCAATACGCGGCGGACGCCGCCAGGCTATTGGCCAGCGCCACGATGGGCTTTTGGCTGCGGGCCGCCAGGATCATCGATGCGAGCTCCTGGATGCCGTAGACGGACCCGCCGGGCGAATCGATCGACACCAGGATCGCGCCGATGCCCGGATCGTTGATGGCAGAGGCGAGGTCGGCCGAGAACTCATCGACTCTCGTATCCGAGAACCAGTCCGGGTGCTGTGCGATGACGCCTGAGAGCGCACTGACCGCGATCGCCC